>DHCFI07803__coassemble_7023_pt1 | contig 2721 bp, 1 predicted proteins | sample DHCFI07803__metabat2_high_PE_032 | metagenome-assembled genome bin DHCFI07803 | reverse complement strand
ATCGCACGTCCCATATTACCTGCACCGATAAAACCTATTTTCATTTTTTCCTCCTACTAAATACGTCCATAAATTTGCTAGTTTAATTTTAGCATGGTAAATAAAAAAACGTTACCCAAGAAGGTAACGTTTTGAAGAATTGGGGTAACTGGATTCGAACCAGTGCATCACGGTACCAAAAACCGTTGCTTTACCGCTTGGCCATACCCCAATGTGGTGGATGGGAGTGGATTCGAACCACCGAACCCGAAGGAGCGGATTTACAGTCCGCCGCGTTTAGCCAGACTTCGCTACCCATCCATAAGTATTTGTAAGTTGTTATCAATCAGTAACTAACTGACTTAATTATAATAACGTGGACACCCGAAAAATGCAAGTGTTTTTTGTAAAAAAATCAAAAAAATTTCAAAATGTAAATTTAGGCGCTAATTCTTAGCTTATTTAAGATATGCTTCCTTTTTCTCTATTAGCTAAAGTACACTTCTAAATAAAAAAACTATCCATATTAAACATACATGTTTAACATGAATAGTTTTCCAATTATATCAGCTCAATTCTAGGTTTATTCAACCCCATCCATTAAGCGTTTGATTGCTGGAACCATTAAAAGAACAATTAACCCGAAGCCAATTGTAATGGCACCAATCCAACCGTAATAGGCAACTTCTGTTCCTTGGGAGTAGAATTTAACAATTTGTGCGTTGATGGCCTGAGCAACGGCGTCAGCGATGAACCAAATACTCATCATCTGTGCTTTGAACGCTTTTGGCGCTAATTTTGTTGTAACAGACAGACCAATTGGTGAAATTAACATTTCCCCAACAATAACAAGAGCCCAACTTACGATTAACCACAGTGGACTTACTTTAACACCAGTTCCATACAACATGCCTGGCAACATCATCCAGACAAAGGAAGCACCAGCGAAAAAGAGTCCATAGGCAAACTTAGCTGGTGATGATGGTTGCTTAGAACCCATCTTTGTCCACAACCATGCAAAGAATGGAGTGTATAACAAGATAAAGAGTGGGTTAAAGGATTGGAAAAGACTAGCTGGGAAAGGTAACCCGAAAATTGATAACTTAGTCTGATCGTTGGCAAAGAGGGCTAATACCACTGAACCTTGTTCTTCGATTGACCAGAACAAGATAGAAGCGATAAATAGTGCCACATATGCTTTTACCCGTGAACGTTCTACCTTTGTTGTCTTCTTACTATGCAACATCAATGCAAAGTAATAAACAGGAATTAAGATCGCCAAAATAGTAACTAAGTTAATGATATTGTTAATATTTAAGCTTCCTAAGACCGCCATGATCCCGAGAATAACTGCCAAAACAACCACAGCCATTGTAACCCGAAGAGAATACTTTTTGATCTGATCAGGTTCAATTGGATCAGTTGGGTACAAACTATCTTTTGGTAAGTCCTTGCCTTGAATAGTATATTGTAATAAACCAAAGAACATACCCACAGCAGCTAAGGAGAACCCTAAGTGGAAGTTAACCTGCTGACCTAAGAAACCAACAATCAGTGGTGCTAGCAAGGAACCAACATTAATCCCAAAGACAAAGATCGTAAATCCAGAATCACGCCGTTGGTCGCCTTCTTCATAAAGACCACCAACCATTTCTGAAACGTTTGGCTTTAGCATCCCAGTTCCTAACACAATAAAGAGGATTGATAGGAACAATGCGGCCTTCCCAAATGGTGTTGCCAAGATGATATGCCCAATCATGATCAGGACCCCACCCCAGAACACAGTCCGCCGACTACCAAGGATTCGGTCACTGATAAATCCACCTAATGTACTGGAAAGATAAACCAGTGAACCATAGATTGACATAATCGAAGCAGCAGTTGTCTTATCAATTCCTAAACCACCTTGGGTTACTGAATAGTACATATAGTACAGAAGGATGGCCCGCATCCCGTAGTAACTAAAACGTTCCCACATTTCCGTGAAGAACAGGGTGGATAAACCTTTAGGATGCCCTAAGAAAGCAGTATCCTGCGATTTATCATTCATAAATAGATTCCTCCAAACTAATTCAACTTAATAGTTAACATGTAAATTAAAAATAATTTCAATGAGTATCAGATTACTATTAAGAAATTATGATAGATTAAAAAATCAACACAAGTAATATTGTACTGTATAACCACATTATCGTCAAATTAAGTTGTTAAAATGGGGCTAAGCAACGTTGATATAGCGCCAATACTAGCTTTTAATATTAGAAAACAATTTCCTTTATAATCGAAAATTAATTTCTTTATAAAAGATACCTTACCAGCTTGAAATGCTAAATGTATAAACTTAGTTGTTATTTTAGAATTAAGACATGCACTGCAGATCCTATTTTATCTTAACCCATCACATAACAATAATAAAAAAAGCACCCACCACACGGCGGATGCTTCAATCATTCTTATCATTCGTCCAGCTGGTAAAAAACAAAAACCCGCCCCTTAAAATGAGCGGGAATTAGGAGTGCCGGTTGCAGGACTTGAACCTGTGACCCTCGGTTTACGATACCGATGCTCTACCAGCTGAGCTAAACCGGCATTGGATGACCCGTACGGGATTTGAACCCATGTTACCGCCGTGAAAGGGCGGTGTCTTAACCACTTGACCAACGGGCCATTCTATATAATATAGAAAAACTCCGGCAGGCGGACTCGAACCGTCGACAGCCTGATTAACAGTCAGGTGCTCTA
>DHCFI07803__coassemble_5965_pt1 | contig 3198 bp, 4 predicted proteins | sample DHCFI07803__metabat2_high_PE_032 | metagenome-assembled genome bin DHCFI07803 | reverse complement strand
GGTGGGTGATAACACTTTTAATTTTAGTGGAATACTTTTGATAGCTAACCGTATGGCTCTGAATTTGCCCTAACTTTGCGGTGGAAATCATCTGCATTGCACCGGTGATTTGGCCTGTCTTTTTAGTAGAATTGATTTTTTCTTTAACTTCTTTCAAAGAAGTAGCCATCTGTATTCACCCCCCTTTCTATTTATCTGCAGGTTGGAATGTTTCAGCAAATTCCTTAATTGCTGCAATAAACTTATCCTTATCTGGTAACTGTCCTGTTTCTGCAATTCCATCAAGAATATCCTTGTGGTTTGCATCGAAGTAATCAAACAGTTCATGTTCCCAGCGACCGATTTCTTCAACTGCAACAGAATCTAAGAACTTTTGTTGCAAAGCAAAGAGAATCAATACTTGCTTTGGAACAGACAATGTTTCGTGTAAGCCTTGCTTCAAGACTTCAACTGTCCGTTCACCACGGTCTAACTTAGCCTTAGTGGCCTTATCCAGGTCAGAACCGAATTGGGCAAACGCTGCTAATTCTGCATAAGAAGCTAAGTCAGTACGTAAGGAACCAGAAACTTTCTTCATCGCTTTAACTTGGGCAGCCCCACCAACACGGGAAACAGATGTCCCGGCGTCGATCGCTGGGCGGACACCAGAGTAGAAACGATTACTATCCAAGAAGATCTGGCCGTCAGTGATTGAAATTACGTTAGTTGGGATGTATGCTGAAACGTCCCCGGCCTTAGTTTCAATAACTGGCATGGCAGTCATTGAACCGCCACCTAATTCTTCGTTTAACCGTGCAGCCCGTTCCAATAAACGAGAGTGCAGGTAGAAGACGTCACCAGGGTAAGCTTCACGTCCTGGAGGCCGTCTCAAAATCAATGAAAGTTCACGGTAAGCGTCAGCTTGCTTGGAAAGATCATCATAAATGATCAAGACGTCTTTACCATTGAACATAAATTCTTCACCCATTGCTGCCCCGGCATATGGTGCAATCCACAATAATGGTGCTGGTGAAGATGGTCCAGCAGAAACAACAATTGTGTAGTCCATTGCGCCAAACTTACGCAAAGTTTCTACCTGAGATCTCACAGTTGAGTCTTTCTGCCCGATCGCAACGTAGATACAAATCATGTTTTGATCTTTTTGGTTAATGATCGTGTCAATCGCTAAGGATGACTTACCAGTCTTACGGTCCCCAATGATCAACTCACGCTGACCCCGTCCGATTGGAACAAGGGCATCGATCGCCTTGATCCCTGTTTGCAATGGTTGGGAAACTGATTGCCGCGCCATAACCCCAGGAGCCTTCCGTTCGATTGGCCGAGTAGAAGTAGTCTTAACTTCACCCATGCCATCGATTGGTTGACCTAATGGGTTAACAACCCGTCCAATGAGTCCTTCACCAACAGGGACTTCCATGATCCGTCCTGTACGCTTAACTTTGTCACCTTCACGAATGCCTTTGTAGTCACCAAGAATAACAATACCAACGTCATCGGTTTCCAAGTTTTGTGCAAGACCAAAGGTACCATTTTCAAATTCTAGTAATTCGCCTGCAACAGCATTGTCTAACCCGTTTGCACGAGCAACACCGTCACCAACGTAGGTGATAGTACCAACTTCATCAACTGAGAGCTCATCTTTATAATTTGCTAATTGTTGTTTAATCAGAGCACTGATTTCCTCAGCTTTAATGCTCATAAAAGTCTCACCTCTTTAAATTTATTTAAGTAACAGACGTTTGATGCTGTTTAGCTTTGTTCTCAGTGAGCCGTCATAGACAGTGTTGTTGGCTGTAATAACAACACCACCGATAATTTCGGGATCAACAGCTGTTTCAAAAACAACCCTTTCAGCACCAACAACATTAGCAAATGAAGATGCGAGCTTTTGCTTCTGATCTTCATCTAATTCGACAGCTGTCCGAACTTCAGCCCGAACAGTCTTGTTGAACTCATCTATTAATCTGTTAAATTCATCAACAACACCAACTAAGTTAGTAATTCGTCCATAGTCAAATAACATTGTTACCAGATTATGGGTTAATTCAGTTGTGTTATTGGTTAAAGTTGCAAGTGCATCTCTCTTAGCCTGTCTACTAATCTGTGCACTCTTCAGGAAAACCATCAATTCTGGTTCTTCCAAGACTACCTTTTTGATTTCACCCAGTTCTGCTTGAACTGTTGGGGTTTCGTTACGTTCCTGAGCAACTTCAAATAAGGCTTTTCCGTAGCGATGTGCTACCATTTTGTTATCTAGTTTCATTTTGCTTCCCCAACCCTTCGATATAAGAATCTACCAAAGCTTTGTGTCCGCTTGGATCCAGTTCTTTTTGAATGACCTTTGAAGCAATTTCAACAGATAACTCGGCTACCTGAGCTTTAACGCCTTTAAGTGCATCCTCTTTTTGTTGAGCGATGTCTTTTTCAGCGCGTTCACGCATTGCTGTTGCTTCTTCATTAGCACCATTAATAATGTTAGATTTCTGCTCTTCCCCAGATTTCTTAGCATTATTGATGATTTCGGAAGCTTCAGCACGGGAATCCTTAAGCGCAGCTTCGCGTTTTTTAGCTAACTCAGCAGCTTTTTTCCTGTCCTTAGCCGCAGAATCAATGTCATCAGCGATCTTTTCGGCACGTTTGTCCATCATACCAGCAATGGAGTCCCACGCAAAGTGCTTAACCAGTGCTACCAGGATAACGAATGTTAATAGGTAGAACAGAAAGTCCCCCCATTCAACTTGACCGCCAGCTACACTTAATAAAAATGTTGAATTCACCAATTGACACCTCCTCTAATTTTCAATATTGATATGCATATTGACCGTTAAAGGAATTATTTGTTCAAAAGCATGAATGCAATAACGATAGCAATGATAGGAACAGCTTCGATAAGACCAACACCGATGAACATTGTAGTCCGTAAACTGTTTTGGATTTCTGGTTGACGAGCCATACTTTCCATAGTCTTTGAAATAACACGGGAGTTACCCATAGCAGTTGCGATGGCAGCAACGGCTGCGATAATTGCTGCACCTAATAAAGCGACGACACTTGTAGTCATAATATAATTCCTCCTTAGAATTATCCTAAATGTAATAAATTATTCTTTTTCGACCTTTTGAGAAACATAAACCATAATTAATGTAACGAATACGTAGGCTTGGATTGCCCCAATAAAGACAGAGAACCCTTGCCAGA
>DHCFI07803__coassemble_4185_pt1 | contig 4540 bp, 4 predicted proteins | sample DHCFI07803__metabat2_high_PE_032 | metagenome-assembled genome bin DHCFI07803 | reverse complement strand
GTAAAGACATTGTGACCGGCGAGATGAAACCGAAAAAAGAATTAGTGCGAGTTGTCAAAAACAAGCAAAACGAAGTTAGCATCGACCCTACGGGGAAGAAAGCCGGACGCGGTGCTTACATCTTTTTAGATGTTGCTATCGCAAAGTTAGCCAAGAAAAAGAGAACTTTTGATAAGGCTTTTGGACTGAAAATTGCTGATGAATTCTATGATGAGTTGATTGCATATGTTGACCACCAGGTAGAACGTGCAAAGTTATTTGGCAATGAAAAATAAGCAACAAGTTTTGAATATGCTTGGACTTGCCCGACGTGCACAAAAGCTGACAACGGGTGAGGACCGGGTTTTAGCAGCTATTCGTGGGCGTCAAACCGGACTGGTCTTTTTTGCTAGTGATGGTGGGGCGAGTTCGCGTAAGAAATTTACGGATAAGTGTCAATCGTACAATGTTTATTTGTGCACAGAGTTTACGCGTGCAGAGCTGAGTTACGCGATTGGCAGTTCACGGTCATTACTGGCTGTTATGGATCAAGGCTTTAGTACCAAAATGAAACAATTATTAACAACCTCCTAGGTTCAGACAGGATTTTCCTGTCGACCGACTGGAGGACAGGCGAATCCGCGTAAGGTTACGATTAGGAGTGTGATCAGATGACTAAAAAACGCATCTATGAATTAGCCAAAGAGCTCAAGATGAGCAGTAAACAAGTAATTAAAATTGCTAAAGAGCAGGGGTTGACGGTGGGCAACCACATGTCAACTGTGAATGCTGGAGAGGAGCAAGTTATCAAGAAAGCAATGAAGGGTAATACTACTTCCCCAAAACAACAACCAAAATCAGAAAAGAAAGCACCGGCTAACAAGCACACTGAGCACAAGAAGCCAGTGCAATCTGCACCAAAATCACGGGATTTCCGCAAGAAGCATGAACAACCTGCAGGCCGCGACGAGCGCCGGGCTATGCGGGATGAAGATAGCAACCAACGGAACAACCGTGGTGGTAACAGCAAGTTCAACCGGAATAACAACTTCCAAAATGGGGGACGCAAGCGGTTCAACAAGAAAAATAAAAAGAACCGCCACAACAACCGGCAACAAAACAAGAAGCCAGTCCCACAAAGAAAGAACAAGCCATTACCAGAAACATTGGTTTACACAGTCGGCATGAATGTTGCTGAAATTGCCAAGAAAATCCACCGGGAACCAGCCGAAATTATCAAGAAGTTGTTCATGATGGGGGTTATGGTTAACCAAAACCAATCCTTAGACAAAGACACAATTGAATTGTTGGCTGCTGATTATGGCATCAATGCCGAAGAAAAAGTTGAAGTCGATGTGGCTGATATTGATAAGTTCTTCCAAGATGAAGAAAAGAATACTGAACATTTAGCTCCACGCCCACCAGTAGTAACAATCATGGGTCACGTTGACCACGGTAAAACTACTTTGCTGGACAAGTTCCGTCATTCCCACATTACTGATAGCGAAGCTGGGGGAATCACGCAACACATCGGGGCTTATCAGATCAAACATGATGATAAGACAATTACTTTCTTGGATACACCAGGGCACGCAGCCTTCACTAACATGCGGGCTCGGGGGGCGTTCATCACTGACATTACTGTTTTAGTGGTAGCTGCTGATGATGGGGTAATGCCACAGACAATCGAAGCGATTAACCACGCTAAAGCAGCTAACGTGCCAATTATTGTGGCGGTTAACAAGATTGACAAGCCTGGAGCTAATCCAAACCACGTAATGGAACAATTGATGGAATATGAATTGATTCCAGAAGACTGGGGTGGCGATACAATCTTCGTCCAAATTTCAGCTAAGTTCGGCAAGAACTTGGATGAATTATTAGATATGATTCTTTTACAAGCTGAAATTCTTGAACTCAAGGCTAACCCAGACCAAAATGGGGCTGGTTCTGTAATCGAAGCCCGGTTAGATAAAGGGAAAGGTTCCGTAGCTTCCCTCTTAGTTCAACAAGGAACACTCCGGGTAGGGGACCCAATCGTTGTCGGCAATACCTTCGGCCGTGTGCGGACGATGACCGATGCGTATGGGCACAGTATCAAAGAAGCTACCCCATCAATGCCAGTGGAAATTACTGGTTTGAACGATGTGCCTGACTCAGGGGAACGGTTTGTTGTCTTTGATGATGAAAAGACAGCCCGGGCTGCTGGTGAAGAAAGAGCTAAACGGGCATTGATGAAGGAACGGTCTGAAACCCAACGGGTAACATTGGACAACCTCTTTGACACGATGAAACAAGAAGATATGAAACAGGTAAATGTGATCATCAAGGCTGACGTACAAGGCTCGGTTGAAGCTTTAGCTGGGTCCTTGAAGAAGATCGATGTTGAAGGTGTCCGCGTTAATATCATTCACCAGGCTGTTGGTGCAATCAATGAAAGTGACGTTACCTTGGCCGAAGCTTCAGGAGCAATCATTGTTGGCTTTAACGTGCGGCCAACCGTTGACGCCAAGAAGCAAGCAGAAATGGATAAGGTAGATATTCGTTTACACCGGGTGATCTACCAAGCTATTGATGAAATCGAAAGTGCCATGAAAGGGAAGCTGGAACCAGAGTTCAAAGAAAAGATCACTGGTCAGGTGGAAATTCGGCAGACTTACAAAGTTTCTCGGCTTGGAACTATCGGTGGGGGCTACGTAACTGACGGTTATATTCGTCGGGATAGTGGTGTCCGAATTATCAGAAACGGGATTGTTATCTATGAAGGCGAACTAGCTAGTTTGAAGCGCTTCAAAGATGACGTGAAGGAAGTCAAGCAAGGGTACGAATGTGGTTTAATGATTGAAAACTACAACGATATCAAGGTTGGCGACCAAATCGAAGCATATGTTATGGAAGAAGTTCCAGTAGAATAGTCTGAGGTGACAGTATGGTTAAAGAACATCGCGTTGGACGGTTAGCCAAGGAAATCGAACGTGAAGTGAGCGATATCTTGCTGAAACGGGTGCGTGATCCGCGGGTTCAAGACATTACCATCACAGGGGTAGATGTTTCCGGGGACTTGCAACATGCAACTATCTATTACAGTATTTTATCCGACAAGGCTTCTGATGCGCAAAAAGCGCAACAAGGTTTGGACAAGGCAACCGGTTTGATCCGTGGAGAACTGGGACGCCGGTTAACAATTTATGTGACGCCGGAAATCAAGTTTGAACGGGATGAATCTGTCCGCTATGGCGACCGAATCGACCAATTATTAAATGATTTAAAAAAGAACAACTCATTTTAAAGTTACTTTAAGATGAGGTTACTGAGGAGTGTTGGATCCTTGTGCAGATCCAGCACTCCTTTTCAGTATCGAGAATGGTATAATAACAAAGATTTACCACGTAATTGAGGAGTGATGGAGAGTGGACGGAATCGTACCTTTGTTTAAAGAGCGCGGAATGACTAGTGCAGCCTGTGTTGCTCGTTGTCGGGGAATTTTTCAAACTCGACGTGTCGGCCATAGTGGGACATTAGATCCTAATGTTGATGGGGTTTTACCGATATGTATCGGCAAAGCAACTAAGCTAGTAAATTATTTGATGGCGTCAGGTAAAATCTATCAGGGAGAAATCACCCTGGGTTTTGCTACTGAAACCGAAGACCTGGATGGAGCTGAAATCGCGCGGCAACCATTGACACGTCCGTTTACCACTACTGAAATCGTGGCTGCGATGGAACAGTTGGTGGGTGATATTGTACAGATTCCCCCAATGTATTCGGCTGTTAAGGTCAAGGGGAAACGCCTCTACGAGTATGCTCGGGCTGGCGAAAAAGTGGATCGTCCCCAACGGTTAATCCATGTTGATTATTTCAAGCAGCGACAAGTAGCGACTTTTGATTCACAGACTGGCTTACAGAAAATTTATTTTGAAGTTGGTTGTGGTAAGGGGACATATGTCCGGACTCTAGCGGTTGACTTGGGAAAGATCCTCGGTGTTCCAGCAGTAATGTCAGATTTAACGCGGCTGAAAAGCGGGGGGATCACTGTTGGTCAAACTCTGACTTTAGACCAACTCCAACAAGCTAAAGACCAAGACAAACTAGATCAAGTGCTCCTACCGGTGGCAACAGCTCTGCGGGACCTACCAGCAGTAGCTGTGACTTCAGATCAGTGGCGGATAGTTAAAAATGGGGGCTTTTTAGCTTTACCTGAATACCAAGATAAAACCAAAGTGACGCTGACTTACCATGGCAAAGTACGGTGTGTCTACCAATACGATACGCAACGCCAAGTCTTTCGACCAGAAACAATGATTGATTTGAGCGAATAAGAAGGTGATAGAGTGCGAATAATTCGATTAACTGAGCCATATGACCAGACGCAAATTCCTAATTCAGATGTTGTCTTAGCAATGGGTTTCTTTGATGGTGTTCACCGGGGCCACCAACGGGTAATCAATGTAGCCCGCAAGAAAGCTCACAATACACACCTGCCCCTAGCTGTATTGACATTTGATATCTATCCCAAGATTTTCTTTACAGATGTTACCAAAGATTCCATGCGCTATTTAAC
>DHCFI07803__coassemble_4133_pt1 | contig 4600 bp, 4 predicted proteins | sample DHCFI07803__metabat2_high_PE_032 | metagenome-assembled genome bin DHCFI07803 | reverse complement strand
TCCAATCACCGATGCCGAAGCCAAAGCCCTACGCGAAAAAGGCGCTAAGCGGGAATCGACTTGATTCGGAAATTAGTAGCTGAAGGCAAGAAAGTACTGGTATGGGCAATGTTTGTTGGTACAATGCAGAAAATTACGACTACTTTGCAGGAAATGGGAATCAATACCACGTTGATTTATGGGGCTACTCCCAAAGAAGAACGCGAAGAAATGATTAACAATTTTCGTACCGGAACCGCACAGGTATTGGTTTCAAATCCGAATACTTTAGGAGAATCAATTTCATTGCACCAGACAGTTCATGACGCAGTATATTTTGAATATAATTTCAACTTAACTTTTATGCTTCAGTCGCGTGACCGTATCAACCGGTTGGGCCTGCCGCATGACCAATATACGCGGTATTACTATTTGATGACAACAGGGAACACGGCCCATATGAGTTTTATTGATCAAGCGGTTTATCACCGGTTGAAAGACAAGGAACAAACCATGCTTGAAGCAATCGACGGCAAAATGCTGGTTCCAGAATACACCGATGATTATTTGACAGAAGTAAAGAATATTGTCCTCGGTAGATATAAATAACACCAGGGCGGGAAGGTACCCATTTGAGGTACTTTCCCGCCCTGTTTTAGTGAAATTATTTGATTAGATAAAACTAACCTACTTGGTGATTGCCTTGAAAGCAGCCGCTTGCTTGGTCATTCCGCGTTCGGAAGCTAAGCGTTCAATCGAAGAAGCACCGAAGAAACCGTCGATTTCAGGAACATTTTTGATAACATAGGCAGCATCTTCCGGATCGGCAATCGGACCACCATGGCAGATAACCTTGATTTCAGGATTAACCTTGCGGCCGGCTGCAATGATCTTCCGGATCCGGTCACAGCAGTCATATAAGGTCAAAGCAGTTTCTGCACCGATAGATCCTTTGGTAGTCAAGCCCATGTGGGCAACAAGAATGTCAGCCCCGGCTTCAGCCATGGCAGCAGCTTGCTTTTCGTCGAAAACATAAGGGCAGGTTACCATGTCTAGTTCATGTGCTTTCCGAATCATATCAACTTCAAGATCGTATCCCATTCCCGTTTCTTCCAGGTTAGCCCGGAATTTACCATCAATTAAGCCAACAGTTGGGAAGTTTTGGACCCCATTGAAACCTTGTTCCTTGAGTTGCTTCAAAAAGATGTCCATGACGCGGAAAGGATCTGTCCCGCAGACACCCGCTAGAACAGGGGTCTTTTTAACAATTGGCAATACTTCTTGGCCCATTTCTTGAACGATCTTATTTGCATCCCCATAGGAGAGCAAGCCAGAGAGGAAGCCACGTCCAGCCATCCGGAAGCGACCAGAGTTATAGATAATCAGCATATCAACATCAGCTTGTTCACTACATTTAGCGGTAATTCCAGTTCCGGCGCCAACACCGACCAAAATTTTACCGGCTTTTACTTGGTTGTCAAAATCTTTGAGAATTTCTTGGCGTGTCTTGTTTAACATTGTTTTTCCTCCAATTTATTCGGCTTGCTTTGCAGCTTGGGCTGCAATGAGTTGTAGTAATTGTTGGGCGGCGTATTCAGCAAAAGCTTGGTCATTGATGTGGTGGTCGACTTTTTCGACTGTTACCAAGGGGTTATCAAGCTGACCAGTGATTGCATCAAAAAGGGCCGCTCTAGCGCTCAAACTTTCAAATGGTTGTCCAGGGGCATCGATCATCGAAACGCCCTGTGTCGGTAGGAGAACCCTCATTGGTGCTTGAGCTTGGTTCCATCGCTGTGCCAGTTCCTGTCCAATTTGGGTGCTTTCGACCTCATTGGTCCGCATCAAGGTTACAGTTGGATTGTGCTGGTACAAGTTGCGGTCCTGGTAACGTGGGGGAACAGTGGCACGGGGACCAAAGTTAGCCATGTCACAGGCCCCAACCGAAACTACTTGGGGAGTTTGGCTAGCAACTGCCGCCTCACAACGGGTAGGACCAGCAGATAGGACCCCACCACAGACTTCATCGCACCATTCGGTGGTAGTTAGGTCGAGGATCCCAGCAAAGAATCCTTGCTTGATCAAGTGTTCCATGGTTTTGCCCCCAGTACCTGTGGCGTGGAATACTAAAACTTCATAACCCTGTTTCTCAAGGTAAGCTTTAGCATAGTCAACACACGGTGTGGTCACGCCGAACATTGTGGCACCAATTAGGGGCTTAGTTTTTTCTTTTGATGCCGGTAAGGTGGCATCAAGTTGCAGCATGCCTGCAATGGCAAGCATGGCATTTTTGAAAATGGTCGTAGAAATCTTATTCAGACCAGCAACGTCAACGATAGATGGCATCATGATGATGTCACTTGTGCCAACATATTGGGATGTATCCCCAGAAGCCATCGTGGAAACAATAACTTTGGGAACACCCAGCGGCAGGGCCCGCATGGCTGGTGCTACAAGGGAAGTTCCCCCGGAACCACCACAGGTAATGATGCCGTCGAACTCACCCGCAGCATAAAGCTGGGGGAGGAGCTTTTCCATCCCTTGAGATAGAGCACGGGTTGCCAGTGCCCGGTCCTGACGATCAACTAGGGTGGCAATATCATACCGGCGGCCGCTGCAATTGTTGCGTTACTTACATCGGGGGTAAATTTGGGAGCAAAGACGCCCGTATGAATCATGTATGGCTTCAACCCCAAGTCGTAGGCGAGTTGCTTAAGGTAGGCAAACTCCGTTCCTTTTGTATCGAAGGTTCCGGCAATCGCTAATTTTTTCAAACAAAGATCCTCCTTAAATAAATTAAGTAGGTTAGCTAACTTACGTTATAAATAGTAACCGCTTTCAAAACGAGATAATATGTCTTTATGTTAGGGAATGATGTGGTTATGTATAGAGTTACGATAATTACGCGGACTATATCCAAATTTTATTTTGAAGATTTTGGAGAATTGCGCGTAGTTATGGTAGCCGACCCGGTGACTGATTTCTTTACAAGACAAATCAGTTTTACGGAGCAACTTTTGAGCCAAATTCAGGCGGTACTCAACGAGGTAGGAAGTAAAGGAAGTCCCTACTTTTTGTTTGAATAATGAACTGAGGTATGCCGGTGAAATGTGCAGTGTCAAAGCCAAGTCGCCAAGCTGAATATTACGCATATAGTTTGCTTCGATGTACTTTTGCACGAAATACACATAGTCTGGTTTACTTTCCGGATGAGGAAGTTTAACCCGTTGGTTTTTGAATTTTTTGGCAGTGGTAACGATGGCTTGTTCCATCGGAATGCGGTCAAAGGTCGACCCACCAATATAACAGTCACACTGGGTATTTTGGTAGAAATAGTCCATATCAATCACGGTATTAGCCATTCCGGAGTAAATAGCTGTGATGATCTGAGGATTTTCTTTTTTACAAAAACGGAAAATCGTGGCGGCGGTGTTTTTAGCTTCATTGATACTGCGGCTTTGTTTGGCTCCGAGATAACCACCCAGGGTCAACCCCAAGTGGACACAGATAATGTCTGCCTGAGCAGCCAGCATCGCCCGGGCTTCGGCAATAGTGGTAACAAATGCAACCGTAAAGAGTCCTAGTTCGTGAGCCTGTTTGAGGGCGGTAACTTCTTGGGCAAAAGTAGTGCCTTCCTGCTCAAGTGCAGTCCGAAATTTGCCATCGATTAGAGAAAGGGTAGGAAAATTGGTAACCCCTGCAAAGCCGGCCGCCTGGATGGCGGGAAGGTAGGTTTTTAGGTCAAGGTTAGGATCTTGGGCAAAGAGACCAAAGATCACGGGTGTTTTGTGGATGAGGGGGAAGAGTTCGCGGGTACCCATTTCCATGACTATGTCATTATTGTTGCCGTAGCAAAGATAGCTTGCGAGTGAACTGCGTCCCATGATGCGGTATTTTCCGGCTGCGACCGCTAGTAAAAAATCGGTCCCGCCCCAAACAGTATATTTAGCGGTAATTCCTGAACCGACACATGCTCCGATGATATGGCCGTTGACGGCGATCTGGGCATGGAAGATTTTACGGATTAAATTGGCGTCCATTGTTTACACCTCATTCATATGGTCTTATATCAATTATTGAAAGAAAATCCCATAAAAACAATAATTGTTAAAACGTTTTCATTTTAAAGAACTGAAGTTTTAGTTTGGACCTCAGCTAGAAGGTGTTGGCAGGATGGAGAGTGAAAAATGCCCCTTAGATTGACGAAATTTTTCCTATAATCTGATTGACGAAGAGATTTAAATCGAGGAGGGAGAAATATGAAAAAAGCTAAGAGAAAAATAGTTAACAAGAAAATAATTGTTCGTAGTGGCTGGTGTTTGTGGGAGTTCATTTCGCTTTTGCCTTTCTTATTTTTATTTTCCAATACAGGTTTACCGACTTTGGCAGATTTTCTTTGCTTTACATGTATAATCGGTATGTTTATTTGGATACCAACCATTATGGCAATTGATGCCATTGAAAAGCGTAAGGGTGGTAAGTTGCACAGTTATGAATTGTTGGAAAAGTGGCACAGAAGAACAAAAAAGGAATGGTTAGAAGGACTATTGCTGGCTATTATTGTAGCTCCCATAGTAATCTTTCTTAGTATTTATGTCATCCCAGTGGTCGATAAAATATTGGA
>DHCFI07803__coassemble_3778_pt1 | contig 5037 bp, 3 predicted proteins | sample DHCFI07803__metabat2_high_PE_032 | metagenome-assembled genome bin DHCFI07803 | reverse complement strand
CCGTTTAGTGTTTTGGGGGATCAAGGTATGCAAAACAACGGTATCATCTTCAAGCGTAATGAAACGACGCCATAGTTGAATAACTACTAGAATGACAAAGAGGCCTAAGACCAGGGCCGTCCAAATCTGAAAAACAGTAATTTCCAACCATAATAACATACTGATAAAAAAGACGATTAGGGTAAATGACCAACAGATAATGCTGGTTGGAATATCGGGTTGATAAAAAAGACGTTTGTTCATTACGTGCAACCTCACCTTTAAATAATTGATATTACTCATTATACCCTGGTTCCCCTGGTGCGGACGAGATATTGGAAAAAATTTACGTATTATTCAAGGTTTCTTTTTTTGTTCATCACTTACTTTTCCCAGTGCTATTGCGCAGAAGCCAAGGCTGTCAGTAATTCCTGGGCGACAGCTCGGGCTGAAAATGGGTTTTGCCCAGTAATTAAACGTCCATCACGCAGAGCAAAGGAAGCATACGGACGCTTCTTAACGAAATGTCCGCCCCGAATTTTTACTGCCTCTTGGTTAAGAAACGGTACGATCCGCCGTTTCCCAGCTAAAATTTCTTCGCCAGTAGTAAAACCCGTTACTTGCTTGCCCTGCAATAAATTTTCTCCATCCGGACGGTGTAAATTTAATAGTCCCGCGATTCCGTGGCACACTGAGCTAATATAACCGCCGTGCTGGTAAATTTCCTCTGCGATCTGGCGTAAACCTTGATTATCAGGGAAATCCCACATCACTCCGTGGCCACCAGCATAATAAATCGCAACATATGCTGCTGGATCAACATCTGCTGGGGCCAAAGTATGCGCCAAAGCCATTTGCTGGAAAGTTGTTTGTTGATATAGCTCCATACTTGCTTGGTCAGCATACTTCATGCTCCGTGGATCTAGTGGTACATAACCGCCCTTGGGACTAACATAGTCCACTTGGTATCCAGCAGCTTGAACCGCTAAAACAAATTCCGTCGTTTCACCCAACCATAAGCCGGTAGCCTCTGACCGGTGTCCGTAAGTAGCTTGGTTAGTTTCGACAACTAAAATTTTCTTCATTTAAAAAATTCCTCCCTCTTCTTAATAATCGTTACTTTATATCCATATGCTTCAACATATTTGTCGCGCACGTTTTTCTTAGGTTTAAACTTTTAAACATAAAGTGGTAAAAAATAACAGCTTAGCTTTCTAGGGCAGCTGTTAACTCCTTGAGTTGGGCGATGACCGGGGCTAAGTTGGGTGAGTAACGCCGTTCAACTCCAACTTGGCGAACCTTGATCACACCCGCATTGAGCATTAATTTCAAATGGTGGGAAACAGCCGGACGGGACAAGGATGTCGTCGCGGTCAACTCATTAACTGTCAACTCTTCTTTACAGCAAAGCTCCGTCATGAGTTGCTGGCGCCGGGCATCTTGAAAAATTGCGAATGCTGGCATCACCGCTGCAAACGCGGCTAACGTTCTTTCTTTTTCCATAATGGCTCTCCTTAGGTTTAAGTGTTTAAACATATTAAAACACTATTGTTGCTGTTTGCCAAGGGAGAGCGTTTAATTTCTTTGAGTAAAAAATTCGTACTTACGAACAGCAATTGTTACACTGGTTTTAAATAAAATTATTAAAGGAGCCTTTTTCAAGACAACAGTAATCTCAATTGTTGTCAGCTATATTCTATCTTATGCCGTAGTGGACCTAGGTTTTCTGCTCGGTCAACCAGCGGCAGAAAATGTGGCGGCCAAACACTTTGTCCCCCTTGATTTGTGGGGCCGGGTAACTCTCTTTAGTCGCCTAGCTGTTTCATTGTCGGAGAAGAACTAATTACTGCTTGTTCCTTATTCCTTATTCCCTGTTTTATGGTGGGCTTTGAAGCATTATCAACTTAAGACAGCTTGCTTGGATCATCGCGATGCTGGTTTCTTCATTGGCCTTTGGGATGATGCATTATAATGCGTACAATTGGAATTTATTCCAAATGTTAGTAACGATCGGTTTAACACGAATTCCGTTTGATTGGGCGTGGTACAAGACGGATAGCCTGTGGACCGAGATAGTCGGCCATATCATCTTTGATTTGTTGGCATTTCTCGTGGGGGCTATGGCGGCGTTTGCCTAAACATATCTAATAACTATTATGATCATAGTGGGGATAGTCTTTAAACAGTTAGTTCTGAAGAAGATAACCTCACTATGATCTTTTTGTATTCATATTTATTTTGAACATGTTTCATAAAAAAGGATTGGTCGCTAATTAACCAATCCTTGTACAAGATGTGTTTAAATTATTATTCTTCTTTTGACGTAATAATTATAGCAGTTCCCCGTTAATTCTCGTATCTTTTTCAGCGCATTGCTAATCAAAGAGCGTTTTTTAGGACTGATTCTATTTCTTCCTGCCAACTTTTCTTAAGCAGTTGCCCTGAAAATTTTTTATTTTTTACATTCCCCACCTTTTTGCGCACTAGACACGACCTATAAAAATATAGGTGCCAAGCTAAAAGCCCGTCAATCCAACTTTTGTTACTTTTATAGTTGCACATATTTCACTATATATCCTGTGGTTACAAACAAAAGTGCTTATCCGCATGCAATCGCTGCTACAATTTCAAAGATATTTTTTCACGCGCCCACAAAAAATCCAGCTCGTAACAACCTAGAGCTGGATTTTTTGTAAATTTAATTATCTTCAGCCAAAAACTTAGCCACCATATTTCCAATCTGACTAGTTGGATAACGTTTAAACTGCGCCTCATTAGGGAAAGACGCCCGCATTGTATGTCCATAACTTTTCTTATAGATCCGGTTATCCAAAATAACAAACGCGCCTTGATCATGGGGCGTTCGAATCAACCGGCCCCAACCTTGTTTCAAACGCAAAATAGCCTCTGGCAGGAGAACTTCACTAAAGGGATCCAACCCGTTGTGCTGGGCGTCTTCCCGGCGAATTTGGTTAAGCTCTGTATCTGGTGATTGGAACGGCAAGCGTGCCACGATCAATAGTTGCAGCTGATCATGAGGTAAGTCAATTCCTTCCCAAAAAGTTCCCGTTCCCAAGAGAACATTAGCATTATCCTTACCCAGGATGAACCGTTTGCGTAATTTCTCCGCTCCCCCGTTAATTCCCTGGGCGAGAACTGCTCGGCGTTGGGTGAACCCCCGCTCACTCAAGCGCTCATATACCTCCTTGATGTCATCCAGAGCATTAAAGAGGACCAAGGTTTGAACCGGTGTTTGACAAATTTGTTCAATTGCATCCGCTAAGTAAGCGATATATTCTTCCCGTGGTACCTCGGTCACTAACGGGGCATCCGTTGCGACCATCGTGATTGTTTGTTTCTGATAGTCAAACGGTCCTTGATATGTTTCCACCAGCGCATCCCGATCCAAATCAAGTTGACGGTACATATAATCATCAATCTCTGGCAGAACCAAATCAGCTCCCATAAACAAGACCCGTTGGAACTGCTGGTAGACTTGTTGTTGCAAGTAGTCTTGCCCACTAAGGTAGCCAGTAGTTAACCGCAAGTGAGCAGTTGGATGTGCTGCAAGCGTCAACCAAGTTTGGCTCTTGGTTGGTGCTGCTTGAAGCGCCCCACGGCACAACCTACTCCACGGAGCAAGTTCCTGGTTAATTTCTTCCAACAAGGAACATACACTTCGCAACAACTCATTTCCTTCACGACCAATTTGCCCAGATGCTTGGGCTTGCTGGCGCTTATTTTCTAACCATTGGCCAAAGGCTTTTAAATGGGGTAATGCCCGGTTGATCTGTCCCACCAAAGCACTGTGACTTTTAATAAAGTCATTGAGGTCTGAGGCAGGAAGTAGTTTTTCTGTATACTCCGTCAACTTTCCCCCACCAACGAAATGGCTCAACAACCGGTGACGGAGACTAGGAACAGCGTGGTCAACCACTTGGACCTGGCGGAGATAGGTTGTATATTGTTTAGCCGATAACACCCCTATCTTGACTAAATTCTCAAACGAATACGACTGGTGTGACTCCATCTTGACCAGGGCCGTATCGGCTAAGATCTTGACCTGGTCAAAGTCTACCACCTGCCGGTTAACCCGCGTCATAGTTGTCACTAAGTCTTGCCCTTCATCAATGATCAAATTGGCCCCAAAGTCAGCCAACTCCGTTGCATGCTGCAATAAATACGCATGATTAGTCACTACGATGTCGGCACTCTTGAGGGCTAAGGCTTGGCGGCGGACAAAGTCATATTCATAAAACGGACTTGTTTGCTCGAGGGCTGCTAGTCCGTGGTGCTCAATCGTTGTAAATAAGTTGTCCTGAAGTGTGGTCAGGTGGAGTTCTGCAAAATCCCCGGTTTCTGTCATACTCAACCACACGAGAATCTTCATTTGCAAAACACAGGTATTATCGTTTTGGGGAAACTTTAGTGACTGAGCAAACCGTGCTAAGTCGATATAGTTACTATTCCCCTTCAACGACAATGCCCGCACCGGAATCCGGGTTAATTCTGTCAAGACTGGTAAGGATGTTTTAAGTAGTTGTTCTTGTAAGGCCATTGTCGCCGTACTGATAACGAATTTTTGTCCCTGACTCACTGCATATAAGGTAGGTAATAAAAAACCATAGGTCTTTCCCATCCCGGTTGGTGCTTGTACTAACTGTTGCTTTTGTTGGGACGAATGCCAAAAACGATCGATACTGTCCATCATCCGTGCTTGCTCATTTCGCAGGTGCAAGCGTTCACCAAAAAGCTTACGTTTTTGGGCAACTTTACGCGGATATACTTGTGGCTGGATGGTTGTCACTTGCCGTTCTGGGCGCCGTAGCAAAATCCCGCCTACTTCAACGAAACTATTGCTCAAAACTTGGTGGCGGTACTTGCGATTACGGTAAGCATTAATAAAAAGAGTCCCAGTATCATACAAAAGGTGACTAGCCAGGGGGCGTAATGAAGCAAGTAACGGAAATGGTAGACTGCTCAAACGGTTACGGAGTTTAATAAAAATCCGCGCCGTTGTTTCTGCATCACTATCAGCCCGGTGGGGCCGCTTGTTTT
>DHCFI07803__coassemble_3467_pt1 | contig 5456 bp, 5 predicted proteins | sample DHCFI07803__metabat2_high_PE_032 | metagenome-assembled genome bin DHCFI07803 | reverse complement strand
GTAAGTAAATGGGAGAAGAAAGGGGATTTACCCACTAATATGAATACCAATACGGAGCATGAACTACGTTTGTATATTGTAGAAAAATTACGACTTGGTCTGTTTGGAGCTGGCGGGGGCTGGCGGGGGCTGGCTGATGTAAAAAGTAATGACATAATTCATGCTTAATCACTCCAACCAAAATCGTATCCGCATAGTCAGTTGCTATTTGGGGATTTATTTCGATGTCATGACTAGTCAGCAAATAACGGCCCCCTGTTGTTCGTAGCCGCGAATTAAACCGTGCTTGGTGAATAAAAGGTTGGTGAAAATAAGTATGTGCGATCTCTTCTACCAAGTTTTGTAATTCTAGATCAGTCATCCTACTTCCCCGTTTCTGGTGCCATCATTGAGAGTTGAAGTCGTTCTCTTTTCTGATCAACTGCTATTACCCAGACATCAACAATATCTCCCACAGCCACTACTTCCCGTGGATTAGCCACATAGTTTGTACTCAGCTGTGAAATGTGTACCAAACCATCTTGCTTTACTCCAACATCCACAAAAGCCCCAAAATCAACAACATTACGCACTGTTCCTTGAAGGTGCATTCCTGGTTTAAGATCAGCCAAATGAAGGACATCATCACGCAATAGTGGGGCTGGCATTTGCTCACGATAATCTCGTCCCGGTTTTTTTAAATCCGCAATTATATCATTTAACGTCGTTTCTCCCACTCCCAATTGGTGAGCTAATTGCGATAAAGATACCCCTACCAAGGCTAAACCTATGGCCTCCGTTCCAATTTGCTCTGGTTTCAAGCCCAATTCGGTTAGTAACCGTTGCACTAAAGGATAGCTTTCCGGATGAATATTGGTATTGTCCAAAATATTTTCCCCGTTAACAACCCGTAAAAAGCCCGCTGCTTGTTCAAAAGCTTTCGGACCTAACCGCGGAACCTGCTTGAGCTGGATACGGTTAGTGAAATTACCGTGTTCATTTCGGTAAGCGACAATATTGTGAGCGGTTGTCTTTGATAGTCCTGAAATGTGCGTCAAAAGCTCCGCACTAGCAGTATTAAGATTGACTCCTACTTGGTTAACACTGGTTTCAACTATTGCATCCACCTGGGCAGACAATTCTTTGGTAGGTAGGTCGTGTTGGTATTGGCCCACTCCAATTGCTTGGGGATCAATCTTAATCAATTCTGCTAATGGATCCTGCAATCGTCGGGCAATGCTAATGGCTGAACGTTCTTCAACATTAAGGTCAGGAAATTCTTGTCGTGCCAGTTCACTTGCCGAATAAACCGAAGCTCCTGCCTCATTAACAATTACAAACTTCACTGATAAAGCATGTTGCTGGATAACCGTTGCCACAAATTGTGCTGATTCCCGACTAGCTGTCCCGTTGCCAATAGCAATCATCTCCACCTGATATTGTTGGATCATTGCAACTAACTCACGGGCGTCTTGAGCTCGTTGTTGTGAAGTCGCTTTTTGGCCCTTGCTCAGTTCATGAGGATAGATCACAGTCTTAGCTAAAAGTTTCCCGGTTGGATCAACTACGGCTAGTTTGCACCCCGTACGAAAAGCTGGATCCCAACCTAAAACTGTCCGTCCCTTCAATGGAGCTTGCATTAATAAATGATACAGGTTATTTCCAAACACTTTGACTGCTGCAGTCACTGCTTGTTCCGTCATTGTCGTTCTGATTTCTCGCTCAATAGCTGGTTTAATAAACCGCTTATAACCATCAAGATAGGCTACCTGCAGATATTGGTTGTCTGGTTGCCGACTACTATACCGTGAATGCAGGTATTGATAGATATAGCTATCATCCGGATCGATTTTCACTTGGATAACGCCAGCTTTTTCAGCACGATTAATAGCTAATACCTGGTAGGGAGCGATCTTTTCCACCGGCAGCTCCCAATCATAGTAAGTAGCATAAACTTCTTGGGGATCATTTTTTTGTCCGGAAGCTTTTTTTCGTGTCACTACCCGACCATGCTGCTGAAAGCGCCGGCGCATCCATCCCCGTAACCCAGCATTTTCTCCAAATGCTTCGGCCATAATTTCGTGTGCACCTGCAAGAGCATCAGTAGTCGTCAATATTCCTGAAGTTGGGTTGATGAAATCGGCAACTCGCGCCGTCCCCCTCGTTAACAACAGGCGGGCCAGGGGTTCTAACCCGGCAGCACGGGCTTTTTGCGCCTTAGTTTGCTTTTTATGCTTATAAGGCAAATATAAATCTTCCACAGTAATGAGATCGGTCGCTGCTTCAATTTGCTTCCGTAGAGATGCTGTCAGCTTCCCCTGTTCAGCAATTCCATTTAAAACGGTTTGCTTCCTTCGCGCTAGTTTTTCGACTTGTTCATACGTGTTGGCAATCTGGCGTAAAGCTACTTCGTCTAAATTTCCTGTCTGCTCTTTCCGGTAACGGGCAATAAAAGGTACGGTGTTCCCTGCCGTCAACAAGGTTAATGCTGCTTGAACTTGTTCAAATTTAAAAGGCAGCATTGCAGCTGCCTGGTGAAGGTAATTTTGATCCATTCGGCTCTAGTCGCCTCCTAATTTTTCTTTGATCAACGTAAACGTGGCTAAACTTGTCTGAAGATGTTCTTCCCGCTGGTGGTTAATTGCTTTTAACTGTGCAACATCAATTCTACCTAAATTGTGATGAATAACGGCATGCAATTCTTCACAATCATCAATATACCGACAATAGTTCGTAAACATTCGCCGGTTCAATGCATTAACCTTCAGTGGTGTCTTAGCCTTTTCAATTTGATTACACAAACGTTCTAGCAAAACAACTCCATGACCAAAAACTTCATGCACATCATCATAATGGCGAATGTCTTCAACAGTTGACCCGGCAGTGGCCACCTGTATCACAAATGCCAATTTTGTTTGCCATTGGTTTTCGATCTCTTTGGTCTTCTCCAGTGCCTGGGTAAGGGTTTGAAAGTACTTTTGAATTCCGGTTTGATTCATGGCGTAATCCCCCTTTTATTATTCTTATCATAACAAAAAAGAAAAGACGACTAAAGCCTTCTCAAGATCTGATTTAAGCCCTTGTCGTCTATTTTTTCTAATCTATTAGTTATTTCCAAAATTCATCATAAACTGTAATTGGTAAATGTCGCTTGTGGCGTGTTTTTTGGAACCAGTTCTCAATTTTGACAGCTACATCAGGGGCAACATCTTTGCCTTCTAAATAGTCATCAATATCCGAATAAGTTACTCCCAAGGCTACTTCATCTGGTAAAGCAGGTCGATCTTCTTCTAAATCAGCAGTTGGTACCTTTTCATACAAATGGCGTGGGGCTCCTAAAACTTCCAGCATAGCCCGACCTTGTCGCTTATCCAGCCGCCATAATGGTGTAATATCAGCACCACCATCACCAAATTTAGTATAAAAACCAGTGACTGCTTCAGCTGCGTGGTCTGTTCCTACAACAGCGCCGTTATTAGCACCCGCTATTCCGTATTGTGCAATCATCCGTTGCCGTGCTTTGATATTACCCTTATTAAAATCACTAATTTCAAGCCCATTTTCTTCTAAGCTCGCTACCATGGCATCGGTTGCCGGTTTGATGTTGACCCTTACTACCTGGTCTGCATTCATAAAAGCGATAGCATCCATTGCATCACTTTCATCTGCTTGATTACCATATGGTAGCCGCACTGCAATGAATTGGTAATTCACACCAGTTTCTTTACGCAATTCTTGGATAGCAATTTGACTTAATTTCCCTGCCAAAGTTGAGTCTTGTCCGCCAGAAATTCCTAACACTAGTGCCTTTAAAAAGGGATGTTTTTTTAAGTATGCCTTTAGAAAATCCACCGAACGCCGAATTTCGTCTTGGGGATTGATTTGCGGTTGAACTTTTAATTCTTCAATAATCTTACGCTGCATTTCACGCATAACACTGCCTCCCGTAGTTAAATAATGTAGCCTTAATTGTACTCTTATTTATTCTTAGAAACTATACTTGTTCGCAAAACTTTAAACTAACGTTCGAGATAGAATTCAAACCGGTTGCCCACATACTGTGTTCGTACATATTCGAACGGTTGCCCATTTTTAAGTTGTGAGACCTGGCGCAGACGTAATACAGCTGCTCCTCGTTTAATCCCTAAATAAGCCGCAATCCGCTCAGAAGCTGCTACCGCCGAAACAATCTGTTCTGCATGTCCCATGGTCATCCCATGCTGCTCTAAGGTCCGATAGAGTGATTGCGTGATTTGTTCACGATCAAAATTCTTTACCAAGTGAAAAGGAACAGTTGCTACTTCAAAGCAGATCGGAATATTATCTGCATATCGGATGCGTTCCATTCGAAGGACTCGTTCACCTGCTTTGAGGTTAAGTTTCTCGCTTTCACTTAATGATGGAGTAGTCACAACATAAGAGATAGTTTTACTAGACGGCATTTTCCCTTGCGCCTCCGTTATCTCGGTAAAACTTGTTACTCCAGTCATCTTTTCCTGAACCTTTTTACGGGCAACAAATGTCCCTGCTCCAATATGTCGTTCCAATAAACCTTCATCTACTAATGTTTGAATCGCTTGTCGCAACGTCATCCGACTAACCCCAAACTGCTCTGCCAGTTCTCTTTCAGCCGGAATGCGGTCCCCAACGGCCCATTCTCCATCTTCGATTCGCTGCCGAATCTCATTATGTATTTTGATATAAATCGGCGAACTCACACTCTCACACTCCTTCGCATAACTTATTCGTTTTCTCTAGCGACTGTGGCATCAATTCCCTTAATAACCGCAGTCATAAAACCTGCTTCTTCCATAGCTAACAGGCCAGCCACAGTGGTTCCCCCTGGAGAACATACTTCATCTACCAGTTCCCAAGGTGTTTTAGTAGTGGCTAATGTTTTCTGGGCGCTCCCTTGAACTACTTGCGCAGCAATTTGCGTTGCGGTGACCTTATCTAAACCATACTTAACTCCGGCCCGAGCCAACGCATCAATAAAGAAGTAGATAAAAGCAGGTGAACTTCCGGCAAGAGCCGCGAAGATACTAAACTTGTCCTCTGCTAACTCAATTGTTGCCCCAATTGTATCAAACAATGCTACTACTCTCTGCCAGTGATCGGTGGTCACAAATTCGTTGCGGGTTAATGCTGTCATTCCCGCTGCAATCTCAACATTAACATTTGGCATGATGCGAATCATTTCCAATTCAGCTTGATCTAAAATTTTCCGCATTGTTGCTAAATCACATCCAGCAATCATAGATACAATCACTGGTCGCTTCCGCAGTAAAGATGCCTTCACTTCCAAGAGTACAGTGCGGAGCTGAGCAGGTTTTATGGCCAAAAAGACCAAATCTGCTTGGTTCACCACTTCTTCATTGCTTGCACAAGCATGTAAGCCTTGAGCCTGCGCATACGGCTCATAGGAAGAACGGTGTGCACTATGAAGATAGATTTCTCCTCCTGTAACTGCATGTTGG
>DHCFI07803__coassemble_3458_pt1 | contig 5468 bp, 4 predicted proteins | sample DHCFI07803__metabat2_high_PE_032 | metagenome-assembled genome bin DHCFI07803 | reverse complement strand
CAGATAAGGTCAGGCTTTTTTTGATGGCACTAGAGATTTTGGTGCTGATACTAGTTGAGGTTTTTCTAATCAACCGGTAAAGATCTCCTCCATAATGATATAATGGAAAGCGACATTAATTAACGAAGCGAAGGGGACTAAGATGACAAAATTTTACTTTGTCCGTCATGGCAAGACGGAATGGAATCTTGAAGGGCGTTACCAAGGGGCAAAGGGTGATTCTCCCTTATTACCCCAAAGCTACCAGGAAATTGCGCAACTAGGGAAGTATTTGGTCCAGATCAAATTTGATGGTATTTATTGCAGTCCCATTAAACGGGCGCGGACTACAGCCAAAGAGATTGCACGTAACATCCAGTACCAGGGGCAGGTGATTCCTGTGGATGCCTTCCGTGAATTTAACCTAGGCAAGATGGAAGGCATGAAGTTCACTGCTGTCGCTGAGGAATATCCAGCTGAATTGGATGGTTTCCGTCATCATCCAGACAAGTATGACCCCACAACCATTGGTGGAGAAACTTTCCAAGAAGTTTTTGCGCGCTTTGTGCCGGAAGTGAAGAAAATAGCTCAAGAATATCCGGATGGTAATATTTTGATTGTCAGTCATGGGGCAGTTTTGTGTGCGGCGATCCGTAACATGCTCGGAGTCCCATTGGCAGAAATTCGGGCGCGGGGCGGTTTAGCCAATACCAGTACAACTATTTTGGAAACCAAGGATCAGGGAGCAAGTTTCAAGTGCCTTGCTTGGAACAAGACCAGTTACCTACGCCGCAAGATTGATCCGACCGATATTGTCTAAGATATAAAGGAGTTTTTGCATTTTATGAAAGAACGTGAGTTACAAAAGCAACAAGCCCAGGAAAACATCAAACGTTTGATTGCTGAGGTGGATGCTAATCCATATGATGAACATGCTTATTACAATTTGGGGGCGTATTTAACCAAGTTAAAAAGTTATCCGCAGGCTGAGGAACTGTTCAAGCGGGCATTGAATGTTTTTGAAAAACAGCCGCAACGCCAAGATATTTTGCATTATGGGTTAGGCAACGTTTATTATGCCAGTGAGTTATATGCTGAAGCAATTCAGGAGTTCCAGGTGGTAAAGGATGACCAGCTCAAGGGGGATGCTTTCTTGATGATGGCCCAGGCATATTATGCACAAAGTGATTATCAAAAAGCACTGGCTTTTGCCATGACAGCTTCTGACCAACTCACTGATCAAACACCAGCTGCTACATTGATGGGCAATATTTTCGTTGCTTTGGGCGATTTTACCCATGCCCAGGAATACTTCTTGCAGGTTGTTAACCAGCATGGAGATGATCTAGAAGCTTTATTTGGATTAGGCTTAGTGGACTTGGCTCAAGGCAAGGATGATAACCAGTACTTTATCAAGGTTAAACAGCTCGACCCAGCTTTCTATCAGAAAAAAGAAGCTAAATTAGCAGACATTGAACGTTTCCTGCAGATGCAAGCTCAAAAAGATCAGACAAAGTAAACATGATTAAGAAAAAGTAGCTAGGGGGAGGAGTTATGGCAGATACAGAACTTACTTTATTTGGCGAACAGGGGGATACCCCAACGCATGGATCAGTCACAGGTGAAGTAGATAGTATCTTCTTTCGGGCCCCAGACAGTTTTTTCAAGATTATTCGGGTCCACATCAAAGAAACTGATTTGACTTGGGATGATGATTATATAACGATAACTGGTGATTTTGGGGACTTAAAAGAAGGTAACACCTATTGCTTTAAAGGAATGTTAGTCAAGCATGCCAAGTACGGGATGCAATTTAAAGCTGTCAGTTATCAAAACGTAGCCACTTCAAGCCGCGAAGGGTTGATTACATATCTCTCTAGTGATGAATTCCCGGGAATCGGTAAGAAGACAGCGACGCAAATTGTTACGGTACTGGGAGACAATACTATTGAAAAACTTCTGGAAAATCCTCCGTCCAGGGATGAATTAGGCATTAGCAAAAAGCAATACACAGTTTTATTGGATCAAGTTCGGGCTAATAACGGGGTGGAGCAAGCTATTGTCCGCCTCAATAGCTATGGCTTCTCTAGTAGTATGGCTGCTAAGATCTATAATCAATATAAAGAACGTGTTTTTGAAGTTTTGGAAGACAACCCGTACCAATTAGCAATTGATATTCCCGGCTTAGGCTTTGGGCGGGCCGACCAACTGGCAGCACAATTGGGGATTGCGGCGGATGCCCCCAAGCGGATCCAAGCAGCAGTAGTCCATGCGTTACAACTTTTGTGCTTTGAAGATGGAAGTACATATACGACAGCTGAGCCCCTGGTAGCATTAACGCTCGATCTTTTGGAAAAAGGACGCAACATTGCAATTGATCCCGAACAGGTGGCAGATGAGATGGTTGCGTTAGCTCACGACAAGAAACTAGTTCCTGACGCAGACCGGATTTACCCCCCAATTCTGTATTACAACGAAAAAGATATAGCGACGGAAGTTTACCGGCTGATCAACGATGAACCTGCCACGCCGTATGATCAGGCTCAGTTAGACAAACAGCTGACGAAGTTAGAAGCCCAACTAGGAATAACCTTCGGCAACGAACAGCGGCAGGCAATCATGGCAGCAGTCCAAAATAAGTTCCTCCTGTTAACCGGCGGGCCAGGAACAGGGAAAACTACCATCATCAATGGAATTGTGGCCTTATTTGCAGCAATCAATGATTTTTCGTTGGATATTGGTGAGTATGAGCGAAAGAACCAGCCCTTCCCAATTATTTTGGCAGCACCAACTGGACGGGCAGCTAAGCGGATCACTGAAACTACCGGCCTGCCAGCGTCAACGATTCACCATTTACTGGGGATCAACAAGCTAGACGACCAACCTTTAGAAGAAAAGACATTGGACGGGCAGGTCTTGATTATTGATGAAACATCGATGGTAGACACAACGCTAATGAAATATTTGCTCCAAAGTGTACCGGCAACCATGCACGTTATTTTGGTGGGCGATAAAGACCAGCTGCCATCAGTAGGACCGGGTCAGGTCTTTTCGGATCTTATTGCTAGTCAAGTCCTACCAACAGTTAAGTTAAAGCACATTTACCGCCAAGATGAGCAGTCAACTATCTCAATTTTGGCGCAAAATATTAAGAATGGTCAGCTCCCAGCTGACTTTGCCCAGCCTAAGGCTGACCGCTCATTTATTGAATGTAATGCCAATCAGATTGCCAACGCTGTAACACGGATCATTGAGATAGCGCACCGAAAGGGCAATAATTATGATGACATTCAGGTATTAGCACCAATGTACCGTGGGGTAGCGGGAATAGATAACTTGAACCGGTTGCTTCAGGACCTCATGAATCCAGCTACACCCCAAACTAAACAGGTCTTGCTCAATAACCAGCACCTGCGAATTGGGGACCGGGTATTACATCTTGTTAACACACCGGAGAAAAACATTTTCAATGGCGACTTAGGAAAAGTAGTTGGGATAACACCAACCAACAAGGATAAAGCAGAGCAGGTGGCGGGGAAAGTTATTGTTGACTTTGATGGCAACGAAGTGGAATTTGCCGGTCCCGAACTCAAAAATCTGACTTTAGCATATTGCATGTCGATCCATAAGAGTCAGGGGAGTGAGTTCCCGATTGTGATTATTCCGATGGTTATGCAGTATGCACGGATGTTTGCTCGTAACTTGCTATATACGGGGATAACCCGGGCTCAGCAAAAGCTGATCCTCTTGGGAGAAAAACAAGCTTACTTGCAAAGTTTAGCGCGAAACACATCGAGCCGGCAGACGACGCTCACACAACGGGTTTTAGCACTATTTAAACCAGATGAAGTTTCCATCACCGCACAACAGGCGAGTTCTAATACAGATGATCTAAATACGGAGATGGTTCAAGAGCCGGATGGTCAAGAATATCTCCTTACCGCAGATGTGGTTACTAAAGAAGAGGTTGACCCCATGATTGGGATGGACGGAATTACCCCGTATGATTTGCTAGATAAATAAAATTAAAAAAGCACTAGAAACTACGTTACTGAAAACGTTGATTTCTGGTGCTTTTTGTTGCTATTGCTATCGTTTCATCTAAAAAATTGGTTTTCCCAGCCTTGGTCTTTATTCACTAACACGCGCAATTTAGATGCATTATTTTTCTTCTCGTTCTTTAACCGGAATACTGCTAGGGTTGATCCAGAAAGGATAACGGACAGATTTGAAGAGAACATCAAAATATTTATTCCCTTTTTCTTCACCATCAACCTGGTTAAACTCAAGCGAATTGACGCTGACATGAATAGCATCTTTTTTATAGTAGTGAACAGAGGGCAGTTTCAACTGTTTGCGGAAATAGATCATGATTCCTAATAAGATGAAATTGAAAATGTTCATGTTCTCGAAAATAATCAGGTCTAACTGGTGGTCACTGGCATTTGCTTGGGGGGTTAACTGGAGATTGCGCCCATTATAAAATGGGTGGTTAGCGATATTTACCAGGTAGGCGTGCTTATAAAAATCATATTGGTTATCTACTCGAACCCGAACGTTGAAAGGCTCCTGGTTGGTATGCGCTTCAAAAATATTGATGAGGTAGGGAATAAATCCCAAATGGAGTTTTTGAAGTAACCGGTGTTTCTTCATTTGGTTTTGGAGACTGACGATGTAAGCGTCGATTCCAATCCCAAAGTCATTCAAGAAATAGCCCGTTTCCCCGTGAAGGGTATCACTGTATGAACCGATATCATAATAAGTTGGTTCGGTAGCATTGAGGACTTGCTCCAGAGCCTTTTGTGGTGAAGCAGCGATCCCGATCCCAGCAGCAAAGCTGTTGTTATTACCGGAAGGAATGAAAGCAACCGGGACATCTTGTTTACCACTGGCTTTGATACCGTTGATAGTATCGTTCAAGGTGCCATCACCGCCAACTACGAGGATGACATAGTTCTCCAAGGCTAGGGACGGAGTAGTAGCGACAAAATCGTGCGCTAATTGATAGGCATCACCAGGCTGCGTTGTAAAATTTTTGTCATACTGAATGTTTTTGTGCTGCAGCACTTCTTCAGTCATGCTCCAATTCTGGGCGGCGATCCCATTATTAGCATGTTTATTAACAATAACAAAGAATTTGCGCATGAAAAGTGAAACCTCCTAAAACTCACCGTAAATTAAATACTGTTCAATTATACTCAGGAAAAAGCAGTTAGTCCATATCGTCCCGGGTATTTTCCCTAAAGAATTTCGATAATTATCCTTTTATATTTAATAGTAGCTTGCAAAGCAGAAGGACGTCAAGGAAGGGAAGGAATGGTTTTGACTATAAAATAGGAATAGTGACTAAGATTGAAGAAATTTACCAGTACCTAACTAAATAAATCTGGTTACGTATTTGAGCCAATAAAAAACGCTCCATCACTCCCCGTAAGGAGAGAAGATGGAGCGCCTTTACATATATTGAAATTATACAGTAATCAGCATTG
>DHCFI07803__coassemble_3262_pt1 | contig 5784 bp, 8 predicted proteins | sample DHCFI07803__metabat2_high_PE_032 | metagenome-assembled genome bin DHCFI07803 | reverse complement strand
ATGAAGTATATATTCGTGAACACCTCCTTAAGGGTGGTTTAACCAAACCCAATAAGTTACAAAAGTTAGCTACACATTATGTGTCTGCCAAAGCACAAGCATTTTTGATTGAAAAGATGAAGGCAGCAGATTTATTGACTACCGAAGAAAAAGAGTTTTTTAAACGGGGACGGAATGCGAAGAGTCATACTAAGGCTAAGAATACTTCAGTGGGAACTTATCGAATTTCAACGGGGTTTGAAGCACTCTTTGGCTACCTTTTCTTAAGTGGACAGAAAGAACGTTTGGATGAACTAGCCCAATGGTGTATCACAACAGTTGAAAAAGAAGGGAAGTAACGTATGGGTAAACAACTTAAAAGTGACTTTGTAATTGGGCGTCATCCCGCCCAAGCAGCATTAAAAAGCCAACAGCCGATCAACAAGGTGTTTTTACAATCTGGGTTGAAGGCAGATGTTTTAAAAGAAATCGAAAAGCAAGCTAAGCAACGGGGGATTATTGTTTCTTGGGTTCCCAAGACTAAGTTAGATACCCTGGTTGACCACCAGAACCACCAAGGAGTGGTAGTGGCAGTGGCACCGTATGAGTATGCTAGCATTGATGACCTGTTTGCGGTAGCAGCTCAGCGCGAAGAAGATCCTTTTTTCTTGATTTTGGATGGAATTGAGGATCCACATAATTTGGGATCAATCATGCGAACAGCTGATGCTGCTGGCGTGCATGGAATTATCATACCTAAGCGGCGGGCAGTTCAACTGACTGCAACCGTAGCCAAAACTTCGACTGGGGCGATTGAATATATGCCAGTGGCACGGGTGACGAACTTGGTTCAAACTGCTAAAGAGCTTAAACAAAGAGGGCTATGGCTGTTTGGAACTGATATGCAGGGAACTGATTATCGTAAATGGGATGCTCATGGACCAGTAGCTTTAGTTATTGGCAATGAAGGTAAAGGAATCTCACCGTTATTGAAAAAGAATTGTGATGAAATGTTAACAATTCCGATGGTTGGTCATGTTCAATCACTCAATGCCAGTGTGGCAGCTAGCCTGTTGATTTACCAAGGATTTACCTCGCGGGGGCGGTAATCATGATCAAGAAGAATATTCTGATAGTTGATGCATACAACATGATCGGGAATTGGCCAGAATTGGATCGCCTAAAGAAAGCTGATCGGTTAGAAGAAGCGCGCGATCAATTATTGCATATTCTTTCCAATTATAAGCGTCAGACAACATATGATATCATCGTAGTGTTTGATGCGATGTATGTTCCAGGACTATCGCGTAGCTACGAGCAATATGATTTGCGGGTAGTCTGGACAGCAGAAGAACAGACAGCAGATTCTTATATCGAATCGTTAGCTGGAGAACTCCAAAGTGCCCTGACGCAAGTGACGGTAGCTACAAGTGATCAAGCTGAACAGTGGACTGTTTTTGCTCAAGGAGCAATACGGGTACCGGCGTGGGAGCTATATCAAAATATCAAACGGGCTAAACATGAGGTACGGCAGCAAGCGCGGCAATATCAAGATGAGGCCTCGGTTCGGCGCTCGCCTTGGGATCAAGAGCAACTGGACAAACTAGCCGCATTACGAGATAAGTTGTCACAAAGGTAATTTGACAGGTGACTTTTGCTCGTGCTAAAGTTGGAAAGAATAGAGAGTTAAGAAAGCGAGACAAAAATGGCAAATAAGAGAAAAGTCGCATTGGCTTGTTCTATTTGTGGTTCCCGCAATTATACAGCGACAGAGAATCCAAATCGAACAGACCGGTTGGAGATCAAAAAGTATTGTAAGTATTGTGGCAAGCATACTTTACATCGAGAAACTAAATAGAGCTGGTTGACAGGAGGGGTGAGAATGAAGTTTTTTAAGAGCGTGGCCAAAACAATGAAGGATACAACCTGGGAAACAGGTCGAGAACTATCACGGGATACTACTACAGTAGTGGTTATGTCGTTATTCTTTATTGCGTTTTTCGCCCTAGTTGATTATGTGGTCTTATGGGCATTAAAGTTTGTCGGTTAATTAATATCCTGGTGTATTGCAGCAGAGTTTGCTATAATACCTGGGGTGGTAAAACTTCGGGTGTAAATTCGGGGTTTTTTTATTTTACATAAAATTAATTTAAGGAGAATGTTACATGGTTGAATCAGCGGAAAAGAAATGGTACGTTTTACACACTTATGCTGGCTACGAAAACAAGGTTAAAACTAACCTTGAATCACGGGCACAGTCTATGGGGATGGCAGACTATATTTTTCGGGTAGTTGTTCCGGAAGAAGAACGCATCGAAACAACTAAGACGGGAAAGGAAAAAGTCGAAATGTCCAAGACTTTCCCAGGTTATGTTTTAGTGGAAATGGTAATGACTGACCGCTCATGGTTTGTTGTACGGAATACTCCAGGGGTTACCGGTTTCGTAGGCTCTCACGGGTCAGGAAGCAAACCTGCGCCACTATTGGATGAAGAAATTGATGAAATCTTGAGTCAATTAGGGATGAAGTCAAAAGTGGTTAACTTTGCTGGCAATATTGGAGATGCAGTGAAGATTGTCGATGGAGCGTTTGAAGGCTTAATTGGCAAAATTATTGAAATTGATGAAGAAAAGATGAAGTTAAAAGTTACGATCGATATGTTCGGTCGGGAAACTGCAACTGAATTAAACTTTGATCAAGTGGAAACTTTGGTTTAATCAACAAACTAAACTGATATAGGAGGATGGTACTATGCAGAAACGTCAGCTCGTAGGATGGGGTGGCTTGGCATTAGGAGCATCCTCCTTTTTAGTAGCACGGTGGCATCAATTCGGGACGGTAGAGCGTTTAAGCGGGGGCAAGCCAACTGGCAGTCCGATTCCAACGTTATTTATTCACGGCTATGCCGGAACCAGATTATCAACTGGTCCGTTAATTCGCAGGTTGGCGAAGCAGGGCTGGGGGCAAAAGACGGCTGTGGTGCGGATTAAAGATAAGCAGCATTTTAAAATGATCGGTGATCCCGGCTTGCCTGGTTCACTGATCCAGGTGTTGTTCACTAACAACCGCCTAAATATTATGACTCAGACTATGTGGCTGTATCATTTGTTAGCAGTTTTTCACTGGCGTTATCGGATTGACCGCGTCAATATTGTGGCTCATTCGATGGGGGCAGTGACTGTCTTACGGTATTTGATGTTATATGGGCAGAATCCAGCTGTCCCGTTGGTCAATAAAGTTGTTATGCTAGGGGGACCTTTTAATGATACCGACCCGGGAAAAAACACATTCCCTATTGAAGACTACCCCCTAACTATTAATGGGCCAAGTAGACAAACGCCGTTGTACCAATGGTTTGCGGATCATCAACAATGGATTGATCCGCGAACGCAATTTTTAAATATTGCGGGAGATATTGGTCATGGGCGCCATTCAGACGGCATAGTGGCAGTAAATTCGGTATTAGCTTTGCGCTATTTATTGCCACCAGCTAATTATTACGAACAAGTAGTAGTGACAGGGCGTCGGGCAGCTCATTCACTGTTACATGAAAATAAAGAAGTTGATCAACTAATCGGTCATTTTCTTTTTAAAAGATGAGTTTTCGCCTTTGAAAAGGATATTGCACAGAACAAATGAGTGTGCTATATTATTCAAGTATGCTTTAGTGCATACACGTGGGAGACCAAATTTACATGGTCATCCGTACCACACACGGACTTTAAGGAGGTATTACCGTGGCTAAAGAAGTAGTAAATGTAGTTAAATTACAAATTCCTGCTGGTAAAGCTACTCCAGCTCCACCAGTTGGTCCTGCATTGGGTCAAGCAGGTATTAACATTATGGGATTCACAAAGGAATTCAACGCACGTACAGCTGATCAAGCTGGTATGATTATTCCTGTTGTGATTAATGTTTACGATGATCGTTCATTCGATTTCGTTACTAAGACTCCACCTGCTGCAGTTTTACTTAAGAAAGCTGCTGGTGTTGAAAAGGGTTCTGGCGAACCTAACACAAAGAAGGTTGCTACTGTAACTTCTGCTCAAGTTAGAGAAATCGCTGAATCAAAGATGCAAGATCTAAACGCTGCAGATGTTGAAGCTGCTATGCGCATGATTGAAGGTACTGCAGGGAGCATGGGCTTCGTTGTTGAAGACTAATTCTTTAACACGGGTTTTTGCTTCTCAGACGGACACTTTACGAAAGTAAGCGTGTCAAGTGGGAGGTTTATCCGATAGACCACATATTGCAAGGAGGAAATACACTAATGGCAAAGAAAAAGAGTAAGAAGTATTTAGAAGCTGCTAAGCAAGTTGAAGCTGGCAAGCAATACGAAGCTAAAGAAGCTATTGAATTGGTAAAGAAGATTGATTTTGCTAACTTTGATGCAACTGTTGAAGTAGCATTCAATTTGAACCTTGATACTAAGCAAGCTGACCAACAATTACGTGGTGCTGTTGTTTTACCTAACGGTACTGGCCGTGACCAAACTGTTGTTGTTTTCGCTAAGGGTGCTAAGGCTGATGAAGCTAAGGCTGCTGGCGCAGACTTCGTTGGTGACGATGACTTGGTTGCTAAGATCCAAGATGGTTGGTTGGACTTCGATGTTGCAATCGCAACACCAGATATGATGGCCCAAGTAGGTCGTTTAGGTCGGGTATTAGGTCCTAAGGGCTTAATGCCAAACCCAAAGACTGGTACAGTTACTATGGATGTTAAGAAGGCCGTTGAAGATTCTAAGGCTGGTAAGGTAACTTACCGGACTGACCGTGACGGTAACGTCCACGTACCATTTGGTAAGGTATCATTCGATACTGAAGCATTACTTGGTAACTTTAACACTATCTACTCAACTATTGCTAAGTTACGTCCAGCTGCAGTTAAGGGTATTTACATGAAGCACGTTTCTGTTGCTTCCACATTCGGCCCAAGCGTAACTGTGGACACAACTACTTTATAAGATAGTTTATAAAAAAATGCTTGACCTTAACTGGGTTTAATGTTAACCTAGTTAAGGTCAATTTTTTAATTATGATTCTACCGAAGACTCAGGTGGCTCACGCCTTAAACATTGCCTGCCGAGGAGTATATTATTTGTACCTCTCTCTGTGTCTTGGTGGACATAGGGTTTTTTATTTTTATAGAGAACTCTGACACAATGACTAGGAGGTGAATCAAAGTTATGAGTAAAGAAGTTATTGCCAAAAAGGCTGCACTGGTTGATGAAGTTGTTGAAAAGTTTGCTAACGCTTCATCAGCAGTTGTTGTTGACTACCGTGGTTTAACGGTAGAAGAAGTAACTGAATTACGTAAGCAATTGCGTGAAGCTGGCGTTGAAATGCGTGTTATCAAGAACACTTTCTTGAAGCGTGCTGCTGACAAGGCTGGTTACGAAGGACTTGACGATGCATTCGTTGGCCCAACTGCTGTTGCTTTCGGTTCAGATGATGCTACTGCACCAGCCCGGATTTTGGTTAAGTTTGCTAAGGATCATGACGCTTTGACTGTTAAGGGTGGTATGATCGAAGGTAAAGTTGTTACTCTCGAAGAAATCAACGAACTTTCCCAACTTCCAGATCGCGATGGTATGCTTTCAATGCTGCTTTCTGTATTGCAAGCACCAGTTCGCAACTTTGCTTACGCTGTCAAGGCTGTTGCCGACAAGGGCGAAGAAGACGCTGCTTAATGCAGGTTGCGTAAGTACGACATTTTAGATATATAATTACCAAATATTGGAGGAATAAAACAATGGCATTAGATACAGAAAAGATCATTGCTGACTTAAAAGAAGCTAGCATTCTT
>DHCFI07803__coassemble_3162_pt1 | contig 5959 bp, 4 predicted proteins | sample DHCFI07803__metabat2_high_PE_032 | metagenome-assembled genome bin DHCFI07803 | reverse complement strand
AAGTATTATGTTTTTGATGAATGGGTGCCTAGATAGTCCTAGGATGTCTTGAACATCCTGTAACCATGATTAACCACTTTACAAACCGAGCGCGCCAACTATTCGGGAATAGAAAGGCGGTTCATATCATGGAAAAAGTTAAATGTTACAAGTTGAAAAACGGCGAACAACGTTATAAATTCCGCTTGTTTGCTGGTCGTGACCCTTTAACGGGTAAATACAAGTATGTCAATCGTACGGGCTTTAAAACTCAATCTGAAGCATTACAAGCCCTTGCTGAGGTTCAACAGGACATAGAAACGGGAGAGGTTTATGTATTGCCTGAACATCCTACTTTTAAGGCTGTTTACAAGCAATTCCTGAGGCAATATAAGACAACGGTCAAAGGAAGTACGCTATATAGTCTAAAATCACGTTTTAACAATGCAATATTGCCATTAATGGGCGAGTGGAAAATTGATAATATCACTGTCATGATGTGTCAGAATGTCGTTAATGAATGGGCGACTAGATACACATCAAGGGGAACATTAGAACGGCTTAAAAGCCATGTAATGCTGGTGTTCAAGTTTGCTTGCCGTATGGAATTAACAACAAGAAATCCTATGTCATTAGTTGCATTGCCAAGAATGCAAAAAAAGGACATCCGAGATAAGTTTTACAGCAAACAGGAATTATACGAGTTTTTAGATTGTGCTAAAAAATATAACCTGATGAATTACACTATATTCTACTTGCTAGCTTTTACAGGTTTAAGAGTAGGGGAAGCATTGGCGCTTAACTGGAGCGACATTGATTTCAATAAAAAGGTATTACGCGTTAATAAAACACTTTCGAGAAGTGAGCAAGGCAAGTTAATTATTGCTGAGCCAAAGACAATTACCAGTATCCGCAATGTTTCGGTTGACCCGTCGACTCTGGATGTATTAAGAAATTGGTATATGAAAGATAGAGGGTTAACGGGGAATATTGATGCCAACAAACTAGTTTTCCATGCTGTGAGAAACAAGAATAAGCCAATAGAGGCGGGCGCCGTTAAGGGCGTGTTTTTAAAGATATGCCAAAGAAACAACCTAAGATATATAACAGTTCACGGTTTACGCCATACTCACTGTTCGCTGTTGTTTGAAGCTGGAGCAAGTATCCAGGATGTTAAGGCAAGGCTAGGACATTCAAACATCCAAACTACCATGAACATTTATGCTCACGTAACTAACCAACAACAAGAGAAAGTAGTTGCGCTATTTGATGAGTTTATGCAAGTATAGAATAAAATATAGAACAAAAAATAATAGGAATGCCTATACAATGCGGGTTACATTGTGAAAAACTTTTCCTATTATAGAAAAGAAATTATTGTCAAGTAAGGAAGGACTAAAATGAGCGATTACTTAGTTAAGGCATTAGCCTATGATGGCCAGCTGCGGGCGTACGCAATTGATGCGACCCAAACAGTTGCTACGGCACAAACCAAGCAGGGAACATGGAGTGCAGCCACAGCAGCTTTGGGGAGAAGCATGGTTGGTACGCTTCTGTTGAGTGCAGCCGAGCTGACCAATGATGAAACGTTGACTGTCAAAATTAACGGGGATGGCCCTGTTGGGGGAATCGTAGTGACAGGGAATGCCCGTGGGACTGTCAAAGGTTATGTTCAGCATCCAGAAGTTCATTTACCTTTGAATGAGCACCATAAGATTGACGTCAAAAAAGCTGTGGGAACAAAAGGATTCTTGGCGGTGACCAAGGATTTAGGACTAAAAGAACCATTTACAGGGGAAGTACCATTAGTTTCAGGAGAACTAGGGGAAGATTTTACCTATTACTTGGCTCAATCAGAACAGATTCCATCTGCTGTTGGCTTATCAGTATTTGTAAATCCCGATGATTCGGTAGAGGTTGCTGGTGGATTTATGATTCAAGTGATGCCAGATTGTCAAGAAGAGGTCATTGCCGGTCTTGAAAAGCGACTGCAAGAATTACCATTGGTTTCTGAAATGTTGCGGCAAAATAAAACACCAGAAGATATTTTATATGCTTTGTTAGGTGAATCTAACGTTAAAGTTTTAGAGAAAAAAGCAGTTGCGTTTAAGTGTGACTGTTCAAAGGCAAAGTTTGCTGGAATGATGGCTACTCTACCAAGTGCTGACATTGATCAGATGATTGCTGAAGATCATGGCGCGCAAGCTGTATGCCATTTTTGTGGTAAGAAATACGATTTTACTGCAGCTGAATTACGTGCGATCGAGGAACATGCACAAAATAAAAGAACTAAGAAAGAGGATGATGAGAAGTGACAGAGTGGAAAATTGGTGATGTGACAATTCCCAACCGTGTGGTAGTGGCACCGATGGCGGGGGTGACAAATGTTGCTTTCCGGATGATCTGTAAAGAATTTGGTGCAGGGTTGGTAGTTTGTGAGATGATTTCTGATAAAGGAATTGAATATCGCAATAAGAAGACATTGGAAATGCTATTCGTTGATCCCCGTGAACATCCAGTGAGCGTGCAAATTTTTGGTGGGAGCAAGGATACCTTAGTTGAAGCTGCTCAATTTGTGGCTGAAAATACTGCTACTGATATCATTGATATTAATATGGGATGTCCGGTGCCCAAAGTGACTAAAACAGACGCGGGTGCTCGCTGGTTGCTAGATCCAGACAAAATTTATGAGATGGTAAGCGCAGTAACATCTGCAGTTGATATCCCGGTAACAGTAAAAATGCGGACAGGTTGGGATGAAAATCATATTCTTGCAGTTGAAAATGCTTTAGCTGCACAAGAAGGTGGTGCCAAGGCATTGGCTATGCACGGTCGGACGAGAAAGCAACTTTACTCTGGCCATGCTGATTGGGAAATTTTACATGATGTTGCCCAGAAATTAACCATTCCATTTATGGGCAACGGGGACGTTCGGACTCCTCAGGATGCAAAACGAATGTTAGACGAAGTAGGAGCAGACGCTGTGATGATCGGACGGGCTGCTTTAGGGAACCCATGGATTGTTCGGCAAACGGTTCAGTATTTGGAAACAGGAGAATTACTGCCAGAGCCAAGTCCGGAGGAAAAAATTAGAGTAGCAAAAGAGCACCTTCATAGATTGGTTAAAGTAAAAGGAGAAAAAATCGGTCCGAAAGAGTTCCGTTCGCAAGCAGCATACTATCTAAAAGGCATCCGCCGTTCTGCCCGGGTTAAAGCTGCACTAAATGAAGCAGAAACGGAAGAAAAAATGACACAAATCTTCGATGGTTTCTTGGGACAATTATTAACAAAAGATTAGAAAAAAATAAGTGTTTTTTGTTGACAGGCTCATTTACTATGCTATAATCAAGATAACTTTTAGGAAAGTGGGGATAAAGAAATGGCAAATAACGAAACCATGAATGATCAGTTCCGTGTTCGTCGCGAAAAGATGCAAGCTTTGAGCGACGCAGGCATTGCTCCGTTCGGACACCGCTTCGAACGCGACACGATGGCAGGTGATTTACACGCTAAATTTGACGGCATGTCAAAGGAAGAGGTTGCTGAAGCTAAAGCTGTAGTAACTCTTGCAGGGCGGATCATGGCTAAACGTGGCAGCGGAAAGACTGGCTTCGCTGATCTTCAAGATCGTTCCGGTCGAGTACAGATCTACGTACGTAAGGACGTTCTTGGCGATAAAGATTACGAAGTCTTCGATCATTTGACTGACATCGGTGATATCGTCGGTGTTACTGGTGATGTTATTAAGACTGACTCCGGTGAATTAACACTGCGAGTGACTAAATACACCTTCCTTTCAAAGGCATTACGTCCTTTACCTGACAAGTTCCACGGTTTACAAGATAAGGAAGCTATCTATCGTCAACGTTATCTTGATTTGACAACTAACCGCGACAGTCTTGATCGCTTCATTAAGAGAACAAAGATTATTGCTGCTATCCGTAAGTATATGGATGATAACGGCTTTATCGAAGTTCAAACACCAATTTTACAAATTCAAGCTGGTGGTGCCGAAGCACGTCCATTCATTACACACCAAAATGCAATGAACATTGACATGTATCTCCGGATTGCTACTGAATTATATCTGAAGAGATTAATCGTTGGTGGTCTTGAACGTGTTTATGAATTAGGTCCTGACTTCCGTAACGAAGGTATGGATAAGAAGCACAACCCAGAATTTACTATGATTGAAACATATGCGGCTTACTTCGACTTCCAAGATGTTATGGATGAAACAGAAGGTATTTACAAGGCTGCTGCTCATGCTGTTAGCCCAGACGGCAAGGTAACTTACCAAGGAACCGAATTAGACTTTGGTAAGCCATTTCGTCGCTTGCACATGGTTGATGCTATCAAGGAATATACTGGTATTGACTTCTGGCAACCAATGACTGACGAAGAAGCGCGGCAATTAGCACGTGAACACAACGTTGAAGTTGAAGACTACTACACAGTAGGTCACGTTATTGCTGAATTCTTCGATGAATTCTGTGAAGATCACATGATTCAACCAACATTTATCTATGGTCACCCAACAGCAATTTCACCATTGGCTAAGAAGAATGCTGATGATCCTCGTTTCACAGATCGTTTCGAACTTTACATCTGTGGTAACGAAGGTGCTAATGCCTATACGGAATTGAATGACCCAATCGACCAACGTGAACGTTTCGAAGCTCAAGACAGCGAACGTGAAGCTGGTAACGAAGAAGCTCACGGTGTCGACGAAGACTACTTGAAGGCTATGGAATATGGTATGCCTCCTACAGGTGGTTTGGGCATTGGGATTGACCGTTTGGTAATGTTCTTGACTGACGCACCATCAATTCGTGATGTTATCCTCTTCCCAACTATGCGGCAATTGGACGACAACAACTAATAACATCTATGGACTCGCTTCGGTGGGTCTTTTTTATTTTACAAAGGTATTTGCGGGTGTTATTAGTGCTAAAAGCAAATTACTAAAGCACAAGTAATAACAAGTATTTAAGAGAGATTTTGACAGTGAAACTGTGCTGGTAAAATCTGAAAATGTTCGGATTGTTCGTTAGTAGCGAGTGTTTAATAGTTTATGAATTAGTTGGTCTAGCTTTTATTATTCTGGAAGTTGGGCTTATTTAGAGTAGAAATACTTTGAAATAAATTAAAAAAGATTATAATGCACTAATAAAAATGGTGTGTGTGGTATATAACAATACGGAAACACGTAAGGGGGAGCACGATGGAAACGGGGAGAGGGCAACTATTAAAAGTAAGTTTAACGACACTCATTAACGCTTTAGGCGCGACGATTTTTACCTATGTGCTATCATTAAAGCTTTTGACGGTTACCGGATCTGCCATAGGCTACGGAGTTAATATTTTTATTGGACCAGTAGTTGGAATGATCTTTGCACCGCTTATCGGGAAGATAATTGATACATATTCGAAAAAGAAAATTGCGATCTTGGCGGAGCTAGGATTGATTATCTCGTTACTTACCTTCTTAGAAGTGTATCCGTATGTTCAAAACAGCTTGCTGTATGTCGCGATCGGGTTTACGTGCTTTAATAATCTGTGTGCTCGCTTTTTCACAATTTCATATCTCTCATCTGCACCAGATCTTGTAGAAAAAAGTCAGCTTCAAAGGTTGAATGTTGTTCAAACTACGGGGGTTGCGATTACAAACATGCTTGCATTACCAATTGCTGGTTTTTTATATGGATTAATACCGTTTGAAAAGTTAATCTGGATAGAAATCGTAACAGAGTTACTGACATTATTGTTAACAAGAAAGACTGAGTTTAAAGCAACAAAAGGCAATCTTAACATAGATGATCACGATAAGATAAGCATCATTAGTATTTTGAACAAACACGTTAGCTTATTAGAGTTGATTATTGTAGTAATGATATTAAATTTTGCAATAACTTCAATTGAGATAGGTGTTCCATATACTGTTGTGAAAGTGCTAAAGAAATCAACTACAATTAGCGGG
>DHCFI07803__coassemble_3022_pt1 | contig 6270 bp, 4 predicted proteins | sample DHCFI07803__metabat2_high_PE_032 | metagenome-assembled genome bin DHCFI07803 | reverse complement strand
ACATCACACTTTCTGGTACCTTCTTTTACAATGTAAATATCTTATATAAGGCCGGCAATCAAAGTGAGGATTGCTAAGCCTCCTTGCATCACAATGATTTTGGGATTGCTAGTAACACTGCCATATAGCGCCACTAGGATGATATATCCCATAAGAATCATTACGGCCACCTTGCTTACAAAGATATATAAGGCTAGTAAGATCAATACTGCTAATAAACCATTGTAAATCCCCTGGAACAACGTATTTACCGTTGGGCGCTGCAGTTCACTGACTTCCATCTGAAAAACTTGCGCCGTTTTGGCTGAAGTGGTCGCAAACGTCTCCAAGTACATGATGTAAAAGAATTCCAGTGCAACCAATGTCCCGAGGATTTTCACTAAAATCGTCATCGTTTTCCTCCCCATATCCATTAATCTTCATCTGCAATTATTTTACCACTCTGCATATTTCAGTTTAACGATCATGCTTCTTTTGGCTTTGCTTCCAACTAAACAGTCCCCAAATAGTTCCAATCATCGCCATTGCTAAGCCGTAAACGGCCGTCATTGTATTAGTTTTAGCACCCGTTTGTGGCAGTGCCACTTTTGCTCTCACTGCTTGCTTAACTTGTTTGGTTGGTTGTGGTGCTTCTGTGGTAACCACCTGTTGTGGTACTACGTTCCTATTAGTTGGTGTCACCTGGGTCTGCTTAGCAATTGGTGTATAAGTTACAGTAACTGCCATATCAGTTGGGACAACCGCTTGGTTAGCAACTGCTAAACGGTCAGGCATATAACCGGTACGGTTTGGCGTGACCACCGTAGCATATTCTGTTGTAGTTGGTTGCCATGATGTCTGTGTTACTACCTGTCCAGTAACTAAGTCCACAGTAACTGTGCGGGTCCAGGTTGAGGTTTGAACCACATCTTGCGGAGCTTCTGTTCCATCTGTTGTTTGATAGTGAACTGTTCTGTGGTAGTAAGTCATCTCTGTCGTCGTTTGACGCTGGTGACGTAAATGCACTACTATTTCTGGGTTTTCCGTTGTAGTAAAGGTGTACGTTGCCTGCTTTCCACTAACATATTCATAACCAGCTGGAATAGTATAATGCGGAGTGATTGTTTCAAGCGTCCGCCCCATTAGCCGAACCTTAGCGCCCACTTGTTCACAGTTGTTATCATCATCCACATATTTAATGAAAGTTTCCGGATCAGTAGCCGTATATGTCACTACCACTTCACTACCATCTTGTGGCTGTCCAGCCAGGCTTTGAACTTCTGCAGGATCAACAAACGTCTGGTCAGCAATGTAGCCTGGTAGTTCTGGAGAAGTTTGGCCTGCAAATTGGTCAGCTTCAACTTGCCATGGCGTATATGTGATCTGGCCAGTTACCAAGTCCTGTTGCCCGTCACGATATGTTACTAACGTTTGAACAACAGTTGGTGCCGCCATGCTCCCAGCTCGCTTTTGGGGAACATCAGCTCCATATACGTACCGAATTTGACGGCTAATTTGTCCATGAAGATCAGATCTTGTGTCTAGGTTGTGATCCAGATTTTGGCTTCCATGAACAAATTCTAGGTCAATATACTGTGGTTCTTGGTCACCTGTCCCAGTATTAGTGGTATTATCAAAAATTAACTGCGCAGGTTGCGTTTGCTTTACAAAAACATAGCCGGCCTGAGTCAAGGTGGACTTTATGGCTGTAACAGTGGCATCCACAGTTATTACTTCCCCCGTATGCCCTGCAATCTTGGTTGCTAACCCTGCCGGGACAGTGATCATCGTTACATGTTCTGGGTTATTAACATCGTATGCCCGAATGATTACTTCCTGATAATCAGGTGCATAATTTACGTGTGCAGAAACTTCTGGTTGCTCAGCCGTGGCCGTTCCCGCACCAGCTTGCGTTTGATCAGCTGTATACCCTGGGATCTTCGGACTGGATACATTACTGAATGTATACGTTGACCATGGAGTAGTTTGTACTATTTCACCAGTCACTTTATCCACTGTTACTGTCCGCTTCAAAGCCTCTGGTACTGTCGTTACCTTATCAGAAGGTGTTGCTGTTCCAGCCCCACTATATGTGATCCGCTGACTAACTGGTCGCATTACATCTTGGGCTGCTGTTGGATAGGTTGGTGAGTTAGGATCAGCTGGGTTGATCAGTTGACCGGGAGTTTTATTATTGGTTACTACTTCATTACCATGAACCAGGTGTAAGTCAAGGTATTGAGCTTGTTGCGTGTTCCGATCAAAATAACCCGTCCCATCCGGAAGTGTTCCGTGTAAAACATATCCTCGCTCTTGGTAGTATGCCAGGAGTCGTTGTAAATTATTAGCAACATCAGTCGTCGGGAAAGCAGCATCGCTAGCTCCAATGAACTTATTAGTTACCATTGTACTGTCTAATTGCTGATGGGTTTGGTCATCAAAAACACGTAAATATAATTCTTGGTTGTCAGCTACATAAACCACTGGCGTATCCTGTCCCGGATCCCACGGAGTCACACTCGTTCCACTAAGGGGATGATACCCTGGAATCTCGGGGTATGAAGTATCAGTCGCCTTAGTCGGATCTGTTGGATCATTATTATACGGTGTCCGATAATTACCTCCATCATTAGTAGGAATTTCGTGTCCATCCTTAGTTTGAGGCACAATGTTTCCTAAAGCGTGGTAAGTCACCACTTCATCTTCAACCCCAGTTGTATTACCAGCGTTGTCTACACTAACCGCTGTATCAGCCACTGCTCCTACGCTTACTCGGTCAGCATAATACCCTTTTTGAATGGGCGTATCTACTTGAGTAAATTGCTTTGGCGTTGTATTTTGCCATGCCGTTGTCACAACTCCCGTTCCGTCCTGGAGGTATTGTGCATAGTCAACCGTAGCTGTTCTTTGGTAGGAACTTGTCTGTGTGACTGTGGCAGGTAATTCAGGAGTAGATCCCATCACTTCGGGAGCATATTGATAGCTAACTTTGCGTTGTGCGACTGCTGTTTCTGGTGTCTGTAACTCATCGTAATGGTATGTGATCGTTGGTTTAACATCGCTTTGGAAGACTGACTTATCTAAAATACCAAAGCCCACTTGAGAGTAATCACGCCAAACAAAATCTAACTTTTTAGGATCGTCTGGTCGTGGAATATGGACTGTATCAGCATCATTATTAGTAACCGGGTTAATTGTTCCCAAGATAAAGGATGCCTTTCCCTTGGTCAAGAATACAATTGATTCTGCACCTGCAAGATACTTATCGAAACCTTCAGAGTAATAAACTGTATTGCTCAATTGTTGATCCGCTGGTCGCGTTTGGTTAATCTTGGCAATTAATTCCTTAGCTCCAGAATTACCACTACTTATATCTTGGGGCGTTGCCATAATATGTGAACCCTTAGGAATAAAGGCTGCCAGACTACCATCAATCGGTTAACAAATTCTGCTCGCGCAACATCAGGCGCATCATATGGCGTTACACCTGCAGCTGGAATCTGGCGGTTCAATGTGTCCTGGGTAAAATAATCTTCCCCTTCGTAAACATTATTAGTTCCCGTTTCTACCAAATACTTGGTTAACTTCAAGGCTGTAATTCGGTCAAAAACAATCCCACTGTTAACATCGCGATAAATTTCATAATAACCGGTACCTTCACGATAACGTTTGTCCAAAATTGGGTCGGACAGTTCGATAATCATATCATAGTGCTTACCCGTATTAACGTCAGTCAGCACATCCGTCCACTTAATCCGAATTACAGTATTAGCTGTTACGTCATTCACTTGTAGACGAACTGGATTGTCGTTCTCGCCAAAGTTGCGCGGTTGTCCACTTTGATCTGGCAAAACATTGAAATTTGCGTCCGTCAGGGAAATAGGCCGTAACTTTTCTTGCCCATTTTCCTGTTCAACATAATACGCATCGACATCCTTGGCATGCGAATTGTATTCGAAGGTATTTTCCACGTGGGCAACATCTGTCGCTGGAATGGCCTGGTTAGGATCATAATGTTTTTCCTGCTCAGCCCGTTCTTGTTCCCATTGTGCCAACTTGGCTTTGTCTGCTTCAACTTGTTGCTGGATCATTGTTGCTTGATCGTTATAGTCCTTGGTAGTGGTAGCAACAAATTGCTTGCCAGCACGTCCATCACTGACATCTCCAGTAGTGATAGTTGGATCATCTTTTTTGACTACAAAACCAGCCTGTTCGGCTGTTGCTACGGCCTGGTCCAAATTTTGCTTGGCATCTTTGAGTGCTTCCCGGTTTGCAGCTGTTGTTTGGGCTTGTAAGTCATTTACTGCTGGCGTTGATGTCGTGGTTGCCGTCTTTGCCACAGTGCTCGTAGATTGAATACTACTATCTGCATGGACGACCTGATTACCTCCAAAATATAAGAGTGTCGCCACAGCAATTGAAGCCACACCCCATTTAGTCTTCCTAATAGCAAAGCGTTTAGTCCGATAACTATTTTTTTCACGACGTAGATTAATGTTACTCTTACCTACCATATTTTCCCCTTCATTTTTTCTCTATCTCTCTAACTTTTTCTCTAACGCAAGTGCCTTGTTTTTAAAATACATGTTTCAGGTAACCATGATCAATAACTTGATATATAAGTATTTGAAAACAAGACATGCTAAACGTATGACATAAAAATAATATATCAGAGGTCTAGCAAACGCAAGACCAAAATTATGTTCTTTCTTATCGTAAAATAAATAAAAATTACTATATTGTTATCCACGTGTTTATATACAAACGAAAAAATCAACACTGGTTAACAATGCTCTGTCATCCCAATGTTGATTCTAAAGTTTAGATTATTTCTTCATTAATGTTGTGCGCATAATATTGCAAAACCCGCGCCATATAAGTCACATCGTTTTGTGCTTGATGAAATGGCAATTCGCGGTTGATCCCCAATAGTCCCACTAAACTTTGTAACGAAATTCCTGTTTTTCCTGCTAATGCATCCTGGCGTAAGATCGCTTCTAAGTCTAGGTCTTGGGGCTTCTTCCAAAAGCACTGGTCAGGCGTCCAATGATAGCGTTTGGCTTCTTCATTCAAGATGCGCCAATCCAGATGATTGTCGTAGCTCAAAATATAATCAATTTGCTGGCGGTGCATAAACCGGTTGACCCGTTCTATGACCGCTGTAAGATCTAACTTAGTCGCGTCTAAGTACGGCAAGTTGGTCTCTTTCAAAAATTTTAATTGTTGCGCATCTGTCATGGCTTCCGGAGCAAACACTAAGTAGTTAAACCTTTCATGACTTCCGTAGATCTGCCCAGCTAACTGAGCAACGCGGGTTCCTTCTCCCCCATAAAATTCCAGGTCAAGAATCAAAATTTTAGCTGTGCTACTAAGTACTTGGCGGAGTTTAACTAGCGAAGTAACCTCTGGTTGGGGCGAAGGTACCGGTTGTGATAAGACCTTAGCGGCGGTTTGTTCGCTCATCACTGCTTGCGCCTGGTGTCGTTTTTGAGTTCGCAATTGATACAGGAGCTGATTAAGTTTAGCATTGTTAACTTCTCCCAGTCCGGTTTGTTCTACTTCCGCCAAGCCTATCCCCTGTTCACGTTTCATTTGTGCATGACTCATTGGAGCCCCTCCTGTCATTACGCAATTCATTACTCTATATCTTGTTTACTAACATAAATAAAAATCTCCCCTTGATGGGGAGATTTTTGGGACAGTTCTTTTCACCTAGTCAATTTTCTTAAAAACTTCACACAGCATCGGTGCCTGTTCATAAAACTCTTTTCCAGCTTCTTCGCGAAATTCGCGTTGGAAGAATTCAGTATGTACTTGGCGCCAGTAGGCTAATGACCGGTCGCCTTCACCTTCATGGTAAGCATGTTCTGGTGTCACTTGGTTATAAGGGACAATATAGACCACTTCTGTCCGCGTCACACACACTGGGTGGTCGCGCCCATCAAGAATGATATTGTATTCCCCCACTGCTGGCACATGTTCTCCTGGTTGATAAAGCTCAAACGCCGATGTGGTTGCTGTTTTAATCCCTTGATCCACCAATTGAGCTAGGTCATCTGCCATTGCTTGTGAATCGCCAAAGGCCCACGCTTCAATCGGGGTGTCTAGGGCTAAATTATGCTTGCGACAAAATGCTTGCCAAAATTGCTTGATCTCATCTGTCATTTTTCCACCTCTTTGCCCCATATTATACCAAAAGATATGTTAGCAACTTCTTGCTCCTCTCAGCACCAGCTTAAGAGGCTGGGAATTAACTATTATTTTCTAGCTTCTAACTAAGAAAATGCGAAC
>DHCFI07803__coassemble_2863_pt1 | contig 6658 bp, 5 predicted proteins | sample DHCFI07803__metabat2_high_PE_032 | metagenome-assembled genome bin DHCFI07803 | reverse complement strand
AAACCGTAAACGATATAATTTATTCAAGCATATTTTAAATAGAAGTAAGAAAAATGATAAAAAACATACGACAAAAAATTAAGTATCTAGATTTATATTTATTTATTCCCTACGTTATTCTCTGTATGATCGGGGTAGTAATGGTTTATTCGGCCAGTTCAATTAATTTATCCTATGCCGATATGGCAGCGAACAGTTACTTGAACAAGCAACTGGTATTTGCATTTTTAGGAATTTTTTGCACTTTAGTAGCAACGCATATTAATCCCTCGATGTTAGTTAGCAATAAATTGATGGGGATTGGTTATGGTGTGGTCCTTCTTGGACTGGTTTGGGCACGGATGTCTGGCGCAGTTAACGGGGCTGCTGGTTGGATTAATATGGGGCCGATTAGCATTCAGCCTTCGGAATTTTGCAAACTTTTTCTAAGCTTGTATTGTGCTCGCTTGCTAGCCCAAAGGGAACAACGAATTTATCTTCGACTACCGGACCCGGCTCCTGTTTGGGGAAAATTGACTGCCGAGCATATCAGATATATTGCGATAGCAGGGTTGTTATTGTTGATCTTGATCGAACCGGACTTAGGAGGGTTCATGATCAACAGTTGCATTGTTTTAATTCTATGGTTGGCGAGCCGGCGTGATTACCGGTGGTCAGTTAAAGTGTTAGGGGGCTTAGCCCTGGGAGTGATTTTACTCTCACAGTTAATGCGCTTTTTCAATCCATTTTCTGGTAGACTAGAGTATATGTATCGGCGATTTACAGCATATTTCAATCCGTTCCAGTATTCAAATGCTGAAGGGAAGCAGTTGGTTAACTCATACTATGCGATTAGCAACGGTGGGTTTATCGGTCGCGGGTTGGGTAATAGTATTCAAAAACGTGGTTACCTACCTGAACCATATACTGATTTTATTCTCTCAGTAATAGCCGAAGAAATCGGTTTTATTGGGACCTTAGTTGTACTGAGCCTGTTAGCATGGATCATTTGCCGGATTATTTTGATCGGGATTCGCTCCAAAAATACATATAATAGCTTGGTTTGTTACGGAATTGGAACATTTATGATGGCCGAAGCGTTGTTTAATATTGGTGGTGTAAGTGGTTTGATTCCAATCACGGGGGTTACCTTGCCGTTTGTTTCCTACGGGGGGTCAAGTATGATTGTTTTATCGCTATCTTTAGGGATAGTGATGAATATCTCTGCTAACCAGCGGCGCAACCGTGAAATTGATTTGATTTCTGCTACTAAAGACATTTAGGGAGATGAAACGATTACTATGGAAATTAAGAAGGTTTTAATTGCTAACCGTGGCGAAATTGCCATTCGGATTATTCGTGCATGTCATGAATTGGGAATTGCAACCGTTGCAGTGTATGCACACGAAGATGAATATGGGGTTCACCGTTTTAAAGCGGATGAAGCCTATGAGATCGGTCAGGGTAAGAAACCAATTGAGGCTTATCTGGATATGGACGCTATCATTGAAGTGGCTAAAAAAACACATGTTGATGCGATCCACCCCGGCTATGGTTTCTTATCTGAAAATGAAGAATTTGCCCAAAAATGTCACGACAACGGAATTATCTTTATTGGGCCTAAAGTTGAACATTTGGAAATCTTTGGGGATAAGATCAAGGCTAAGCAAGTAGCCGAACAAGCTGGTCTGAAAACCATCCCTGGGACGAAAGATCCGATCGCAACGGTGGCCGAAGCCAAGGAATTTGGGGCTACCCATGGCTATCCGATCATGCTTAAAGCTGCGATGGGTGGCGGTGGCCGTGGGATGCGGATCGTCCACAATGAAGCTGAGCTCCAAGAAGCCTATGATCGCTCACAAAGTGAAGCCCAACAATCATTTGGGGAAAGTGACATGTATGTTGAAAAATACTTGGAACACCCTAAGCATATTGAAGTGCAGATTCTAGCTGACCAACATGGTCATGTCTTGCACCTCTTTGAACGTGATTGTTCTATTCAACGACGGAACCAAAAAGTAATCGAATTTGCTCCTAGTTTGTCACTGACCCCAGAACGGCGGGCAGAAATCTGCCAGGCGGCCGTGCATTTGATGGAATCAGTCCACTATCAAAATGCGGGGACGGTTGAATTCTTAGTAACCAATGATGATTTTTACTTCATCGAAGTTAACCCCCGGGTACAGGTAGAACACACTGTCAGTGAAATGATTACTGAAATTGATATTGTGCAAGCCCAAATCAAGATTGCGGCCGGGCAAGACTTATTTGCTGATATTGGTTTACCTAGCCAAGCTGATCTCCAGTATCGGGGTTATGCTATTCAATGCCGGGTAACCACTGAAGATCCAGAAAATAACTTTATGCCTGATACTGGTAAGCTTGAAACTTATCGGTCTCCTGGTGGTAATGGCGTCCGCTTAGATGGGGGAAATGTCTATGCAGGAGCTGTGATCTCACCATTCTTTGATTCCCTGCTGGTTAAGGCATGTGTGCAGGGACGGACATTTGCTGAAACAGCGGCGAAGATGCTCCGGGTATTGGATGAATTTAACATCACGGGGGTCAAGACTAATATTGATTTCATGAAACGGGTTATTGCCCACCCAGTCTTTTTAGCTGGTCAAGGCTACACCACTTTTATTGACGAAACACCCGAATTATTTGAAAATAATCACCGGCCTAACCATGACATCCAATTATTACGTTACATCGGGGATGTTACTGTCAATGGTTTCCCCGGTGTTACCCGGCATGAAAAAGTCTTTGTTCCAGACGTTCACTTGGAAGATGGGCCTGCTGCTCAACCAGCCCACTTGGTTACTCCTAAGGACTTATTAACTCAGTCAGGGGCGACAGCAGTGATGGACTGGGTCAAGCAACAATCACGGGTATTATTGACAGATACAACGATGCGAGATGCGCACCAAAGTTTGTTTGCGACCCGGATGCGGACTAAAGACATGTTGCCGGTAATTGAACAGTACGAAAAGCTGATGCCGAATGTCTTTTCAGCTGAAGTTTGGGGCGGAGCAACCTTCGATGTGGCGTACCGCTTCTTAAATGAAGATCCATGGGAACGGCTCAAGAAGATGAGAAAAGCGATGCCTCATACATTGCTCCAAATGTTAACACGGGGGTCCAATGCCGTTGGCTATCAAAACTATCCTGACAATGCCATCAAAGAATTCTTACATAAGAGTGCTGCTAATGGTATTGACGTCTTTAGAATTTTTGACAGTTTAAACTGGGTTGCCCAAATGGAAAAGAGTATTCAATTTGTGCGTGATACCGGGAAAATTGCCGAAGGGACCATGTGTTACACAGGGGATATTTTGAATCCAGATGAAAATAAGTACACCCTTGACTACTACCTGCACTTAGCGCAACAGTTAGTTGACGCTGGGGCTAACATGATCGGGATCAAAGATATGGCCGGACTCCTAAAGCCTAAGGCTGCTTACGAATTGATCGGTGAGCTCAAGAGTCGGTTGGATGTACCAGTTCACCTCCACACCAATGATACGACAGGTAATGGTGTGGCAACTTATGTTCAAGCTACTCGGGCTGGGGTTGACATCGTTGATGTGGCAGCTAGTGCTTTAGCGGGGACTACTAGTCAGCCAAGTATGACGAGTTTCTATTACTCCCTTGCAGATGATGACCGGCAACCACAGTTAGATATCGAGCAAGCAGAACGGATGAACCGCTACTGGGCTGGGGTCAAGCCATTCTATAAGGACTTTATGAATGGGATCACTGCACCACAGACGGACATTTATCAAACTGAAATGCCTGGTGGACAGTATTCCAACTTGCAACAACAGGCTAAAGCCTTGGGGATCAAAGACTTTGAACAGGTCAAGGAAGCATATCGAACAGTTAACCAAATGTTAGGTGATATTGTTAAAGTTACGCCAAGTTCTAAAGTTGTTGGTGACTTTGCCATCTTCATGATCCAAAACAACCTGACTCCTGAGATGATTCTCAGTGGCGAACGCAACTTGGACTTCCCTGACTCAGTGGTTGCCTTCTTTGAAGGTGACTTAGGGCAACCAGTTGGAGGCTTCCCAAAGAAGTTGCAAGAAATCGTCCTGCAGGGTCGGCCTGCGATCACGGTGCGGCCAGGGAGTTTGGCTAAACCAGTTGATTTTGCGGAAGTAAATGCCGAGTTGAAAACTAAGTTAGGGCGCACACCGAGTGAAGAAGAAGTTATCAGCTACATCCTATATCCAAAAGTATTTATGGATTACCGTAACAATATTGAACGCTTTGGGGAAATGGCAGCTTTGGATACGACTACCTTCTATCAAGGGATGCGTCCCGGCGAAACTGTGCACATTAACTATGGTCCAGGGAAGACTTCGATTGTTAAATTAAATTCCATTTCTAAACCAGATGAAAAGGGCGATCGGACATTATTCTATTCCTTGAACGGGCAAACCATCCAAATTACAATTCATGATAAGGATAGCCATAGCGCAGTAGTCACAATTCCTAAGGCTGAACCAACTAATCCTAACCATATCGGGGCAACTTTGAGTGGGTCAGTATTACAAGTGTTAGTTGAAACAGGACAGACGGTCGCTAAGGGTGAATCACTTATTGTAACTGAAGCAATGAAGATGGAAACAACAATTAAAGCACCGTTTACCGGAATTATTAAGCACATTTACGTGAAAAACGGTGATGTGTTACAGCCACAAGATCTCTTGATTGAGATGGAACCAAGCAAGTAAAAAAATTGATTAACAGAGCTACGTCAATGTTGCTCTGTTTTTTGGATATAAGTAGAGAGAGGGGGAGTAGTGTGGCCGACTTTGAGATGAAAAAGCGCCAAAGTGTGAGTGTCTTTATTAGCCATCTTCGTCAGAGTAAACAACTGCGTCGCTTTGGAGATATCATATATGTTTCGCGGCGGATGAAGTATGTGGTGATTTACATGGATCAGGATCAAGTTACTAGCAATGTACAACGGCTCAAGCAACTTGGCTTTGTGAAAAAAGTAGTCGTTTCACCGCGGAATCAAATTAATATGAATTTTGATGAAACGCTGAGTAAATATCGACTGACAGAAGAAGACCAAGAAAAAATTAAGGATCAGAGTGAAGAGAAATGAGAATTATTTCAGGTGAATACCGTGGTCGCCGGCTCAAGGCGGTGCCGGGGATAAAGACGCGTCCCACAACTGACAAAGTGAAAGAAGCAATGTTCAATATTATTGGCCCATATTTTGCGGGTGGTGTGGCATTGGACTTGTTTGCAGGTAGTGGTGGGCTGAGTATTGAAGGAGTTTCTCGGGGGATGACTGCCGCCTACCAAGTCGACCGGCAATATCAGGCAATAAAAGTAATCAAGGATAACAACGCGGTCACAAAGAATCCCGATAAATTTAAAGTCCTGAAAATGGATGCGTGGCGGGCACTAGAATATTTTGTAAAAAAAGGGATTACGTTTGATGTATTCCTAGATCCGCCGTATAAAAAACAGCAGATTATTGCGATGCTAGACGAAATGGTAACTAAAAAACTATTAAATCCAGGTGCGGTTATCGTGTGTGAAACAGATCTTGAGGCTGATTTGCCCCAAGATTTGCCACAATTTGCGGGCTTACGGCAAGCAAAGTATGGTATTACTTTAGTGACCGTTTATCAGTACAAAGGGGCTGAATAGTATGACCAATGTAGCAATTCCTGGAAGTTTCGATCCCATTACTCAAGGACATTTGAATATTATTCAACGTTGTGCCAACTTGTTTGACCAGGTGCATGTTTTGGTAATGACCAACACTAGTAAAAAAAGTCTGTTTACCCTGGACGAACGGGTAGACTTGGTTGCTGGTGAAGTGGCGCCACTAAAGAATGTCACGGTTCATGGTTTTGCTGACCAGTTGACAGTTAATGCTTTGCACCAGTTGGATATCCAGCTGATGGTTCGGGGGATCCGCAGTGCTAGCGATGCAGAATTTGAGCGTCAAATTGCGGGGTTGAACCACCAACTTGATCCGCAGATTGAAACTTTGTTTATGCCTGCTGAGCCAGAGTTCAGTGTTATTGCGTCAAGTATGGTAAAAGAAATCGTTCACTTCGGGGGCGATGCTTCGGGGATGCTTTCTTCCCGAGTATTACAGGCGGTGAGAGCAAAATATGCGCAAAAATAATAAGAAGAAAATATTTGGTGGCATTTTAGCTGCAATAGTCATATTGCTATTTATGTTATTGCCGTTGCCATATTATATTGAATCACCTGGTGGTGCTGAAAACATCAGTCACTTCATCAAAGTGGATGGGCATCGTTTGAAAAAGCGGGGGCAATACCAATTAGTGTATGTCCAAATGCAACGGGCAACCCCATTTACGTATGTAATACACTTTTTTAAGCCCCATACGGATGTTTTGTCTGCTAGTGAAGTTATGGGAACAGACACCAATTACCAAGAATATTCCCGAATTCAAAAGTACTATATGGATAGTGCCGTTGCCAACGCCAAGTATGTTGCACTGCAAAAGAGTCACTATCCAGCGCGTTTGGTATATCAAGGAATTTATGTTATGCAAGTACAAAAGAATTCTTCGTTTAAAGGGCGCCTAGCTGTGGGTGACGTGGTTGAGAAGGTTGACGGGAAGCAATATACCACAGCGGCTGGTTACCAAAAAGCTGTCAACCGGGGCCGCCATGG
>DHCFI07803__coassemble_2790_pt1 | contig 6838 bp, 3 predicted proteins | sample DHCFI07803__metabat2_high_PE_032 | metagenome-assembled genome bin DHCFI07803 | reverse complement strand
ACTCAAAAGACGAACTTTCTTCCGAAAAATAAAAAAATACCGGTGAAACATAGCGTTCCACCAGTATTCAATATATTGTTAATCCATGTACCAACGACCAGGATCAGTCATATTGATCAACTCGAAGGTCTTAGTAGCTGGATCATATTCAATTTCACTAACAGTGCAATTGGGGATCCCTCGTTGACTCCGAATCATCTTAACTGTTTCTGGAGCCCATTTGTGAAGGAAATTCCCGATCGCCCCACCATGCGATACAATCAGGACAGTGTTGTTCCCTTCCATTTCCATAATTGCGGTGATTGTTTCATTCATCCGTTTTTGAACATCGGCCATATCTTCACCGCCATACTGCACAAAAGCAGATGGGTTGTCAATAAACCAATTTTTAGGCTGTAAATATTCATCAGCCCCCTCAAACGTTCCAAAGCTCATCTCGCGCAGGTCCTTGAGCCGGATATATGGCATATCCCGAATCAATTCCAAGGTATCGTTAGTTCGTTCTGAGGTTGAGGCGTAGGCAGCATCGAATTCAACATTTTGTAAAAACTTACCCGCTGCCCGTGCTTGTTTCTTCCCCAATTCAGTCAGTGGCGAATCACACCACCCTTGCGTCTTGTGGAGACGGTTAAAAAGTGTTTGCCCATGCCGAACAAGATATAGTTTCTTCTTCATTATAATCACTCCTACTTTGGAAACGTGTACATATATATTATACAATGCTTCTCATTAGATTTTAAGGGGGAAGTCATCTGTTGGTTAGGGGTTTTATCATGAAGCAATCCATCAAGTTGTGCGCATCACTCGTAGTCAATGAAGCCGGCATTGAATGGTAACCAAGTTTATGGTACACATGGAGGGCCGCAGCGAGGCGGTGATGACTCTCTAAGGCAATGTACTCATATCCCGCTTCCCTAGCTGCCTGTTCAACCTGTTTGATTAAAGGATAACTCCACCCATGTCCTTGAGCAGCATGGCTAATGTATACTTTTTGGAGCTCAGCAATTTTTCGTTCTGGAACATACTCCCCAAAGCCAGCTCCCCCGACGACTTGGTCATTGACATCAACCACTACAAAGTAGCCGCGCCCTGGATGACGATAAAATTCACTTAAATGATCGAGTTCAGGATCAAAATATGCTGTCCCCGGCAAATTCAATTGGTAATGCTCTAGTTCATGCCGAATAATAGTAGCCAGCACCCCATCATCTTCTCTACGTAACTGCCTAATTTTCATCTAACCACCTCATTTCTTTAAATTAATCTTATTGTACTCATTACATAAAAAAGCGTACAGTCTTTATTCCCTGTACGCTTAATTCAATATACTTTTGTTGCTAACTTGATTTTTATTTAACGCTCGCTGGTTAATCTATCGGAATACACCATTTGCATTATGAATAAGTGCCGACATATAAAAACAACTGAGAATAGTGTTCACAGCGAGCAGCTTAGCTACGCTCGAACAAGGCGTGTACAATGTGGAACAACTTGCGATTATTTTCCACGTTATTTATTGAATAAAAAACGAGACAGGTAAGAAAAAATTTTTCCTCCTGTCTCGTTTTTGCTATCTAGCAAAGATTATTCTTCTTTTCTCCGTCCGGTAACCGCTAAACCAAATAATGATCCTAAGGCTACCAATAGTGCTCCCCATGCGGTTAATGGGTCTACTTGTTGCCCTGTGTGTGGCAATCCTGCTTGGTGTTTTTGTTTATTAGTTTGCACAATCGTCGCAGACTCTTGAACGGGGGTTACCGACATATTATTTTTGCCCCCTGTACTCTGCCCAACTCCATGCTGTTTATCTGGTTTAGTTGTTTGTTCGGTTGCTGTAACTACTTCATCGATAACATGATAATTATGCAATGCTTGCAGAGCAGCATCATATTCTGCTTGCGCCTGGGCTCTTTTTTCCATAGCCGCAGCCAAATCAGTTTGGGCTTGGGCCACTGCTTGCTCATGCGTTGTGGCCAGCGTTTGTACTTGGTTGAATTTTGCCAACGCAGCAGTATATTTTTGCTGTGCATTAGCCAAAGCCGTGGCCTTGGTTGTGGCTAGATCCTGGGCTTGTTGAAGCCGCGTCGGTAGCTGTTGCAATGTCGCCAAATTAGCTTGGGCTGCCTGCGTATCTTGTTGGGCCTGAGCTAACGCTGCTTTTTTAGTGGCTAAGTTAGTCTGAGCTGTCTGCAAAGTGTCATTAGCCTGAGTTACTTGGTCGGTGGCAGTAGCTAATGCTTGTTGAGCTGTTTGCAGTTCAGTTTGCTTGTTTTGTGCTTCAGCTTGCGCTTGCTTTAAGGCTTCAGCAGCCGTTTGGGCAGCTTTTTGCTTTTCGTTCAAATCAGCTTGGGCTTGAGTTACTGCTGTCTGTGCAGCCTGATAATTCTTCTGAGCTTGGGTTAATTTATCCTGAACTCCCGCCAAGTTTTGTAACTGCCGCTGTAAACTTTGAACTTTATTTTGCGCATCCGTGAGTTCTGATTGTGCGTCAGCTAAATCTTCCTGAGCATCAGTCAAATTGTCGTTAGCAGCCTTCAGAGTCGCATTTTTCTCGTCTAGGACCTTACGGGCAGTATCCCAGGCTGCTTGGGCTTGATCTACCTGGGCCTGTTTCGTCTGGAGATCAGCATTGAGGGCATCAACTTTAGCCTGGGCTTCTTTTTGTGCTGTTTGGGCCTGGGCCAAAGCCGTTTGCGCTTCTTGGGCTGTTTGCTGAGCGGTAGTCAATTTAGCTTGGGCCTGGGCCACTGCTGCCTTAACTTTTTGTAAATCGTTTTGGGCAATCTTTTGACTATTTTCCGCCGCTGTTTGTTTATCTTGCGCTACAGCTAATTCATTTTGAGCTTGGGTAGCTGCTGTCTGTTTAGACGCAAGGTTATTTTGGGCCGTTGTCAGGGCCGTTTGGGCTTCCTGAAGTTGTTGTTGTTTCAGCTCATCTGTATTTGAAAGTGCATATGGACTATCAGCAAAACCATTGCTATCACTAGCACCGGCCATGTTGAAGTGGGAGTAACCATACTTATCGAAGTCAACCCCCATCGTTGCCTGTGTCCCACTATCAAAAGTAGCAAAGGCCAAAGCATGCCCCCACTTAGAACCTGCATCATCAAACATCATTTGCACGATCGTATCATACAATGCTTCTTTTAGAGAATCCATGGTCTGCGGACCGATTGGTAGTTTCTGGAAGCCATTACTCCCCATAGTCCAATATTGTAGCGAACCGCCCATATTTTCCGACCAACCAGCTGCGTCCATATCGTTAGCTATATTGTCTATCCCATCAACGTTATGACTCTTACCGTCTGTCATATGCTCGCCAAAGGCATCCCAGTTTGCATCATTGTATGCTTCATCGGTAATTCGCTTAGAAAATTCTAGTGCTTTAGGCGTAGCTAGCATTGGGGCTGTCCCGAATGCTTGGCGGATTTGGTTAACCATATCAACAGCAAAGATTGTTAATTCCTTACGCTGATCCTCTGTCAGGTTCTTGTAATCAACACTAACCTGCTGGTCTGCCTGATTATGCTTATAGCTATTGGCTACCTTTCCCGCATCTTTAAATTTTTCAACAGCAGCACTGGCATCAGATGTTTTGCTATCTTCGTATTCTCGCAGGGCCGCTACATAACCATCAGGTAAAGTGATGGTATTCTGATTGTCCAGCTGCTGGTTGAGGTCATCAACAGTGGCCTGTTTAGTAGCAACATCGGCCTGGGCTTGGGTCACTGCCGTTTGAGCCTGAGTAGCAGTTTGTTGGGCTGTAGTAACCGCTGCTGTAGCATCAGTTACTGCTTGGTTGGCATTATTAACCGCTTGTTCAGCCAATGCTTGGGCTTTATTTCCGTCATCAACTTCTTTTTGAGCACTGGTTACGCTATCTTGAGCAGTCGTTAAGGCTTGTTGCTTGGCAACAACCTGTCGGTTAGCAGCGTCTAAGTCGGCCTGGGCTTGATCACTGCCAACATTGTTTAACGCATCCCGAGCAGCAGTCAGGGCATCCTTCTTTTCTTGAACCACTTTTTCTGCATCCATGGTGGCTTGCGTGGCGTCGGTCACTGCCTGTTCAGCTTGAGTCACATCATCTTGTTTGGCTGTTACATTATCAGAGGCAGTAGTGGCTTCTGCCTCTGCTTGTTGCAGTTGCTCCTGAACTTGGCTGGCCTGGGTTTGGGCAGCCTCCGCCTGTTTTTGAGCTTCGTTCATTTCAGTTTCGGCAGTAGTTTGGGCTTGCGTGGCTTGGTCAACCTTTGCCTGACTCTGGGTGACCGCAGCTTGGGTCTGATCAGCATCTTGTTGCTTGGCTGTCACTGTATCCTGAGCGGCTTGCTCAGCAGCAGTTGCTGTTTGTACTTGTTTTTGGGCGTCCGTTTGGGCTTGCGTGGCCTGCTCAACCCCTGTTTGGGCAGTAGCTACATCGGCTTGGGCCTGCGTAACCTCATTTTGGGCTGCTTGCTCGGATTGATTAGCTTGGGTCACCTGGTCTTGCGCTTGCTTTATCTTGTCATCTAAATTTGTATTTTCTGCTTGTAGTTGCTTGAGATTGGCTTGGGCTTCATCATACTCTTTTTGCGCCTGAGTCTGTTGGGCAGTTGCTTGGGTTAAATCTGCTTGAGCTGCCTGAACTTTTTGAGCGTCAGGTTTGGCGGTTGCTTGGGCTTGAGCAAGTCGCTCTTGTGCAGCTTGTACTTGGGCTTGAGCCTGATCCAAGGCTGTTTTTGCCGTTGAAACCTTTGCTTCTAATTGGTCTTTAGTCGTTGTTGCTTGCGTTTGTGTATCTGTTGGGGAACTAACTGGCGTTGCCGCGTGAACCGTCTGGTTGTTAGCTGCCACAATTGTGGCCGAAGTAGCAACTGTTGCCAATGTCAGTGCCTTAAGTCTTGCTTTTTTCATAAAAACCCTCCTCGAATAGCTATGTATAAAAACGATTACATATAAATTTTATCCCGTTTAATTATTAGCGTCAATGTTGCCTATAATTTGGAGTGCAAAAATACGAAAAAATTAATTTTGGGGCCAAGTGCTTGTAGTCCCCAGACTTGTTATTTCCCATATTATCTGTAAGCCATCAATAAATAAGAGGCTGGAAAATAGAATTTCTCCAGCCTCTATCATTTAGCTTATTTAAGCATTTGACTAACTTTTCTTGCAACCTGTTCAATCTTGTTGATTCCCTGGGAAAATGGGTTGTTAGCACTATAAATCGCTATTGTATACCCGTGACCGTTGTTAGGGATAAAGCCGATACTATTAACAAACCATGGATCATTACCATTCCAACCAAAAGGTACCCAGCCGTTTTTCAGATAATAATCACTGCTTCCGGCGGATATCCCCCACCGTTGCCCAGCACTAACCGTGTGCATTAAATGTCTGATATAATCCTGGGACTTGCGGTTAAGGTAGGAAGAATGATCTGTCATGAAAATCTGATATAACAGTTTCAACTGATCTGCTGGGGTAGTCTGCGTAGCTCCCCACGATGAACTAGGAGTGGTATTTCTCATCCCCAAATCGCGGTACAAGCGGTTAACCGGACTGCCAGCTTCTCTTAGATGATAGCGGATCAAATTGGTAGTGGCCCCGTTATCACTATTTCTAATCATAATTTCTGCTAAATGCCGTTCTTCAGCAGTTAAATTACCCCCTCTGTTGTGTAGCAATTCTGCTAAAACAGCAGCTTTGACAGTACTTGCAGTACTATACCGCCGATTGCCGGCATTACTGTAAGTATAGATCTGACCCGAGCGCTGGGATTGAATGGCCACAGAAATATTCGACCCTAACCGATTAATCAAGCTATTCAATTCATTGAAATCATGGGCATTTCCCCGACCATCAAAAGCATAATAATGCCCGTCAATCCGCAAGATTTCACTTTTAGCCTGGGCACCACTTTCACGGTCAAAGAAATACCGGTTACCATACATGTTTTGCCAGCCATATACCATCTGCCCGTTGCCAGCATAGTAGACAATTTTCTTTTGTTCCGCAATGTACTGGAAGCCCGTCTTCATTGCCCCACTGACCTTATCAAAAAGATACCAGTGACCATTGATTTTTTGCTGCCCGTATTGCATTTGCCCATTGCTTGCATAATAAACTGTCTTCTTTTGATCAGCTAAATATTGGAAGCCCGTCTTCATCACACCTGTCCACTTATCAAAGAGGTACCAGGTCCAACCTTTGCCAATTCGTTGCTCACCGTACTGCATTTGCCCATTGCTTGCATAATAAACAGTTCGCCCATCATCTAAGCGTTGGAAGCCTGTTTTCATCGCACCACTCCCCTTATCAAAGAGATACCAGTGATTATTTATTTGCTGCTGATAATACTGCATCTGTGCAGTTTTCGGACTGTAGTATACCGTTCGCCCATCAGATAATTTTTGAAAACCAACCAAGACTTGATTATTCTTACCAAACAAATACCAGTGACCAGCAATATGAGCTTCTCCTGGCACATGGACCACGGCTCCTTGATCGTCGAACACACAGGTTGTCCCCGCAATATCTTGCTCGCCAGCCTTGGCTAATTGTCCGGTGCTAGTAGCATATAATAGTAAGGCGTTTTTTTGGTCATAGAAAAACTCACCTTTTTTCATAATGCCACTAGTCGGATCAAAATAGTAAGTTGCATTAGCGATGGTTTGACGCCCCTTGGCCATCGCACCGGAACCTAAATCAAAATAATATTTCTGTCCAGAAATTGTTTGCCAGCCATACTGCATTTGACCCTGATTATTGTAATATACTCTTCTGCCGTCAGGTAAAGTCTGGAAGCCAGTTTGCATTTTACCGCTACCCTTGTCAAATAAATACCAGTAGCCTGCAATCT
>DHCFI07803__coassemble_2495_pt1 | contig 7754 bp, 6 predicted proteins | sample DHCFI07803__metabat2_high_PE_032 | metagenome-assembled genome bin DHCFI07803 | reverse complement strand
AGCTCCAACGAGGATTCCCAAGGAAAGTGGCACAGCAATGAAGGGTTTGATTGAACCATTGAAAAAATAGACGGTGGCACTAGCAGCAGCGGTTACCCCCATCATGAGGTTACTGGTGGCACTCGATGGCTTAAGTGGCATATGCATGGCGTTATCCATTGCCATTACTTTAAAGGCCCCAGAACCAATGCCTAACATCCCAGAAGCCAGGCCAGCTCCAAACATGATTGATAAACCAGCTGGGATATTCTTGACTTGGTAATCAACTTGCTTATGCAGGTTCTTATCGTAATAAGAGCTATTTAGTTTGAAAAACTCGGCCCATTTATCGGGTTGTGATTCGTGGAGGACTTCCTTGCCGGCACGGAGTTTGCGGACCATGTTCCAACTAGAAAAGACTAAAAGACTTCCAAAGAGAAAATACAGGACAGCCGGACTCATCGCTCCGGTCAAGAGGGCCCCAATGATGGCCCCAATAGTGGTCGCAATCTCAAGAAACATCGCTACCCGCAGATTTAAGACATCATCGCGCAGGTAAGCAATGGTTGCCCCGGAACTAGTTGCGATAACAGCAATGATACTAGCGCCAATAGCATATTTAATATCTAACCCCATAGCGAGAGTGACGATAGGAGTGATAATCATCCCTCCGCCGATTCCCAGGATAGCTCCCAGAGTACCAGCAAAAACACCCACGAGGAACATAAGTAAAGCGGTATGTAGCACAGTAAATCTCCCCTTATAAATGTAATTTACTATATTATGTTATTAACTATTTCATAGTAATACTTTTATTGCAAATAAAAGTATAAAATCAATTCCTTTTAAAATAAGTTTAAGGTATCAACCATGGTATAATTATTAAATGAGTATCATGTATCATAAAAAATACAAAAAGGATAAGAAGTGGTGGAATGCTAGTTAGAGAAAGATATCGGCGTCGACCATTGGGGATCGTTGCGTTAGTGCTATTTGTAGCTTTGTATGTGGCCGAGTTGGTCAATCCAGCATGGTTACCGCACCTCAATGAACGGCTGACGCTGCTGGCTATTGGGCAAGTTACCCAAACCAAAACAACTTTTTTGAATGTGATTAATATCTTATCCAACTCAACGATGGCCTTGATTTATACGGCTATTTTAATGGTGGTTTTGTGGGCGATGCGGTGGAAGATTCCCGCCCTGTGGGTTGGATTGACTGTTAGTTTAGGTTTGGTATTGGCGTGGGTTCTACGGTGGGGAGCTCGTATGATAACTGGAGATATCCAGTATGGAACCAGCTATTCTTTTCCTGGGCTCCATGTTTTAGGAATGGTACTATTGCTGGAAATTGTTTATGCAATTTTTTTGCCTTATTTTCGAGATCGTGCCTTGGCTATCTTAGTAGGGTTTGTACTCTTGGTATGGTTGTTGGCGACCGTTGAGGCATGTATTTACTTTGGTGCCAATAAACCCATGGACGCAGTTGGGGCTTTGCTTTTAGGCTTCTTCTGGGTTGCTTTTGTAAGTATTGTGTACCGTTCAGTTGCCCACCGCTTACAGCGAATTCCCCTATTAAAGGATTCGAATTTTTAATGAGTAGAAATTGTGTTAGTAAAGAAAGGTGATTGAATGTATTGTCAGAAATGTGGCCACCAGCTGGATGATAACCAGCAGCAGTGTGCATTCTGTGGAACAGTGCAGGAGTTGGGACAACCGAATATTGAAACCAAGAAGTGTAAGAAATGCGAGCGAGATATTCCGGTCAATGCTAATTATTGTAGCTATTGTGGAATGGACCAAGCGTTGATTGTTTGGAAGGAGCGACCACAAGACGAGCCTGAACCGGAGAAAACAATTGCTGGGTTAGATGATGCATCCAATAGTGAGCTTAACAATTTGGTTGCCAATATGAAAAAAGCGGGGATTGAAGTACGAGTAATTAAACGCGATCCGAAAGATCTCCCGCCACACAAGCGTCCAGGACTTATTAATTCAACCCGGCGGCTTTTACGTGATTCCTTCAAAGTTCAGGGACGGATGGGCTTAGCGGACTACTGGTGGGGTTACTTAGGGATGGTGATCCTTCTCTTAGTAGTTATTGAGTTGCTCATGAGCTTTGTAAAGAATACTACGCTATTAGAACTGTTATTATTAGTGACAACGGTAGTGTATTTTGTGCCGACTTTTACAGCTTCTATTCGTCGGTTTCGGGATGCTGGGGTTCCAGTTGGTTATATGATTTTGCGGTTTATTCCGTTTGTCGGTGAATTGATTATCTGGTTCTTTGCCTTGCGCCCTTCACTAGAGGTTCGGCAACAGATGGAAAAAGAAATCGAACGGCAGTTAGAACAGTTAAAACGACAGTATGATGAACAAAATCATGAGCACAAGGATGAGCAGGATGCGCAAGATGATAAGTCTGATGATGACGATAAACATCATCAAGATCAACCATGATTGCGAATCGGTTTCGAGTTAGTCTTCGCCCGTTTCGAGATGCTGACTTGGATGATGTCATAGACTATGCTTCTCAGCCGGCTGTGGCGCAAGCAGCTAACTTTCCGGTATGCACTACTTTAGGGCAGGGGATGTTTTTCTTACGTCGGCTGCAGATGACCGGACGGGCAGTGGTATTGACGACCAGCCAAAAAGTAATTGGAAATGTTTGTTTATATCCGATATTTGACCCAGACCAGGGCATAGATGAACAGAAGGTTGAGTTGGGCTATGCCCTCAATCAAGATTATTGGAAGCAAGGTTTAGGAACCCAGGCAGTAGCATTGGCTATTATCTGGGCACAAGAAGCAGGTTACCGAGTGATTGAGGCCTATGTTTACCAAGATAATATAGCCTCACAACGGGTTTTGGAAAAGAATGGTTTTAAACGCCTGCCAGCACCAGAGATCAGCCTGAATACAGGTCTCCAAATAGGCTATCAATTGAATATATAAATGGGTTAGTGAAAGTAGAATGATGACAAATCTTGATTAAAAAGAGATTAGTGTCGCATTCTGCTTTTTTTAATTGAGAATGTTATTGCAATTTGGAAGTTGTTTGTTATTATGAGAAAGGTTAGAGGTTGCGGGTGCTAAAAGTCACCGTCTGGAGATAGTAAAGCGATCTATGAATGACGGTAAAAGGAGTACTCGCCGAAGTGACACGTAGCTTTATGACATGTCGCTGGGTCTTAGTTTAATAAGCTGAGAACCACTGCTTTTTGTTTGACAAAAAGCGAAAGCGCTACCGTACGGGGAGATCTAATTTAGGTTTACCGACAGGTGAGCCCTCATTAAGGATTTTCGTAGGGAATGCTGTAGAGGTGAAGCTTCCCATAAGCCTCTTTCTAACAATGTATTGTCTGTATTTTGTTAAGGAGGGTTTCTTTTATGAAGGAACAAACACAGTCAGACCAGAACCACGTTAAGCGTTCGCTCCAAACGCGTCACCTCTCAATGATTGCATTGGGTGGTAGTATCGGAACTGGTCTTTTCGTTGCCAGCGGGCAAGCTATTTCGCAAGCCGGACCTGGCGGAGCAATCGTTGCATATGTTGGAATTGGTTTAATGGTCTATTTCTTGATGACCAGTTTGGGTGAGATGGCAACCTACCTGCCGGTTACCGGATCATTCGCAACCTATTCTGCCCGCTTTGTTGATCCGGCTTTTGGATTTGCAATGGGATGGAACTACTGGTTTAACTGGGCGATCACTTTAGCGGTGGATGTCTCGACTGCTGCTTTAGTGATGAAGTTCTGGTTCCCACATATTCCGCAATGGACATGGAGTGTGATTGCGTTAGCGGTGATCTTCTTGATTAATGCCTTGTCTGTTCGGTCATTTGGGGAAACAGAGTATTGGCTATCTTTAATCAAGGTGGTTACTGTTATTGTGTTCTTGATCGTAGGTCTTTTGACAATTATTGGTATCATGGGGGGCCATGCTACTTATTTGGACAACTTCTTCTATAAGAAAGCGCCATTTGTCGGGGGCATTCCTTCGATCCTATCTGTCTTCGTTGTGGCCGGCTTTTCTTTCCAGGGGACTGAATTAGTTGGGATTACTGCTGGGGAGTCAGAAAATCCCGCTGAAAGTGTGCCACGGGCTATTAAGCAAGTTTTCTGGCGGATTTTGCTCTTTTATATTTTAGCGATCTTTGTGATTGCATGTATCATTCCGTATACTAGTCCCAACTTGCTTGGTTCCAGTGCATCTGATATTGCTATTAGTCCATTTACCTTGGTCTTTCGGCGCGCTGGGTTGGCATCAGCTGCTTCGGTTATGAATGCCGTCATCTTAACCTCAGTTGTTTCTGCTGCTAACTCCGGGATGTACGCTTCTACACGGATGCTGTTCTCATTGGCAGAAGATGGCAAGGCTCCGGCTATTTTTAAGAAGGTTAACAAGCGGGGAATTCCGTTCCCGGCTTTGATTGGGACTACTGCTGTTGGTTTGTTTACGTTCTTGTCCAGTATTTGGGGTGACCAGATTTATACTTTCTTGGTAGCTGCTTCTGGCTTGACCGGCTTTATCGCATGGGTGGGGATTGCCGTGTCCCACTATCGGTTCAGACGGGCTTTCAAGGTCCAAGGGCACTCTACTGATGAATTGATTTATAGTGCTAAGTGGTTCCCATTTGGTCCCCTCTTGTCCTTTGTCTTGTGTATCTTAGTCATTATTGGACAGGACTTGAAGTCTTTTGCACACTTTGATTGGCAAGCAATTTTGATCTCTTACATGTCTGTGCCGCTGTTCTTGATTTTGTTCTTCTACTACAAGATCAAGCATCACACTCATATGATTCCTTTGGATCAAGTAGATTTGACCCAACCAGAGATTGCTAAGCAAAAGAAAGCATTAGCAGATAAGTTTGCTGCCCAAGAGGCTGAAGAAAAGAAATAAGCGGGTGCTTGAATTTCCAGTCAGAACATATTATGATATGGGTAATTAATAAGCGATCAAACATCTGAGTTCGCCATAAGTAGGTTGTCAGAGAAGCGGCGGTTGGTGTGAGCCGTAACCGAAACTCCAGCGAGCGTTGTATGGGCAGGTAATGCTGCACGGGAAACCGTTATTATGTTAAGTGCAACCAGCGATGGTTGAATTTGGGTGGTACCGCGAAAGAGTCCTTTCGTCCCATTGGGGATGAGAGGGCTCTTTTTTGATTGCTAAAGTGTAAGTGGCAAAGGTTTGTATGAGGAGGATTAAGCATGATTGACATTAAAAAAATCCGTAAAGATCCAGATTTTTATAAAGAAAAGTTAGGCACAAGAGGGTTGCCTGCAGCTGAGATTGACGAAGTGATTGCGCTGGACAAAAAGCGGCGGGAACTGTTACAAGAAACAGAAAATCTCAAAGCAGAAAGAAATGAAGCTTCCAAGCAAATTGGGGCAGCTAAGCGGGCAAAGCAACCTGCAGATGAAGCAATTGCTAAGATGCGTGCAGTGGGTCAAAAGATCAAAGAATTGGACGAACAAGTTGAAGCCAATGATGCAATCTTGAATGATAAACTGTCCCGTTTGCCTAACGTACCACATGAAGGTGTGCCAGTAGGCTTGACTGAAGAAGGCGCGGTGGAGATGCGTAAGGTGGGGAACGTTCGTGAGTTTGATTTCGAACCAAAGCATCACTGGGATATTGGCGAAGAATTGGGGATTCTTGACTTTGACCGTGGAGCCAAGGTTTCAGGGGCCCGCTTTGTGTACTATGTAGGCTTAGGTGCCCAATTAGAACGGGCCGTCTATAACTTTATGTTAGACGAACACATGAAGGAAGGTTATACCGAAGTATTGCCACCATACATTGTCAAAGCACAAGCAATGTATGGGACTGGTCAATTCCCTAAGTTTAAAGAAGGGGTTTACCAAGTTAACGGTGAAGACATGACGTTGATCCCAACGGCTGAAGTTCCTTTGACTAACTATTATTCTGGTGAAGTTATTCCTGAAGCTGAATTGCCAGTGTATGTGACTGCCTTGACCCCATGCTTCCGGTCTGAAGCAGGCGCTGCCGGACGGGATACCCGGGGTTTGATTCGGATGCACCAATTTAACAAGGTCGAAATGGTTAAGTATACAAAACCAGAAGATTCATGGGAAGAATTAGAAAAGATGACTGCTAATGCTGAAAACATTTTGCAGAAGTTAGGCTTGCCATACCATGTTATCAAGCTAACTACTGGAGATATGAGCTTTACAGCATCGGAAACCCATGACTTAGAGCTGTGGATGCCAGCCCAAAATAAATATCGGGAAGTTTCAAGCTGTTCTAACTGTTTAGACTTCCAAGCACGGCGGATGCACACGCAATATCGGGATGAAAATGGCAAGCTCCAATATGTTCACACGTTGAACGGTTCAGGTTTAGCAGTTGGACGGACAGTAGCAGCTATTTTAGAAAACTATCAAAATGCTGATGGTTCCGTTACTGTACCAGAAGTCTTGGTGCCATACTTCCATGGAATCACTAAGATTACCAAAGAAAACGCAGTGCCATTCCGGAGCAAGGCGCGGAAATAATTAGTTCAAAGGTGATGGGGAATAACCTTTGCAGCAGGTTATTGAACTAAGTTAGGATGATGGTTGGTACAAGATGTAGCGACTTTCGTTCGTCCTTAGATACTAAAACTTGCGAGTATTTTCCGCGTCATCTGTGAGATATTAGAGAATAAATAACGAAGTTGGGGAGAAAATATTGTTTTCTCCCCAGCTTCTCTTTGTATGTAATAAAATTTTGATGATTGAACTTAATGGCGAGGGCAAAGGCGTTTTATAATTGCTTTTATCGAGGAAAATAGTTTAAAGTTGTAGGTATAGTTATGTGATAAAGAGGGGATAGCGATGACTAAGTTTTATTTTTTACGGCACGGAAAAACGGTTTATAATCAGGAAGAAAGATTACAAGGCGGGCAGGTTGATTCGCCATTGTTGCCCGAAGCGTTGCGCAATGCAACTAAAGCAGGGGCATATTTAGCGACCGTTCCCTTTGAAGCTGTGGTCACAAGTAGTCAGAAACGGGCTGTTGACACTGCACGTGCTGCCCTCAGTGCTATTCCACGTCAGTATGAATTGATTACAACTCCGGCCTTACGGGAGATCGACTTTGGTGATTGGGATGGTGACAAGATTCGCGATCATATTGCAGATCCTGCTATGATAAGGTTCTATAAGGACCCAGCTAATTATACAGGAGCGGAATTTGGGGGCGAAAGCTTCACAGATGTCATGCAGCGGGGAAAGGACTATTTGAAAGAAGTTTTTGCTGCGCATCCACAAGGGAGTATCTTAGTCGTTGCACACTCAGTTACGATTAGTGTAGTGATTGGTGCATTGCTGGGGGATGACTTTACCACAATTAAGAAACGGGGCTTGGTGGATAACACGAGCGTATCGGTTGTTGCCACTGATGATTTTGAACATTTTTCATTAGAAGAATGGAATAAAACAGATTTTCTGTAAAAAGTGGTTGACGAAAGGTTGTGGCATTGGTATATTAGTAATCGTTGTTGCTACGGCAATGGCAAGTTAATTTAAAAGTGTTGCTTTTTCCTTTTTGGTTTGGTAACATATATGAGTTGTCTTTTTTAAAATTTGTTTCAACAAAGGGTTGACAAATCAATAAAAAATGATATACTTATCTAAGTGTTAACAAAAACACTTTAAAGTAGATCTTTGAAAACTGAACAAAGTTTCGACAAATCAAATGTGTGGGGCTTCTTGCTAAACGCAAGAGCAAAACATTTGCGAATGTCAATTCGCTAGTAATTTTTACGAGTCTA
>DHCFI07803__coassemble_2323_pt1 | contig 8424 bp, 6 predicted proteins | sample DHCFI07803__metabat2_high_PE_032 | metagenome-assembled genome bin DHCFI07803 | reverse complement strand
TTTTCTTTTTTAGCTTCTTTTTTCCATACACAACTTGAGCTAAAAAGTTCTCTATCAGTAAAATCTGTGCCTACTTGGGCTTCTATGAGTCTCCTAATATACTTTCTACTTGCACCCGTATACACCCCTGAGTATGCGCTAGAAACGGTCTTTGCCACTTCTTCGCTACTCAGCGGAGATGAAAAATTGCAGTTAAATTTTTGCATAGCAACCGTACACTGCTTTTCACTTACGCCAGAAGAAAAATTTGCCAGCGCAAGTGTCAAAATAGTATTATTACGCCCTAGAACACCTTCTCCCCCTTGCAAAACTCTAGTACTCGACAAAATCTTGTACCATGGCTCAGCAATTTAGTCATATTTAGGTGCATGTGCTATAATCTTTAATGGAGGAAGTTTCTCCTCTTCTAAAAGGGAAAGGTCTTGAGAAGCCTTTTAAGACCATATGATCCAGTCTTTGAGCGGATAGACTTGCTTTTATCAAAGTAGATGATCGTTTCTGCTTTAGGAATACTGGAAATCCCAAAATGATTACAGCCTTGATCGACTTCGAAGCCTAGGGAACTTATATGACGTCGTAAATTTTATGAAATCAATTTTGCAATTTTCAAAGTCCTAAACTCAGTTTTAGAAGTAATATATAAGGGTTCTTCTAAAGCGTATAGTGCTTGATAGCCTTTGGCCGTTTCCAAAATTACAGTTGGAAAAAAGCAAAAGTCTAGAGCGTCCAAAAGAATCTCGGTAAATTCTTTTTCTTTTGAATCAATATCTACTACAAAAAGATTGATTTGTGACAAGTTCTTCTCACTATGTCCACCTACTACACCATCTTTAGTGCAATAGCTTCTACTATTTAAGTAGAAGTTCGGTGTCCAGTGAGTACATGTCTTAGAAACTTGTACCAAATTATTTTTTGCTGAGCTTGGGCTTTGCAAGTGAAGTAGGGTAGCGAAAACTTTTTCTAAATCGTACATTCTATTTTTCCTTTCCAAAAGCAAACAAAGAGACTATGCAAGGGCATAAACCACTTACATAGTCTCTTCTAATTTTCGCAGAAATACTTTACGCTTAGTCACTATTACGTGAATTAAAGAAAAATATTTTCAAAAGCATTCAAAAATAAGAGATACTCACATCGCGAAACGTTAGTGAACATCTCTTATTTTTTCTTGTTATAAAATCCTATGCCCAGTTTTCCGGATCTTGGCGCCATTCTTGTAACACTTGCTTTTGTTCAGTTGTGATGTAGTTTTCTTCATTAGCAACATCAATCAATTCACTATAATTAGTCAGTGTATGGTAGGTCAAGCCTGCTTCCTGGAAGTTAGCATCCAACGCTGCTAATTGATAGCTAAAGATCCCACAAGTTCCGATCACATCGGCCCCCTCTTTGCGAGCTGCGGCAACTGCCTTTAGGATACTGCCACCTGTCGAGAACAAATCATCAATAACAACTGTCTTGGCTCCCTGGGGTAATACCCCTTCAACCTGCCGGCCACGCCCGTGGTCCTTAGGCTTCGACCGAACATAAACCAGCGGAAGGTTGAGTTCAGCCGCAATCCAAGCTGCATGCGGGATACCTGCCGTAGCAGTTCCGGCAATCACCTCTACCTTTGGATAATTTGTCCGAATCAGATCAGCAATGCCCTGAGCAATCTGTGTTCTAACTTGCGGATAGCTGATAGTCAGCCGGTTGTCACAATAAATAGGACTTTTGATCCCGCTTGCCCACGTAAATGGTTCATCGGGAGATAATTTAACTGCTTGAATTTTTAGTAAATCTTTAGCTACTTCTTTCATTCTCTTTCTCCTCTCCATAGGCGCATCACTTGCCGGTAAGCCGCTACTGGATCTGCTGCTTGCGTGATCGCACGTCCAACTACAATTCCGGAAGAATGTTGGGCTGCTGCCTGGTCTGGGGTCATCACTCGTTTTTGATCTCCATGATCATTACCCACCATCCGGATTCCGGGTGTAATCCGCATAAATTCTGGTGCAGTTGCTTCCATAATCATGGCCGCCTCTTGAGCAGAACAGACCACCCCGTCCATCCCGGAATTTTGGGCTAAACGTGCATAATTACGAACACTTTCTTGTAAATTAACCCGCACCAATTGTTCATTTGCTACCATATTCTCATCAGTTGAGGTCAACTGGGTGATCGCCAGTAACTGCGGAACATTATTTCCTCCTGCTCCATCCAGCAAGCCCTCCTTGGCCGCCAGCATCATTTCCCGGCCACCACTAGCATGAAGGGTAGTCAAGGCTACGCCCATTTGTCCGATCACCCGCATCGCACTAGCTACTGTATGGGGAATGTCATGGCATTTCAGGTCCAAGAAAACATCGTGTCCGCGTCCAATCACCCGCTCCACTACTGCTCGGCCTTCGCTATAAAAAAGCTCCATCCCGATTTTTACGAATAAGTGTTCATCTTTTGGAAAACGATCTAAGAACCGGTATGCCGTCTCTGCATTGGGAAAATCCAAGGCAATAATTGGTCGTTCAATTTTCATGATAGTTTTTTATCCTTTCTCACCCCGAAGCATCTGTCCAGTTTGCCGACATAATTCTTGCAAAGTTGACACCTGGTATTGGTCCATTGTTTTCGGCAAATCATCAATAATATGCGGACAAACTAGTGGATCATGAAAATGTGCCGTTCCAACCGCAACTGCACTAGCACCTGCCATCATCATTTCTAAGGCGTCCGCAGCTGTTTCAACTCCGCCCATCCCAATAATTGGAATGTTAATTGCCGCTGCAACTTCCCGAATCATGCGAACTGCAATGGGCTTAATTGCCGGGCCAGAAAGCCCCCCTGTCTGGTTAGCCAAGACTGGCTTACGGGTCTTGAGATCAAGTCGCATTCCTAATAGGGTATTGATCATACTTAATCCATCTGCCCCAGCATCGGCAACTGCTTGGGCAATCTCTTTAACATCCGTCACATTAGGAGAGAGTTTGACATAAACAGGAACTGAGCTGGCTTTTTTAACCGCTGCGGTCAGCTCTGCTGCCACATCAGGGTTAGTCCCAAACATCATCCCTCCGTGCTTAACATTAGGACATGAGATGTTAAGTTCCAAAGCTGAGCACATTTTCGACTCAGATAATGCCCGCGCAACAGCAACATATTCTTCTTCCGTACTGCCAGCAACGTTAGCAATAATCGGCAGGTCAGGATACTTGGCTTGTAATGCCGGTAATTTTTCTTCCAGAACTACTTTTAAACCTGGATTTTGTAGGCCAATTGCATTTAAGACGCCGGACTTAGTCTCCGCAATTCGGGGCGTAGCATTTCCTGCCCGTGGTTCCAATGTTACCGCTTTGGTAATTAATGCCCCTAACTGGTTGAGATCATACATCTGCGCATACTTGCTATCACCAAAAGCAAAAGTCCCACTAGCAGGCATAATCGGATTTTTAAGTTTTAAACCGGGTAATTCAACAGCTAATCTTGTATCAGACACTTAATTGAACCTCCTGACTATTGAAAACTGGACCTTCAACACAGACCCGTAGACTCAGTTTTCCCTGCTTATCGGGAACAACACAGCCTTCACATGCACCTACACCACAGGCCATACGACTTTCCAAAGACAAGTAGACGTTATCAGCATCAGGATAACGATTTTGTACACTCATCAATAAGCCCAATGGTCCACAAGCATAAATCCGGTCATAATGGTTGTCATGCCATTTATTGTCTAACACTGCACTAACGAACCCTTTAATACCAACCGAACCATCATTAGTCGTGATTGCTAGGTTTCCGTATTGTTGTAATTCATCAGTCGCAAACATTGATTCTTGATTTAAAAAACCAACCGCAATATCCGCTTGAATTCCCCGCGCATGCAATACCTTACTCAAATATAGCAAAGGAGGAATACCTGTCCCCCCGCCAACGAGAAGGGTTCTTTGTCCAGGAACCAAATCAGCAAACGGAAAGCCATTACCCAGACTCCCTAAGAGCTTGAGGGTTGCACCTTCGTGTAACTGACTCATCAGCTCTGTTCCGGCACCAACAACCCGGTAAATCAAAGCCAATGTTTGTCGCTCACTATCACAGTCTGCGATCGCAAACGGACGCCGCAACTGATAAGCTTCATCTGGCATCTCCACTTCAACGAAAGTCCCTGGCAAGGCCCCTGCATAATCAAAGTCACCTTGTAATTCTAAGCGCCAGATTCCTGGTGCCAATTCGCGGTGTGCGCTGATTGTCATCTCATAATCATTAACCATCATGTACCTCCTGGCTTATAGTGACTGGGTGGTGAAAGAACGACCCTCCAAAGCGGTCAACAGTGCTTCAGCAGTATTTAAGGAAGTAATCAGTGGAATATTGTGCTCAATTGCTGTTTGCCGGATGACAAAGCCATCGGATGTCACTTCATGGTCATGCCCCATCGTGTTGATTACTAACTGCACTTGGTTTGCTTCTAATAAGCGTAGGATATTGGTCTGATCAGCATTATTTTCATGGATCTTAGTAACTGGAGTAACATGCACACCGTTATCCCGTAAAAATTCACTTGTCCCCGCTGTAGCAAAGATTTGATAACCAATATTTCTAAACCGCCGTGCTAATGGAAGGATCTGCTCTTTGTCCTTGCCATCAATTGTTAACAGAACGCTTCCCACATCAGGCACTGCCATCTTAGCACCAGCAAAGGCTTTGTATAGGGCCTTGGCAAAGGTTTGGTCCGTCCCCATCACTTCACCTGTCGACTTCATTTCTGGTCCTAGGTAACTATCAACATCATCTAACTTGCTAAAGGAGAACACCGGTGCCTTAACATGGATCAATGATGATTCAGGGGCTAAGCCTGGCTTGAACCCTTGTTCTTTTAAGGATTGTCCTAGAATGGCGCGAGTGGCTACTTGTGCCATTTCGATCCCCGTGATCTTGCTCAAGAATGGCACTGTACGACTAGCCCGTGGGTTAACTTCAAGAACATAAGCTTCGCCATCGTGGATAATGAATTGGATATTCATGATCCCCTTGCACTTGAGAGCAACCGCTAATTTCTCAGTTGCAGCGACAATTTGGTCAATTACGTCCTGGTTGAAACTCTGGGGTGGGTAAACTGCCATCGAGTCCCCAGAGTGGACCCCAGCATGTTCGATATGTTCCATGATCCCTGGTAAGAGCACATCGGTTCCGTCACAGATCGCATCGACTTCACATTCGCGTCCTTCGAGATAAGCGTCAATTAAGATTGGGTGAGCTAAACCAACTTCAGTATTTTCTTTGAGATAGTTAGCCAATTCTTGTTGGTTATTGACAATTTCCATGGCCCGTCCGCCTAAAACGTAACTTGGCCGAACTAATACTGGATAGCCGATTTCTTCAGCGGCTGCTATTACTCCCGCTTCAGTGGTTGCCGTCTTCCCAATTGGTTGCTTCAATCCTAACTCAGTGATCACTTCATCGAACAGTTGCCGGTCTTCTGCCCGGTCCAAGTCAGCAACGGTTGTACCGATGATTTTTACCCCATTTTCTTCCAGGCCTGCAGCTAAGTTAATCGCAGTTTGCCCCCCGAACTGAACGATTACTCCTTCTGGTTGTTCAAGCTCAACCACATTGAGAACATCCTCTAACGTCAGTGGTTCAAAGTATAGCTTGTCAGAGATGGAGAAGTCTGTTGAAACAGTTTCTGGGTTAGAATTCATGACAATTGCTTCATAGCCCATTTGTTGGATAGCTTTAACACTGTGGACGGTCGCATAGTCGAATTCAACCCCTTGTCCAATCCGAATTGGACCTGAGCCGATAACCAAGATTGATGGTTTAGCACTCTTGATGCTTTCGTTTTCTTGGTCATAACTACTGTAAAAGTATGGTGTAGCAGATTCGAACTCCGCTGCACAAGTATCAACCATCTTATATACTGGTCGAATAGCTGCTTCTTTCCGCATTGCCCGGACTGCTGCTGGTGTGCTTTCCCATAAGCGAGCGATAGAATCATCGCTAAAGCCGTACCGCTTTGCTTTCAGCAAAATATCTTGATCTTGTGGATGATGTGCAATTTCTTCTTCAAGTTCGACAATGTGCTTGATAATGTCCAAGAAATAGGTCGTAATCTTGGTGATTTCATGTACGCCTTCTAAAGAATAGTTACGCCGGAAGGCCTCTGCCAAGTAGAACAAACGGTCATCCCGTGCATAAACCAGCCGCTTTTCCAAGACTTCATCGCTAACTTGGGCTACTTCTTTGGAGTATAGGTCTTTTTGGTCAATTTCAAGTGACCGCACTGCTTTTTGCAATGCTTCTTCGGCATTTCGTCCAATTGCCATTACTTCCCCTGTGGCCTTCATTTGGGTTCCCAAAGTTCTGTCGGCCCGAGAGAACTTGTCGAATGGCCACCGTGGAATCTTAGCAACCACATAATCCAAAGCTGGTTCAAATTCAGCATAGGTCGTCTTAGTAACAGGGTTGATGATTTCATCTAATGTCAAACCAACAGCGATTTTCGCTGCCATTTTAGCAATTGGATACCCCGTTGCTTTGGATGCTAAGGCCGAAGACCGGGATACCCGCGGATTAACTTCGATGACATTGTAAGTATAACTATTAGGATCTAATGCCAGCTGAACATTACAGCCCCCTTCAATCTTCAAAGCCCGAATCAGCTTCAAAGAACAATCCCGCAGCATTTGATATTCGCGATCAGTCAAAGTTTGCGTGGGCGCAAAAACGATTGAATCCCCAGTGTGAATCCCCACCGGATCGAAGTTTTCCATCGAACAAACAACCATTGCATTATCGGCTGAGTCCCGCATTACTTCGAACTCAATTTCTTTATAGCCCTTGATACTCTTTTCGATCAAACATTGGGTTGCGGGAGAAAGGTCTAACCCATTAGCTGCAATTTCTTCTAGTTCTTCACGGTTATTACACATACCACCGCCAGTACCACCCATTGTAAAGGCTGGCCGGACAATCACTGGATAACCAATTTGTTCCGCAAAAGCGACCGCTTCAGCAACCGTGTTAACAGTCTTGGAAGCCGGTACTGGTTCGTGTAGTTCATTCATTAATTCTTTGAACTTTTCACGGTCTTCAGCCTGGTCAATGGAAGCTAACTTAGTCCCTAACAATTGAATGTTTAGTTCATCAAGAATGCCACTCTTGCCTAAGGCCACAGCTAAGTTTAAGGCAATTTGCCCCCCTAAAGTTGGCAATATTGCGTCCGGTAATTCTTGGCGGATGATCCGCGCTACTGATTCAACAGTCAATGGTTCAATATAAACTTTGTCAGCAATCTCAGTATCCGTCATGATTGTTGCTGGGTTGGAGTTAACCAAAACCACTTGGTAGCCCTCTTCTTTAAGCGCCAAGCAAGCTTGGGTCCCAGAATAGTCGAATTCCGCAGCTTGCCCAATGATGATGGGACCTGAGCCGATAACTAAAATTTTGTGTACATCTGTTCTCTTAGGCATTTTGCTCTTCCTTTCGCTTATCCATTGCATCCATGAAATCATCAAAGAGGTCCACCGCATCATGCGGCCCTGGAGCTGCGTCGGGGTGGAATTGAACGGAGAAGGCCGGATAATACTTGTGTCTTACTCCTTCAATCGTCCCGTCATTGATTTCCTGATGGGTGACAATCAGATCAGTATCTTTTAATGAATCTGGTTCAACCGCATACCCGTGATTTTGAGAGGTAAAGGCGATTCTTCCTGTTGCAATTTCCCGTACGGGGTGGTTAAAGCCCCGGTGACCAAACTTCATATGGTAAGTATCCGCACCGTTAGCTAGGCAGAAAATTTGGTGTCCCAGACAGATCCCAAAAAGAGGCAACTTTTCTTGGATCTGACGACACATCTCGATCGCATGGGGAACATCCTTAGGATCGCCAGGGCCATTAGAGAGGAGCACCCCATCTGGATGAAGTTGGAGGATCTCTTCTGCAGTGGCCGAAGATGGCAACACAATAGTGTTGCAGTTACGCTCTGCCAATTCCCGCAAAATACTATGCTTAACCCCAAAGTCAACCAAAACAACATTGCGCTTAGAGCCTGGGTTAGGATATGGTTTGCTAGTTGATACCTGACTCACGATATCTTTATTGATAACAGTTGCTTTTAACTGATCAAAAGCATGTTCGTAATCATCCATGCTGTTGATCAAGCTTCCCTTCATCGTTCCGTGTACCCGTAACTTCTTGGTTAAAGCCCGAGTATCGATTCCTTTCAAACCGGGAATACCCATTTGTTCTAGAAACTTAGGCAACGTTTCCTGTTGGCGCCAATTACTTGAAACCCGCGCTACTTCGCGACAGATTACCCCTTTACAGTGCGGTTGGAGGGATTCACAATCATCAAGATTAACCCCATAGTTACCAATCAACGGGTTAGTAAAAGTCAAAATTTGATTAGCGTAAGATTGGTCCGTGATGGCTTCTTGGTAACCGGT
>DHCFI07803__coassemble_2274_pt1 | contig 8623 bp, 3 predicted proteins | sample DHCFI07803__metabat2_high_PE_032 | metagenome-assembled genome bin DHCFI07803 | reverse complement strand
AGTTGTTCTTTCTTTTGGTTCTCTTGTGAAATAGTCACCACTAAGCAGATTTTCATATGCATTTCCCTTTAGGTTTTTACTGTAATAAATACCAAGGTCTTTTGCAGCATTATTAATAGCTGCTCTATCATGATCGTTCTTGTCAAAAGTATTCCATTTATCTGCATCATAACGCTTAGAAACTTCTCTTGCTAATGCCAAGGAACCACCATTAATAACATATTTAGGAGATCCAAATTGTGTAATAATTTGATTTAAAAGCTGAGCTGTAAACTGTGTCAATTCAATTTCAATATCATCACTCAAAGGTTCGTTTGGTGAGTATACGATCTTGCGGTTTTTATCAGCTTCGCTTGCGTGATACTCATTCAGGTCCATTCCTTTTTTACCTAAGTTGATTAAAGCTTCATCGTTTTGCGAAGATTGATCCTTTTCATAAGCCTTCAATGCATCCACATAACCATCTGGCAAGTTGATCACATTCTGGTTAGCCATTGCTTCTTCAACTGCTTTAATGTCAGCTAGGTCTTTGTTAACTTTTCCTTGAGCTTGGTTAACTGCTTGATTCTTAGTATCGTAATCTGCTTGAGCATTGTCCGCTGTCTTTTGTGCTTCAGTAGCAGTATTTAAGGCATCGCTAACCTTTTGGTTAGCTTGCTCTAATGCATTCTGCGTATCAGTAACAGCTTGCTTAGCGTTGGCGTCATTTTGTTGTGCTTGCTTAGTATTTTCTTGAGCCTGCTTGTAATCATTCTGAGCTTTTTCAACATCATTGTCTGCTAAAGCTTCGTTAGCCTTGTCCAAGTCTTGTTGGGCCTTGTCGGTTGCACTTTGCTTGTCATTAACATTAGTTTGAGCTTGGTCAGCTGTTTGCTGAGCCTGATCAACATTTTGGTTTGCGTCCCGTACTGCTTGAGTTGCTTGATCAACGGCAGTAGCGTCTTTTTGGATCTTATCCTGTTGATCTTTAATCTTATTTTCTGTGTTAGCAATGTTTTCTGGTGTTGCGTCCTTAGCATTTTCTTGGGCCTTAGCAACATCATCTTGAGCCTTGTTAACTGTATCTTGAGCTTGATCAGTCTCTTTTTGTGCTTGATCAACTTTCCCTTGTTGCTGGTCAACGGCATCTTGGGCTTGATCTTTGTTAGCTTGCGCTTGATCAGCTTCCTTTTGGGCATCGTTTAATGCCTGGGTTGCTTGTTCATCTTTAGCCTTTGCTTCATCTAGCGCTTTTAACGCTGCTTCGTGTTGGGCTTGTGGGGTATCTGTTGTCGTGTTAGTAACGTTAGTCGTATCTGGCGCAACAGTGTCAGCGCTAACATTACTGCTTAAAACAGAAGAACCTGCTAGGGTTGCTAAACCTGCACCCGCAATCGTCAATGCTTTTTTCGTATTGTGAGAAACCATAGTATGTATCCCCCTCTAATGCTTAAACTTTTGTTAAAACCAATTTAATCAATAACATTATATATATATATAAATTCAAGCTAATTGTTCGCAAGATTTACTACTAGTCTTTATCCCCCTTCATTGCCCCATTCAAAGATTGTCCTCCTAGCCATCAACAGGCTTATTAATCATTTAATATGAGTTATAGCTTTGCATAAAATAATTTTCATCTCTATCTAGCTAAAACAAAAACCCCTAAGCCAGATTCCTCCAGCTTAGGGGTAGCAGACCTTTTTCAGTCCGCACAGGATTTATTTACTAGTTATTTAACTACGATGTTGACCAACCGGCCAGGAACCGCGATCACCCGCACAATGTTCTTATCGGCTAACTCTGCTTGGATCCGTTCATCAGCTAAGGCAACCTTTTCCAGGTCTTCCTTGCCAGCATCCTTAGCCACTTCGAGGTGTTGCCGGACCTTTCCGTTAATCTGTACAACAATTTCAACCGTTGTTTCGACTAACTTGCTTTCGTCATAAGTTGGCCATGGTTGGTAACTAATTGTTCCCACATGGCCTAACTTCGTCCACAGTTCTTCTGCAATGTGGGGTGCGATTGGTGCAACCAACTTGACAAAGCCCTCCATGTATTCCAGTGGTAAGGCATCAGCTTTGTGGGCTTCATTGACAAAGATCATCATCTGGGAGATGGCGGTGTTGAAGTGCAATTCTTCATAATCTTCAGTGACCTTCTTCACCGTTTGGTTGTAGATCTTATCCAAAGCGCCATCGTTTAGCGTTGTTACCCGGTCCCGCAATTGATCGTTATCATCGATCATTAAGTTCCAGATCCGATGAACGAAGCGGTTAGCCCCACCAAGACCTTTTTCACTCCATGGAATAGAAGCATCCAATGGTCCCATAAACATTTCGTACATCCGGAGGGTATCTGCCCCGTATTCTTCAACAATATCGTCAGGGTTAACCACGTTGCCTTTGGACTTGGACATCTTTTCGTGGTTCTTCCCCAGGATCATCCCTTGGTTAACCAACTTTTGGAATGGTTCCTTGGTTGGAACTACTCCGAGGTCATAGAGGAACTTGTGCCAGAAACGTGCATATAACAAGTGCAAGACCGCATGTTCAGCCCCACCGACATACAAGTCGATTGGCAACCATTGCTTGAGCTTTTCATAGTCTGCCAAAGCTGCCCGGTTGTGTGGATCAATGTAGCGGAGGTAGTACCAGGAACTGCCGGCCCATTGTGGCATCGTGTTAGTTTCTCGTTTCCCTTTCCGTCCATTTTCATCGACCACATTAACCCAGTCATCCAAGTTAGCCAGAGGGCTTTCCCCTGTGCCGGATGGCTTGATGTTGTCAGTCACTGGTAGCTTCAATGGCAATTCTTCTTCTGGCACCAGGGTGGTTTCCCCGTCTTCCCAGTGAATAACTGGAATTGGTTCCCCCCAGTATCTTTGCCGTGAGAACAACCAGTCCCGCAGCCGGTAGTTAACCTTGCTGTGACCAGCGTCATGTTCTTCCAACCATTCAATCATTGTTGCGATGGCTTCTTTCTTGTCCATGCCATCCAAGAATTCTGAATTGATGTGCGGACCTTCACCCGTATATGGTGCTTCTTCTACATCACCGCCAGCAATAACCGGAATAATTGGCAGGTCATACTTCTTAGCAAAGTGCCAGTCCCGTTCATCATGGGCTGGTGACCCCATCACAGCCCCTGTCCCATAGGAGGCTAAAACATAGTCACTGATCCAGATTGGCAGTTGCTTGCCGTTAACAGGGTTGATCGCATAAGCCCCAGTAAAGACCCCGGTCTTGTCCTTGTTGAGCTCAGTCCGTTCCAAGTCAGACCGGTGGGAAGCTGCTTCGATGTATTCATCAACCGCTGCTTGGTGGGCTGGTGTCGTCAACTGCTTAACCAGGTCATGTTCTGGGGCTAAAACAATGTAAGCTGCCCCAAATAAAGTATCTGGCCGAGTAGTGAACACTTCGATCTTGGCATCGTCCATTCCGGCAACGTCAAAGAAGACGCTTGCCCCCACTGACCGACCGATCCAGTTGATCTGTTGGTCCTTGATTGACTTAGGCCAATCGAGATCCTTTAAGTCATCGATTAACCGGTCTGCATAAGCCGTGATCTTGAGCATCCATTGGCGCATTGGCTTTCTGATAACTGGGAAACCGCCCCGTTCTGTCTTACCGTTGATCACTTCTTCGTTGGCCACAACTGTGCCCAAGTCTGGGCTCCAGTTAACCGGAACTTCGGCTTCATAAGCCAAGCCCTTCTTGTAGAGTTGTTCAAAAATCCACTGGGTCCACTTGTAGTATTCTTCATCAGTGGTATTAACTTCCCGGTCCCAATCATAAGACAAACCAAGTGATTGGATCTGCCGCCGGAAGTTATTGATATTTTTCTTAGTGAATTCCTTTGGCGTATGTCCTGTCTTGAGGGCATATTGCTCTGCTGGCAGACCAAAGGCATCCCATCCCATTGGGTGCAAAACATTGTAGCCTTGCATCCGCTTCATCCGGGCAATAATATCCGTTGCCGTGTACCCTTCAGGGTGTCCTACGTGCAAGCCTTGTCCAGATGGATAGGGGAACATATCTAAGGCATAGAAGTTCTTCTTTTCCGGATCTTCCGTTGTCTTAAATGTTTTGTGCTCTAACCAGTATTTTTGCCATTTCTTTTCAATACTTTTGTGATTATATGCCATTGTCGCTAATCCTTTCTCTATTCTTTCAATCAAAAAAGTCCTATACAGTCTACGACAACTGTATAGGACGAAAACTCGCGGTACCACCTATCATTCCACCATTCTCATGGTGACCCTCAAACCGTTAACGGTGGTTCCGTTTTTGCCTACTGTTAGTTCAGCAAAAAAGCACTAGGGGTGAGTTCAGATCAAGCTCCTTGCAGGGTTCACACCTAACCCCTGCTCTCTGCCAAGTCGCTGTAATCTTACTATTCCTCTGTCAATGCTCACAGATATTGATTTCTTTCATCTTAGCAAATCACCATTTTGATTGCAAGATCAATTAAAAGCGTAAGTGTTGTCCTGGGTAGATCATGCTCCCGGTGATCTTATTCAATGACCGCAACCGTTCGACAGTGGTCCCATGTTCCATTGCGATCTTCCACAAGGAATCCCCACTCTTAACTTGGTAAGTTCCTGTGCTTGAGGTGCTGCTGTTAGTCTTGGTCGTAGTCTGACTGCTATTAAAACCACTCAACCGTAGTTGTTGGCCTGGATAGATGAAATTACCCTGGATGTTGTTCAAAGACCGTAACGTATCCATTGAAACCCCAGTCTTTTGAGCGATGGCCCAGACGCTGTCCCCAGACTTCACAGTGTAAGTTTTACCACTGTTAGTTGCTGCATTGGTCTTGCCTGGGTTACTTGTATTTGAGCTTGAATTGGAGTTGCTCAACTTGAGTTGTTGCCCTGGGTAGATGAAGTTGTTCTTGATGTTATTCAAGGACCGTAACGTATCCATTGAAACCCCGGTCTTTTGAGCGATGGCCCAGACGCTGTCCCCAGACTTCACAGTGTAAGTTTTACCACTGTTAGTTGCTGCATTGGTCTTGCCTGGGTTACTTGTATTTGAGCTTGAATTGGAGTTGCTCAACTTGAGTTGTTGCCCTGGGTAGATGAAGTTGTTCTTGATATTATTCAAGGACCGTAACGTATCCATTGAAACCCCAGTCTTTTGGGCGATAGCCCAGACACTGTCACCAGCTTTAACCGTGTAGGTCTTGTTATTCGTGCTGGTATTAGTGTTGGTGTGGGTGTTTTGATTATTATTAGCTTTCTTGGCAATAATTAACTTCTGACCTGGATAGATGAAGTTATTTTGAATATTGTTCCAAGCCCGCAAGTCACTCATAGACACCCCGGTCTGGTGGGAAATTCCCCAGACGCTGTCCCCGGCTTTAACCGTGTAAGTCTTGTCGCCGTTGGTATTAGTTGTATTGGTATTAGTCTGAGTTGTCGTTCCCGGAGCGACTAGCTGTAAGACTTGGCCCGGATAGATAAAGTTGTTTTGGATCTTATTCCAGGACCGTAAGTTGTCCATTGAAACCCCGGTTTGTTGGGAAATTCCCCAAACGCTGTCTCCCGCTTGGACTGTATAAGTCTTAGCCGTATTATTCAGCGAATTGCCTGTATTGGTATTAGTATTGGTACTTGCACTCGCCCCGTCAAACTGTTTCAAATTGTAACTATTGATTACCCGGATCAAGGATGAAGCATAGTTAGGAGCCGTTGCATAGGTCCCGTACTTCCCGTTACGGAGGTTTTCAGCCGCCTGTTCTACCGTAGCAGCGTTCGCCTTAGTTGACCGGAAGAAGTTCGAAGCAATCATATTAGCATAGCCCGTCAAGGCATCATAGTAGCTATCATAGCGCTGGAACTTGGCATATATAGTGTGATAACTCCCCCCATAGTATTCCTGGGTTGGCATTGTGATATATGCCCCTCGGCCAGTCCATTTAACCCCGAACAAATTATAAGCCTTGGTTGCCAAGGCACTGTTGCCCCAGGCACTTTCCAATCCCGCTTGGGCAATCATCAACGAAGCATACAGCCCATACTTGTTAGCTACTTGCACCGCTGCATCTTTAATATTATTGATAAAGACCCCAGCCGGTGTATTGGTACTATATGTAACCGTTGGCCGGGCCACCTTCATCTGCTTGAGAGCCGACTGACTGTATGTTGCCTTTTGAATTTGGGCCAACTTCAAGGATGTAGTTGTCTTCAAGGTGACTGTATTCGTCGTTGTCGTGGTGGTAGTTGGCTTAGCCGGCGTGGTAGCTTGACTTGTAGTTGTTTGAGCTGCCGTTGTCGCTTGGGTATTTTGGGTAGCCTGCGTCTGTGGTTGCTCACTTGCCTGGTTAGCAGTAGTCGTTGGGGCCTGATCAGTAGTGTTTGCTGCTGACGTAGCCTTGTTTGTCAGGTCCTGACTATTAGCAGTGGCAGTCACTACTGCACTGCTCTTGTATTCTTGGACAGTTGGCTTGCCACTAGTAGCTACTTCCTGGACCTGATCTGCTGTAACTAAGTCTGCTGATGCCGTTTTGGCAGACGAATCCATAGCTGTTTGCTCCTTGGTTTCAGGAGTCAGCGTAGTTGCATTCGGCTGGGTCAAATCTTTGCTAGTGGCTTGCTCTGCTTGAGCACTGTTAGTAGCCACAACTTGTGGTCGTACTTGATCACGCAAGCTGTCCTGTTGTTTTGTCAGGTCCTGTTGGTCGTGATCATCGCTTTGCGTCATTTCCGGACTTCCGCTCTTAACCATATCGGCTTTGGTTTTGCCACCTGCCAGAATCGATGCCCCCATCAGGAGTGTAGTCCCGACAAATGTCGTTGCCTTTTTAAAATCATTTAAGTTGCGGTTAAATTTATATCTTTGTTGTTCTTCTAAACGCTCTTTTCTTTTTTTCACGATGAACCTCCCTCTCTATTACTCACCAAAATTATAAAAATTTGATACCTAGTATTATTATAAAGCACAAGTTTAAAGAATACATTAATTTTATTGTTTAAATTTAAAGAGCCCCCGCAAAGTTCTCCAGTTTGTTGATTAGGTTATATTATTCCTTGAAAGATTCAAAAACCAGAGATAAAAATTCCAGCTAGTAAATGAATGCAGTTTTCAATTTATAACTTAATCAACTAAATCCTGGAGCTTGCAGAGGCTCCGACTATTAGCAAATTATATTAATCAATATTCAGTTCAGCTTTTAGTGCTGCGACCTTATCTGTGTGTTCCCATGGCAGATCGACATCAGTCCGACCAAAGTGCCCATAAGCAGCTGTTTGCTTATAGATTGGACGTTTGAGGTCGAGCATTTGGATAATTCCAGCTGGCCGTAAATCAAAGATCTTTCGAATGGCCTTGATCAAGGCAGCTTGATCAACCGTGCTAGTACCAAAGGTGTCGACTGCTACCGAAACTGGTTCAGCGACCCCGATAGCATAGGCAATCTGAACTTCTACTTGGTGTGCGATCCCCGCAGCAACAATGTTTTTGGCGATATACCTGGCAGCATAACTAGCTGACCGGTCAACCTTGGTAGCATCCTTACCGGAAAAGGCCCCACCACCATGGTGAGCAGCCCCACCATAAGTATCTACAATGATCTTCCGTCCTGTTAAACCGGCATCCCCTTGCGGACCGCCAATGACAAACCGCCCGGTTGGGTTGATAAAGTATTTAGTCCGCTCATCCAGATACTTGGCTGGGATTACATGACGAATGACATGTTCCATCACGTCTTGTTTGATCTGATCCAATGATATTTCTGGATCGTGTTGCGTACTCAAAACCACCGTATCAACCCGGCGCGGATGGTTATTTTCATCATATTCAATCGTAACTTCAGCTTTGGCATCGGGCCGCAGGTAGGTCAAAATCCCGTCCTTGCGTAACTGAGCCGTCCGCTTCATCAACTTATGGCTTAACATCAAAGCCAAAGGCATATATTCTGGTGTTTCATCAGTTGCAAAACCAAACATAAGGCCTTGATCTCCCGCACCGATCTTATCTAGCGGATCTTCTCCATTGGCGCGGCTCTCAACTGAATCATCAACCCCTTGGGCAATATCTGGTGACTGTTCATCAATCGCTGTGATCACTGCACAGTTGTCAGCATCAAAGCCATACTTGCCATCAGTATACCCAATCTCACGAATAGTTCTCCGTACAATCTCTTGGATATTTACATATGCTTTGGTTGAAACTTCCCCAAATACCAGCACTAACCCAGTAGTGACAGATGTTTCTACCGCCACCCGTGAATCCTTATCCTGCTTCAGCAGTTCATCCAAGATCGCATCACTAATTTGATCAGCAATTTTATCTGGGTGTCCTTCTGAAACTGATTCCGATGTAAATAAACGTCTTTCTGACATGGTATAAATTCCCCCATTAATAGTTATTATTTGTGGTTACAAGGCATCTTCACACATGGTGAATCCTATCGGGAATGAGTTGTAACTCATCAAGTTTAACACAATAGTAATAAAAAAACACCCTATAAGATAGGATGCTCCATCATAACTATAGACGGTCCTAACCGGATTTGAACCGGTGATCTCCTGCGTGACAGGCAGGCGTGATAACCCCTACACCATAGGACCAAAATTGCGGGAGCCGGATTTGAACCAACGACCTTCGGGTTATGAGCCCGACGAGCTACCAGACTGCTC
>DHCFI07803__coassemble_2066_pt1 | contig 9700 bp, 9 predicted proteins | sample DHCFI07803__metabat2_high_PE_032 | metagenome-assembled genome bin DHCFI07803 | reverse complement strand
CCAGATGGCCAAACTCTTTCTGTACTTGAAGAATAGTACCGCAGCTATAATGAGGACAATAATCCCCATTGGGACAATATCCCCATAAGAAGCAACAAACGTCATAATATCATTCAAAAACCCACCTTGATAGTTGAGTTGGGGATGGCCAAAGTTAGCCTGCATAGTTGCAGTCACTTTATCTTCAATAGTGGTGAAGAAGTGCACATTAGCCTTGACACAGATGGTGATCAAAATAAACAAAAATAAGCTCAGCCCCGCCGCAACATTGTACCATGGGCTGCTTTCAATCCACGCTTGGGGACGCTTTTCCATAAAAATATCATTACTTGGTAACTTCATTAACTTGATCCTCTTTCTTAAATTAAACATGTTACTTGTTCATAATACCCAAAATACGGTAGCTATTCAATCTTATTTACCAAAAATAAAAACGAGCGTCCCCAACCAGGTCTAGCGGTTAGCAAACGCTCGCATTTGGTTAACTTATTAATTTTTTATAAACTACAACGACTCTTAATCCAGCAAGTCATACTTAAGCCGCATATGGGAGTGGCCCTCATCCACCATTGTTCCTAAAAGTTCAACCGTATTAGCAAAGGTCAGATCAGCCATCTTCTGGTTAGCAGTTGTTAAAGCAGCCTGTAAGTCAGCTCCTTGTAAAGCTTGGGCTTCTTTATCTGTTGTGTGTTGAATTTGATAACAACCGGCTACGGTCTTTTGTTCAAAGGCATCTTCTAATTCTCCATAAAGCTTGAAATTCGTATCGCCTAATTGGGACATCAGCTTGTTCAGCCAGAAGATACTGTGTAAGTTAAACTTAGCCCCTGTGTCCCGGAAGGACGCAGGCGTATCGGTAATATTCGTGTAAAATGGCACCATTGCGTTGAAGGTGTTGGGGCCAAAGCCTAACCATTGAACACCTGCCAAACCTGCAGGAACATCATTTCTAATTTGCAAGACATGAGTTTCAAAATTCCGATTAATTCCGATTGGACGGAAACGTTTCTTTTCTGCCGGGGTTCCTTGATCCCCATAAGCATCATACGGGGTATTTTGATAATGTGATGCCATCAAGAACATAATGTCATCCACGCTAATTTTACGGTTAGCATAGGTAATAAAAGGCTGATCTTGATCCAACGGAGTGGTTGTTGACTCTGGATCAAAGTAGTGATGGACATACCATGCCCGCGGGTTATTATAGTGTGTGTCTTTGATCGTTGCACTTCCGAAAATATGGCGGAAATTATACCCTTCAAAATCAGGATTGAGATGGTAAGTATTGATCAACTCTTGCAGGTCTGCTGAAGCCATAAAATCAGGACTATCAAAATCAAATTCATCAATGTTTAAGCGGTTAGGAGCGACTACATACGCATCATCAGGAATCCGCCGCGCTGCCCAGTGATGGCCCCCAATTGTTTCCAAATACCAGATCTCATCATGGTCAGCAAAGGCCATCCCATTCATCTCATAAGTCCCATATTTTTCCAGCAGGTGGCCCACCCGTGTTACCCCTTCACGTGCGGTGTGGATATAAGGCAAGGTCAAAGTGACAAAGTCTTCTTCCCCCAGTCCTGCGTTGACTAATAGAGGATCAACGCCTTGAATCCGGGCGTTAGTTGTGATTGTTTCAGTTGCAGTCATCGCAACGTTTACTTCATTGATCCCCGCAGCTGCCCAGATTCCTTGCTTGCCACTGGCATCTGGTGCACTAGTATACCGCATTGGTTCTTCTGGGAGGTCTACCTCACACCCTGTGATTACACTCTTGTAGTGGCGGGGTTGATCTGCAGGATGAACTACCTTAAAGCTCTCAGGAATGATTTCCCGTCCTCCATCTTCGCTCCGGGCAATCATCGTCGAGCCATCAATTGATGCTTTTTTACCGACTAAAATTGTCGTACATTCAGTTGGTTTCATAAAAATTCGCCTCTTCTATCTATTGAGTTAATTCTATTATACGCTTCTCTAGGAAAGGAGGGAGGCCCATTTGTTTGTCCGCCGTTGCTGGAGAAAATGCACCACGCCCCGTTGCAAACGCCGCAGCCCCTCGTCTAAAGTGGCCTGCGGACAACCGATAGCCAAACGAATAAATTGATCCGCACCAAAAGTGTTACCCGCAGTAACTTTCAGCCCCACTTCCTTAATCAAGAAAGAACGGAACGCTTCGGCATCAGTATTGAGGGCACTAATATCGAGCCACATCATAGTTGTTCCAGCTGTTGGCACCCATTTAATGGTTGGGATATTGTGGTCAAGAAAATGTGCTACTTCTTGGCGATTGGCCCGAAGATAGACCAAGAGTTGATCTAACCAAGCTGCTCCGGCTTGATAAGCAGCGATTGTTCCGGCAACCGCTAGCAAGTTCGGTTCGCTCAAAGCATAGTTTTTTAACGCTAAGGCTACATCCGCACGTAGCTGGTCATCGGGAACAATCACCGTTGCAGCTTGGAGAGCAGCCAAATTAAATGCTTTACTTGGTGACACAACAGCAACCACGCTGGAGCGCAACGCTTTCGGTACCGCCAAGGCAGAAAAATATCCACCATCATTAAAAGTTAGGTCTCCATGGGCCTCATCGCTCAGTAAGACCACACCATTTTCTGTGCATAACTGAACAATGGTTGTTATTTCATCCTTTGTCCACACTTTTCCCGTTGGGTTGTGGGGATTACATAAGATCATCAATTTAACCTTGGGATCTGCTAACTGCTGGGCTAGGCGCTCATCATCTAACTGATAGGTCAACTGTTCTGCGTCATATACCAGGTCAGTTTGTACCAGTTTTCGGCCCGTTGTAGCCAGTGCCACCATACTATAACCCGGTTTTTGCACAATAATCTTATCTCCTGGTTGGGTTAACTCACGGATAATTGCATTAACAGTTGGGCGTATCCCACTAGCAAAAATTTGCCAATCCGCTGGTATGGTTACCCCATGCCGTTGTTTGAACCAGTTAGTGACCGCTGCAAAATACTGGTCTGGTACTGTTTGATAGCTATAAAAGCCTGTTTGCACCTTAGCCAGAAGTTCTTTTTGAATTGCCGGGGCGACCAAAAAGTCCATATCTGCCAGGTCCATGGGCAAAACGGTTGCATCATCCCCCCATTTGCGTGTGTTATCCCCACGCAAGTCAACCACTTGGGTAAAATCGTACGTTTCTGTCATAATTTCACATCTTTTCCACAAACTAAACTTACTCTGGTTTGATTTTACCATGCTTAACTGGGGATAAGTTGGCTTTTATTCCCATAAAAATCAATAAATCTGTTATTTATATTTAACCCCTTAACTTATCCACATCACACAAAAAACACCAGGCGCTCATCTGTGTTGATAACCTAGTGTTTTCTTCTAATCTAATACCATTTGGTTGGTATACAACTTATAATAAAATCCCTTCTGCGCTAATAATTCTGCATGGTTTCCTTGCTCAACTACATTCCCATCTTTGAGAACAGCGATCTGATCAGCATTGATAATCGTCTTGAGCCGGTGAGCAATTACAAAACTCGTTCGTCCAGCAATGATATTGTCCATCGCTGCTTGAATTTTCGCTTCGGTAACAGTATCCACATTGGCTGTTGCCTCATCCAGAATCAAGAAATCAGGATCCGTTAATAAAGTCCGTGCAATCGAAAGTAGCTGCTTTTGCCCAGTCGAAAAGATTCCTTGTTCCCCATCAATCTCAGTGGCATAGCCTTGGGGCAACGTCATAATATAATCATGAATATTAGCTTGTTTAGCGGCTGCAATCATTTCTTCATCCGTTGCTGCAGGTTTGCCAAACTTAATGTTAAACGCTACCGTCCCAGTAAATAAAACTGAGTCCTGGAGCACTATTCCGATACGCGACCGCAATGATTTAAGCGTCAAAGTCCGTACATCCTGTTCGTCGATAGTAACACAGCCCTGATCAACATCATAAAAGCGATTGAAAAGATTCATTACCGTTGTTTTTCCCGAACCAGTTGGTCCCACCAATGCTAACATTGTTCCCTGGGGAATGTTCAGGTCAATTCCGTGGAGAATTTCTTTATCGGGTCGGTAACCAAAGTGGGCATCCACGACTGCTACCTTTTTTGTGAGCGGTGCCAGATTCTGACCTGTCGGCACTTGATCTTCTTCTGGTTGAATTTCCACCTGATCAATCCGCTTAGCCCCTGTCAGCGCGAGCTGAATCTGGGAATAGATTGATGCTAATTGGGTCAGGGGCGAAAAATATTGCTGTGAAAACTGAACAAACGTCACAATCAACCCCAAGCCAACAGACCGCGATATCCCACTGTTCATCACAATAACTGAGCCTGCCGCAATTACGATGGCCAAGTTAAGGTATGACAAACCTTGTAGCAAAGGATTGAGCATTCCAGAGTAAAGTTGCCCCTTAAACATTGCCGTCCGTACCTCATCGTTATAGCGATTAAATCCAGCAATAGATTGCTGCTGCAAACCGTTAGTAATAATAACTTTTTGGCCGTTAATCTGCTCGTTAACATAACCATTGAGGGCACTGATCTTTTCTTGTTGCAAGTCGATATACTTTTTAGACTTTCGCATCAAAATTACGGTAACCAGTAAAGCCACTGGTGTCAAAGCCATTGTTACCAGGGCCAGCTGCACGTTAACCCGCAGCATCAACCAAATTGTTCCAGCGAAAATCGCCACCTGGGCAATTAGTTCAAAAATAGCATTGTTGAGGGCATTGAAAATGTTATCCAAATCTGACGTAAACAACGATAACAGCTTGCCGTCCTGGTGTGTATCGAAATACTTAATCGTTAACCGCTGGAATTTTTTAAATAAATTAACCCGCATATCATGGTTAGCAAAAGAATTAATCCGGACTGCAATTAGCCACGATGCTAACAGCAACAACAAGAACAGACTATACATCAGAATCATTAGTTTCAAATTTACTTGAAACGCTCCAATAGTTATCCGCTTCCCTGCCCGATAAGCAGCAACATACTGGGCTAATGCCGTTACTGCCCGTCCCATAAAAAGCGGAGCCACCACTTCAAAGACAACGGAGAGTAAGCTCAATACGATCATTACCAGCATTCCCCGCCAATATGGGGCTAGGTAATGCTTAAAATACTGGATTGCACTTGCTTTACGCATATTCTTCCTCCCTTCTAATGGAAATTTTGGGCATGCGCGACTTGAGTATCATAAATCTCCTTATAAAGTGGAGATGTTTGTAGTAATTCAGTATGGGTTCCTTGAGCCTGGATTCGACCATTATCTAACACAAAAATTCGATCCGCATTGACAACTGACATGATTTTTTCCGCAATAATGATCGTTGTTGTCGCACCTAATTCATGCTCCAATGCTTCTTGGACAATTTTTTCCGATTCAGCATCTAATGCCGAGGTAGTATCGTCAAGAATCAGGATCTTCGGTTGTGCAATTAAGCCCCGGGCCAAGGATAATCGCTGTTTTTGCCCCCCAGAAAGGTTAGCCGATCGCTCCTCAATCTGATGATTATACTCATCATTAAACTGAGTAATAAATTCATCAGCCCGGGCTAACCGCGCAGCCAACTGCATTTCCCGCAGTGTAGCATCCGCTTTGCCTTGCCGCAGATTATCTTTGATCGTCCCACTAAATAGGGTTGCCCGTTGTAAAACAAAACTAACTGTTCGGCGCAACGACTGCTCATTGACTTCCCGTAAGTCACGCCCTCCGACTTTAACTGTCCCTTCCGTCGGATCGAATAATCGTGGGATCAGTTGTGCCAGGGTCGTTTTACCGGCCCCTGTTGCACCAACTAGTCCAATCATCTCTCCGGGTTGGATCTTAAAAGTAATATCCTTGAGAACTAGTCGGTCTGCCTGATCTGGATATGCAAACGAAACATGCTCGAACTCAACGCTTCCATCTAAAGCTTCTGCTGGTGCATCAGGAGAGAAGGTTAATGCTGGCTTGGTCACCAATACTTCACTAATTCGTTCTAAAGCAACCAGCCCCCGGGACATCATGGTTAACAGCATTCCCGCGATCATAATAGCAAAAATCATTTGCATTAAATATGTAATGAACGTACTAATCGCTGTCACTTCCTGCGGATGCGCTAAAATATCCTTCCCCACCAATAGTAGCGCTAATGCGACCGCCGCATAAGCCACTACCATAAATACTGGATATGATGTAACAAAGAGATTTCCAATCCGCAGATTGAGCTGGTTGAGGTCCGCGGAACGCTCTTCGAATCGGTGGCTTTCAGCTTCTTCCTGATTAAACGATTTGATCACCCTGATCCCTTGCAAGGCTTCTTTAGCTTTATTGTTGATTACGTCAATTTTCTCCTGGTAACTGGTAAATAATTTGCCCATCTGTGAAAAAACTAACCAGGCTAACAATATCATCAGCGCCATTGCAAGGGGAAAAATCCACCATAAACGCGGAATAGTTAGTACCCCCAGCACTAACGAACCAGCAAAAAGGAACGGCACCCGTACAATTTGCGTGATCCCATTCATTACCAGGTTCATCACTTGATTCATATCATTAACTAAGCGCACAACTAAACTCCCAGCTGAAAATTGGTTAATATTAGCATATGAAAAAGACTGGATCTGCGCATATAGGTCAGCCCGGAGGTCGTTGGTCACTCCTTGTGTCACTTTTGCTGCGAAGAAAACAGCTAAAATTCCAAAGATAACCCCTAGTATCCCCACAGTCGTTAGTTGCACGCCATACTGAATTAACTGGTGCTGATGGTTAGCCGTCAAAGCGTTCAAAACTGACTGAAGTAACCGTGGAATCCACAGAGCAGTAAGGGTGGCGGCTGCAACTGACAAACCAGCAGCAAGCACAGTTAGCCAGTAGCGCCGAAAATATGGAAACAGAATTTTCATGACCATCCTCCTTTTAAATCGACAAAATAATAAAACGATTATACTATATTTAACCTAATTTTAACAATTTTGCTTAGCGCTGTCGCCTTTTTCAATTGCAAATGCAAAAGCGAATAGGACATAAAAAAGAAGCTGGAAAAAACAGCGGTTCTTCCCAGCCTCCTCTAAAGCTTCGGTTAGTTAAGTTTATTTTTCTGACCACACCTGCTTGGCTAAGTTAAAGGCACTCCATGCATTAGGCCAGCCAACATAAAAAGCGAGTTGCGTAATCACAGCGCTAATCTCTTGCTTAGAAATACCATTTTTCTTGGCTGTCTGCAAATGATACGGTAATTGTGCAAAAGCCCCCTTAGTAATTAATGCGGTTACTGTTAGTAACGAACGATCACGCGCACTTAAACTTTCTTCATCAGCCCATACTTCGCCAAAAAGGACGTCATCATTAAAATGAGCAAATTGAGGTGCAAAATCACCTAATTGTTCGTGGCCTGCGGTCTGTTTTACTGTCATAACTATAACCTCCTTGCGTTAATCCTGGTGCAACTTAGCATAATCAGAATCACTAACAGGTTCCAGCCATTCACTGGTCCCTTTTGTCACTGCTAAATGGGTGAACCAACTATTCTGCGTAGCTCCATGCCAATGCTTCACCCCTGCCTTAATCACCACAACATCTCCGGACTGTAACAGCCGCACCGGCTTTCCTGCTTCCTGATACCATCCCTGCCCAGCAGTCACAATGAGTATTTGATACCCATTGTGATGGATGTGCCAGTTATTACGGCATGCCGGCTCAAAACTGACACTACTGATATTGACGTCAACCATGTCATCAGGTGCAACGATGCTTTGCAATAACTCTGTCCGCTAAAATACTTTGCATAAGCTACGTTAGGTTCACCCAAATCAAAAAGGTTATTTCTCATCTGTGCTGCTTGTTCTTGCATTAAAATGACCTCCCTTAGTTGTCATATGCTCAGTATAATTCCCACGTTAACTCATGAAAAATACCTATTATTAGTAGTTGATCATGCAAAAAATGAATTATTGTTTTGATTCTGCTGTATAATGCAGTTAGCTTTTTAGGGAGGAATACGCATGGATACTCGCATTTTACGTTATTTCTTGGTTGTAGCTGAAACCAACAACATCACTCAGGCGGCACAGCGACTTCACCTGACTCAACCTACTCTATCTCGCCAAATTCAAGAATTGGAACGGTTAGTGGGGCGACCATTATTTGACCGTAACAATCACCACCTACAACTGAATGCGGCCGGATTATTGTTTTGCGAACGCGCGCAGGTCATTCTTGACCTGCTTGACCATGCGCAAAAGGAAATTCAGACTAGTAGCGATCAATTAGTGGGAACCATCAACTTAGGCTTGGTAGAATCAGCTGTCACTCCCTGGTTGATGAGCCAGATTGACCAATTTCAAGTCCAGCATCCAGGAGTTAAATTTGCGCTTTTCGCCGGTGATGGGGATAGCCTACGTCCCCGTCTCGACCAGGGCCAAGATGACTTTGCTGCTTTAATCAAGCCTGTCGAAACTGCTAAATATCACTTTTTCAGACTTCCTATTACTGAAGAATGGGGCGTACTTATGCGCCAAGACGACCCCTTAGCCCAACAGGATAGTATCACATCAGCACAGCTAGCTTCGCTTCCACTCATCATGGGGCGCCGGTCAATTGTTCGTGACAATGTTGCAGAGGCATTGTCCCTTTCCAGTAACCGTTTAAACGTAAAAATCACAACCAACCTTCCTGGATCCCTATCAACTTTGCTTTTAACTGGAAACTACTACCACTTAGGCATCCGCGGGGTAGCTGAGCAAATTCACGACGCCCGGTTAACATTTGTGCCCCTAAGTCCCCGTACTACCAGTGCCCACTTATTGGTATGGAAGAAACAGCGTTCCCTTGCGCCAGCTGCCCGGGCTTTCTTGCACTTTTTGACCAATGTAACTTCAAAATAAAGAAAGGGGCTGGGAGAAAACAGTGTTTTCTCACCAGCCGCGATCTTCATTTACTAATTTTCACAGATAACGGGGAAAATACTCGCAAGCCTAGTATCTAAGTACAAACGAAGGCCAACGCCTTGCTACAAAGGTAATTTTCCGCTTACTTCTTAATATTATTTAGCTAATTCAGGGAACCACAGTGCGATTTCACGTTCAGCTGATTCAACACTATCTGACGTGTGCACAACGTTGTGGATTGATTCCTTGTTGGTCCATTCCCGGGCAAAATCGCCACGGATTGTTCCCGGAGCAGCTTCTGATGGGTTAGTTGCCCCTGCCATCTTGTGTACTACGTTGATAACGTTAGTCCCAGATACCACCAAGGCAACAATTGCGCCACTTTCCATGTATTTCAAAATTCCCGGGAAGAATGGCTTATCCACCAAGTGACTATAATGCTTCTTCAAAATTTCATCGTCAGCCGTCATTGTCTTAATTGCGTCAATAGTAAACCGCCGATTTTCAATTCGACTGATGATGTTCCCTACCCGGTGGTCACGAACGCCATCAGGTTTGATCAAAAGGAGCGTTCTTTCTTCTTGTTTTTCTGCAATTGCCATGAATATCATTCCTAACATATTTAATCTATTTAATTTTATACCAAATGAAAATAAAGCGCTACCTTTTAAAAAATTATGCGCACTTTTCGTCACTTGGTCCCCGTACTGCTGTTTCAAATTTAACTCAATAGTTATATATTTTTGGCTAATATCTTTATTAATTTATTCATCACTTTGCTTCTTAGTGTAAGGTAGATTGCAATAAATAACTTGAACAAATTTAATGACGCAGATTAAGCAAAA
>DHCFI07803__coassemble_1988_pt1 | contig 10255 bp, 7 predicted proteins | sample DHCFI07803__metabat2_high_PE_032 | metagenome-assembled genome bin DHCFI07803 | reverse complement strand
ACTACTATGGCAGACCTGAAAGCTCAAATTTATAAAGTTATCACTGTCATGCTTTTCCAAGATAGTGATGGCAACCAATGGGGACATGCTACAGCATTAACAGGGTTCCGTAGAGGAATCGATGAGCAGATCAGCAGTCCATTAGAATTGGGTGTCATGATCGATGCAATGTATCAAACACATATTCTCTCGGTCAGTGAAGATTCACACAAATATGATCCATCAGATATATACTCTAACATCCAGGAGAACAGTAAATATAATCAGTTAGCCCAAACCACCTATGATGTTCCAGAAGCTAACAAGTTAGCAGAACAAAAAGCACAGTTGCAAACACAACTAAAGGCTGACCAAACTGATTTAGGTAGTAAGCAACAAGTAGCTAGTGAAGCTTTGGCTGTAAAACAACAAGCTGATAAGGACTTAGCAACAGCTAACCAAAACCTAGCAACAGCTAGAACATCCCAACAACAAGCGCAACAAGCAGCTAGCGCTGCTAAGACTACTGCTGACCAAGCAGCTCAAGCGTTGACCACAGCAACCAATAATGAGCAAGCAGCTAAGGAAAAATTAGCAGCTGTGAGTGCGGATGAAGCTACTAAGCAAGAAGCAGTTAACCAGGCCCAAGCAGCACTGAAGGCTGCTCAAGACGAGTTAGCTCAGGCGCAACAAGACTTAGCTACTAAGCAAGCAGCCTTAAAGGATGCTCAAAACGACTTAGCTACTAAGCAAACAGCAGTTAAGACTGCTCAGGATCAAGAACAAGCTGACCGGGATCAATTAACTAGGTTGCAACAACAGTTAGCTGATTACCAAAATGCACCTATGTTAGTTCAAGCAGCGCAAGATAAGTTAGCTCAAGCCCAACAAGACTTGGCTACTAAGCAGGCGGCCTTGAAGGATGCTCAAGATGATTTGACTACTAAGCAAACAGCCTTGAAAGAAACTCAAGCCAACCTTGATCAAGCTCAGGCTAAGTTAGCTACAGCCCAAGCTAATAAGGCTCAAGCCGATCAAGAATTAGCTGTAGCGATCGAAGCAGCTAAGACCAACGCTGAAAAGTATGGTGATCAAGTAGTAGTTAACCCAGTAAGCGTCACTGAAGGGGCTAAGGAATTACCAGAATTGACTTTGGCTAACCCACAAGCTTTACCGGTTTCACACAATACTATGGCCTTGTTTGCTCGGGTAGCACAAAGCCTAACGGCTTTACCATATGGAACAACCGTAGCTTGGAATGACGCTACTAAGGCATTGGCTGATATGCAAAAGGCTGGTCAGTACACGGAACAAGCTCTGGTTACTTTCCCAGATGGAACAACCAAGGTGGTTAACTTCAAGTTAACGGTAACAGCAGTAGCCAAGGAAACAACACCAAATCAGCCAAACACTAGCCATCACCAAGACAACATCGAACCATTAGATGGCATTACAGATGCACAAAAAGCCAGCTTTGCTGGGTATCATGTCCTTGATGGACGGGTAGTGGATGCTAATGGTAAGCCAGTTGCTGGTTGGACAATCCGCCAAGGGATCATTTACAATGCCGAAGGAGTAGCGGTAGCTAAGGTCGGGACGCCAATGGCGACACCAACAAAGGCTGAAACAACACTCAAGCGGACAACTACCTTACCACAAACAGGTGAAAATAAATCCTCCTGGTTGAGTGCATTAGGATTGACTGTTCTAGGAACGGTTAGTGCTTTAGGAGCAACCTTAGGATTACGGAAGCAAAACTAATAAAATTGTAAAAACATAAGCAACTATTGCAAAAACGTGGCTAAAGGAAAATTCTATTTTCTCATCAGCTGCGTTTTTTATTTGCAAAGGACGCATTGATAATGGGGAAAAGTGCGGAAAGGGTTTGGCTGACTTACGTGGGGTACCATCCCCCCAGGTTGCCAAGGGGAAATTTTTTGCATAGAATAAATGTACCAATTAATTTAAAAAGAGAGGTACAACCATGAAGAAAGACTTATCCCGGGAGCTCAGTGGGCGCCATGTTTGGATGATGACAATAGGGGGCGCGATCGGCACCGGTTTGTTTTTAGGATCAGGGACAGCAATCCAACAAGCAGGACCGAGTATCATGGGCGGCTACTTGTTGGCAGCTGGGTTTACCTACCTGATGTTGCGGGCATTGGGAGAATTGATCCTAGCTGACCCGAGCAAGGGGTCCTTTATTGAAGTGGTAAGGACCTATTTGGGCCCACGGTGGGAATTCATCGTGGGATGGACCTATTGGCTTTGTTGGGAGAGTTTGGCAATGACCAATCTTACTGCTAGTGGGATCTACATGCACTATTGGTTCCCCCATGTTCCCCAGTGGTTAATTGTCTTGATCTTCTTGATCGCTTTAGTAGCAATTAACCTGACAAACGTGGGCTTGTTTGCGCGCTTGGAAGCAGGTTTTGCCAGTATCAAGGTGATTGCGATCCTAGCCCTGATCGCCGTCGGAATTGTCCTGTTAGGGGGACACTTCCAGGTAGGGGGACAAGCGGTAGCATTGCAAAATCTCGGTTTGCACGGGGGCTTTTTCCCGCACGGAATGAAGGGGATGTTACTTTGCTTACCGATGGTAATCTTTGCGTATACCGGAATTGAAATGGTGGGGTTAACGGCTGGAGAAACCAAGACCCCTGAAAAGGATATCCCACAAGCCATCAATTCGATCGGACCGCAGATCAGCCTGTTTTACATTGGCGCCCTGTTTGTCTTGATGTGCATTATTCCCTGGGACCAAGTAAGTGTGACGGGATCACCGTTCGTTCAGGTGTTTGGTGCCTTGGGGATCAAAGCAGCCGCTAGTATTATTAACTTTGTGGTGTTGACGGCCGCTCTATCATCGTGCAACAGTGCAATCTTCAGCACGAGCCGGATTATTCACTCATTAGCCCAAAACAACCAAGCCCCAGCTTATTTTGGGCAAACTAACCAGCGAAATGTACCGTTGCGGGCCTTACTCTTGTCGAGTGGGTGCTTGTTGTTGATCGTGGGTTTGAATTTTGTCTTGCCAGCAGCGGTCTTTACCATCATTTCGGGGGTGGCAACGGTTAGCTTTATCTTTGTCTGGATCATCTTGCTTATTTGCCATATTAAGTATCGGCAGGGACAAGCTGGGTCTGATGTGATGACTATGCCCCTTTTCCCAGTAACTAACTGGGTGACAATAGCCTTTTTTGGGGTAGTTTTGGTCCTCCTCCTCTTTACTCCAGCGACACGCTTGTCCCTCTTTTGGACCATCGGCTGGTTCGTTCTCATCGGTGGGGCGAGCCTAGTGTTTGACCACAAGGAGGCGGTGGAACATGCGGATTGATAAGTTTCTTGTTCAAGCCCAGGTGGCGACCCGGTCCCAAGCGCATAAGCTGATCAAGCAAAAGCAGGTCGTGGTCAATGACCAGGTAGTTAAGGCCTTTAAACAACAAATAGACGAAAATAACGACGTTGTTCAAGTGGCCGGAAAGGTCATTCACTACCAAAAGTATTACTATTACCTGCTCAATAAACCCCAAGGCGTGATAACTGCGACTAAAGATGCCCAACACCGGACGGTAATCGACCTGTTAGCTAAAGATGATTATCGAGCGGACATCGTGCCGGTAGGTCGGCTGGACAAAGATACCACAGGGTTGTTGGTGCTAACCAACGATGGAAAGCTCAACCATAATCTGATGAGTCCTGCTAACCATGTGGAAAAAGAATACGAGGCGGTGGTTGCCGGTCCTGTTGACCAGACAACTAGCGCCCAGTTTGCCCAGGGGCTAATTCTTCGGGATGGGTTAAAAACGCAACCTGCCCACCTGACGATCATCCAGGCTGATCCTAAGCAACAGGCCAGTCTTGTCCGAGTGGTCATCAAGGAAGGAAAGTACCACCAGGTAAAACGAATGTTTGCGGCCACTGGGGGCCGGGTGGTTGAGCTCAAGCGGGTACGTTTGGGCAGTTTACAGTTAGATGAAACAGCTTTACCCCAGGGGCAATACCGGGCGTTAACGCCAGCTGAGTTGGCCCAATTAAAGTAAAATAATTAATTAAAACCAGGTTTGAATCCGCATTATTAGGATTTGAACCTGGTTTTTGTGTGTTATGGGGTTTGTAATTGGTGGATAAAGGTCGGCAAGTGATCAATCAAGACACTGGGGACCACCACATGCCGGGTTAATGCCAGTTGGTCGGCTAAGGCACTATGGGTGTAGACTGCGGCGTTGACCACAGCTGTTAATGGAGCTGGGCTAAATTGACCGAGAAAAGCAGCGATGATGCCAGTCAGGGTATCGCCCATCCCGCCGGTCGCCATTGCGGGGCCACCTACCGTTAATTGACTGGTAGTCCCATCGGCATGGTAGATCGTTGTGTGGTACTTCTTCAAAACGACTGTTGCCTGGAACCTTTGCTGTGCTTGGCGGTTGGAAACATCATCTTGTTCAGTGACAGTTAACCCCGTCAATCGTTGCCACTCGCCAGGATGGGGCGTAAAGATTACGTGCTGTGTGGGGAGGAGGGCCTGGAGCTTAGGATCTTGGGCCAATAGTGTTAGGGCTGACCCGTCAACGATCAAATAGTGGGCGGGATCAAAGTTGGTTAGGACGATTTGCAGGATCTCATGCGAACGACTACTAGTGCCTAAGCCAGGACCAACGATCGTGACTGTTGCTTGGGCGACGGCTGCCGAAAAGGCTACTTTGTCAAAATAATTGATGTACATTGCTTCGGGCACAACAGCATGGAGGGCGGGGAGGTTGTCCTTGCTGGTCGCAACCGTCACCAGACCAGCACCAGAATAAACAGCGGCCTTGGCTGCCATAGTGATCGCACCGCCAAAGTTTTCATTACCACCGACGGCTAAGATCCGACCAAAGCTCCCCTTGTAACTATCAGTTAGGCGGGGGGTGAGCACTGCTTGGACTTGTTGTTGGGTTATTTTTTCCATAAATTCACCTTCTAAATTGTTTGCGGTTTATTATAACCAAGATTCAGGTTGGTTGTTAAAAACTAACTGGAAATAACCATTATAGCTAGGCGGTTAGCTCCTGACTGAGAGTTATTTTTCCAGTTGGTTGGAAAGTATCAGGGAATAAAAAAGAGGTTGGCTTAGCCAACCTCTAAATTATCCGTTTAGGAAATTAATTACTTAACTTCAACTGGAGTTGCAGGTTCGTTACCTTCAACCAATGCCAAGTTGTTGTCAAATGCCTTAACAACCATGTTCCGTACGGCGTGAGTAGTGTAGAAGGCAGTGTGTGGAGTTACCAGAACGTTTGGACGATCGATCAGGTCAGCCAAGTGTGCATCTGGGAATTCCTTACCTTGCCAGTCTTCGTTGAAGACCCCAACTTCGCCTTCGTAAGTATCCATAACGTAACCGAAGACCTTGCCAGAATCTAAACCACGAACAACAGCTTGAGTATCAACAAGCGGACCACGAGAAACGTTAACGATCACAACGCCGTCCTTCATTTCAGCGATAGTATCATCGTTGATCATGTGTACGTTTGCTGGTACATCAGGAACGTGCAAGGAGATAACGTCAGCTTGCTTGTATAAGTCATCCAAGCTATCTACATAGTAGCCCTTTTCTTCCAACTTAGGGTTCTTGAAGATATCGTATGCGATAACCTTTGCGCCGAAGCCTTCCATGATTTGCATGAATACTTGGCCGATGTGACCTGTACCAACAACACCAACAACTTGGTCACGAACTTCACGACCGATAGTTGGAGCCCAACGTAAGTCACGCTTGGCCATCTTTTCGTCCATGCGCTTGTCTTGACGTAAGATCCGTGCAGCTTGGATAGCAGCGTGTTCAGCGATAGCATTTGGTGAGTATACAGGAACGTTAGTGATTTGGAAACCTAATTCCTTTGCCTTTGCCATGTCGATGTTGTCGATACCAACATTACGCAATGACATCTTAGTAATACCGTTGTCAGCCAATGCTTGTAAAGTTTCAGCAGTGTAGTCTAATTGTTGGTAAACAACTGCACCGTCAGCGCCCTTAGCCAAGCTAGCTGTTTCAGGTGTCAACAGTTTGTCAGTAAATTCAACTTCAACTTCTGGATGAGCCTTTTCCCATTCTTTTACGAATGGTTGTTCATCTTCACGAATAGCATAAGCAAAAATCTTTGTCATGATTCCGCCTCCAAATAAAATAATTAGTTTTCAGTATTATTATAGCTACTTATGCGGTTTTTTCAAAATAAAAATGTAAAAATAAGTAATTTTTTGCAAAAAAACCGTAAAAAGCGTGAAAATTGTCCAAAGATGAGAATTAACAGAATCCATGATAAAATAATATTAACTACAAAATAGAGGTGATCCTATGACAATTGATTGGCAACAAGAAGTTGAAAAACGCAAAGACGATATCATTGCCGACTTGGAACGGATGCTCCGAGTAAAGAGTGTTCGTGATGAAAGTCAGGCCACAGCGGATGCTCCCCTTGGCCCTGGTCCTAAGGCAGCCTTGGATGAATTTCTCAAGATCGCTGAACGTGACGGCTTCGAAACAATGGAATTAGACGGCATGGCTGGTCACATCCAATACGGTAAAGGGGATACAGACCTGGGAATTTTAGCCCACGTCGACGTAATGCCAGCTGGTAACGGTTGGGATACTGACCCATTTGAACCGGTGATCAAGGATGGCAACTTGTATGCTCGTGGTGCTTCTGATGACAAGGGGCCAAGTATGGCTGCCTACTACGGGATGAAGATTGTTAAAGAATTGGGCCTTCCTGTGAACAAGAAAATCCGGTTTATCTTGGGGACTGACGAGGAAAGTTCCTGGCGCGGAATGAAGCATTACTTTGCTTCTATGCCACAACCAGACCTGGGCTTTTCACCTGATGCCTTTTTCCCAATCATTAACGGGGAAAAGGGGAATGTCAGCTTCTTCTTACACTTTGCTGGAAGTAACGAAGGCGCATGGCAACTGCGGTCCTTTGAAGGGGGCTTGCGGGAAAACATGGTGCCACGGGATGCTCAAGCAGAGATCACGACACCAGATGCTGACCAAGTCAAGCAGGCTTTTGCAGACTTTGTCGCTGCTAACCCCATCGAAGGGACAGTTACGGAAAATGGCGATAGCTTGACATTAGCAGTAGTCGGTAAGGCTGCTCACGGTCAAGAACCACGAAACGGGGAAAATGCGGCTACTTACTTAGCATTGTTCCTCTCCCAGTTTGCCTTTGGGGGCGATGCTGCTAACTACCTCAACTTTACTGCCAAGTATATCCATGACGATTCTCGGATGGAACACCTCGGCATGGCATTCACTGACGAAGTGATGGGCGACTTAACGATGAACGCTGGGGTCTTCACTTTCACTGCCGAAAAGGGTGGGACAATCACTCTGAACTTCCGTTATCCAAAGGGAATGGATGAATCTGACTTGCAAGCTGGTTTGGCTAAGGCAACGGCTGCTATGGGCGTAAAACTAGAAGCAGGCGAAGGGATGGTACCACACTACGTGGACCCAAGTGATCCAATCGTCCAAAAACTGTTGGCTGTTTATAACCGCCAAACTGGTTCCAACGCTGAAGGTATGGTAGTCGGTGGTGGGACATATGGCCGCCTCTTAGAACGTGGGGTTGCCTTTGGGGCTATGTTCCCAGATACGCCAGATACGATGCACCAAGCTAATGAATATATCCGGCTTAAGGACTTGTTCGGGGCGACTGCAATCTACGCTGAAGCTATCTACGAATTAGTTAAATAGATAAACGTCTAAAAACCTAAAAGAGGTTGCCAATTTACGGCAACCTCTTTTTAGATTCTTTATTTAATATCATTGAACTAAATAATCTCACGCTTGGGACAAATGGTCGTGCCGGGCGAACCAGGCGAAGGCCAAAGGCAAAAGGATAAAACCAACGATCATCCCGCCGATAGCATACCAGTTGATGGCTCCGTTGAGGGTAAACTCACCCACCCAATCATACTTGATTAACAAGAGGATGGTAACGACCATCCCTAAGGCTGGAATCACAACGTCCGTCCACCAATTGCGGGGAGCTGGGAGGAGGGGTTCTTGAGCCTTGCCATAGTAAAACATGATGACGGCAAGCGGAATTACTGCAAATTCAAAGAACCGCACCATAGCACTGAGGAGGATGATGGCAGGAACACTATAATTAAATGCCATCGGAATGATTAGAGCCAAGACAACCGTAATCAGGTAGGCCCGAGCAGGGAAGTCGCGGTGGTTCCGGTGAGCCAGCCACTGGGGGACCTGACCTTCAGTAGCCATGGCTTCAAGGATCCGTGGGGTGTTGAAGGACGCTGCAATGTTGATTCCAAACATGGAGATCAACGCCCCAGTCAAGATGAGGTTACGCAACCATGGATTGGTAAAGATCGCCGCTAAGGCGACCACCTGCTTGGTAGTAACGATAGCCTGGGGGTTAACCATGATCGCAACGGTGATTGTTCCAATATAAACGAGTGCAATCAAGATGATTGCTAGAGGAATTGCCCGCGGGAGATTCTTTTCTGGGGCTTCCATATCGGCAGAACCCGAAGCCACGCTTTCGAACCCGGTAAAAGCATAAAAGGAGGTTGCAACTGCCATGACGAAAGTTGACGTGGTAACCGGTGGGATCAAGGCATGGTTGTGCCCATCAGTTAGGTGTGCGAGCGTGGCGGCGTTACTGTGGCCACTCTTGATTACTAAGACCGTTCCGGCAATGATTAACAGTGCTAAGGCTGCCACTTTACCGATGGTTGCAAGGTTATTGATGAAAGCAAACAGGGGTTCACCTCCAAAATTAATCAAGGTAATAATCGTCATCAGGATGATGAAGCAGGCAGTAACGAGCCAAAAGTTGTTGGTATCACCCCCAAAGATCGAGAGGGTTGACTTGATAACACTGACTGCCATCACCCCCCAGGCCACAGCGGCCGAGAAGTAGCGGACTGTCCCCATATAAAACCCAAACCGCGACCCGAAAGCAGCTTTGGCATAAGCATATGCCGAGCCGCTTTTAGTGACGTACTTAGCAGCGACGGCGAAAGTTACGGCTAAACATGCTGCTAACAAAGCTGCTGCGATGTAGGCGAGGGGTCCGAGCTTCCCCACCATGGTAATGACTACTCCTGGAGTGAGAAAGATCCCAGAACCAACGATCGAATTGATAGCTAAAAAGACAATCGACCAGAAACCGAGTTTTTTACTTGTCATACTAAATCCCCCTTACTAGCTTGGATGACGAAAGCCCGGAATAATTTGTTCATTTCAGGAACAAAGTTATGGAGCATTTCAGGATGCCACTGGACGGCCAAGACCTGGTTGTGAGCATCTTCGAGACCTTCGATGACCCCGTCTTTGGCCCGGGCAGTGACGGTTAACCCCAGGCCGACTTCCTTAACGGCTTGGTGGTGGAAAGAATTGATCCGAATGCTTTCTTGACCAAAGATTGTCCGCAACTGGGAACCAGCAGCTAGATTGGCAGTTTGGGAAGTTTGCCCCGGGTATCCTTTTTGGGCATGTTGGTACGGGTTACCAGGGATGGCACTGAGGTCCTGGTAGAGGGAACCGCCCCGGGCGACGTTGATCAGTTGAAGACCACGACAAATCCCCAAAACGGGCTTGTGGAGGTGGGAAGCAGCCCGCAAGAGGCTGATTTCAAAAGCGTCGCGGGTAGCCCAGGTTTCGCCGATTTGTTGGCTGGGTTCTTCCCCGTAATAACTTGGGTCGACATCTTGGCCCCCGGAGATAACGAGTCCGTCAAGATGGCGCATGATCGCTGGAGCCGAATTCAAATCATAGTTGATGGGGATAATAAAAGGGACGCCACCGTTTTGTTTAATCGCAGTGACGTAGTCTTCATTGACGTAGCTACGGTGGTAGCCGGGGAAGGGACCAGCGTCGTTGAGGACCCCGCCGGTAATTCCAATAACTGGCAAATCAATCACTCCTTTAAAAAGTAAAGGCGCCATTCGCAAGAAGTGGCGCCAGGAAAATTGCCCGTAAGCAAAAGTCACTTATTTTATAAAAGTTAATGGGTTTAGGATACTCCGGAAAACGGGGACCGTCAAGCCAAGGCCGCTGTCTTCGGGATGATAAAAAATTATTGGCTAGCGTAAAGAAAAATTATTGGGGCAAGTGGTACTTTTGTCCATAAAGACAGGACATATACCAAAATAGGTGCAAGTAAAGGAATAACAAGATTGATCGGGCGCGATCGGGTACAACGGCGCATATTTTACGATAGGTCGGGTCATGTTAGACAAAATGGGAAAAGCGTAAAAATTAGAT
>DHCFI07803__coassemble_1543_pt1 | contig 15664 bp, 15 predicted proteins | sample DHCFI07803__metabat2_high_PE_032 | metagenome-assembled genome bin DHCFI07803 | reverse complement strand
ACGAAAATATGTTCGTTTTTATGGAAAAGAAGAACTTTTTTTTGCGAAAGTATATTTAATTATTTAATTTATATGTAGGTGGACAGCGTTTTTTGAAACATAAATAAAAGGGAAGTCAGTCCCATGTTGGTGGGATTTGGGCTTAAATCTTTATTTTTTAAGCTTTACAAAAGATTACAGATTGTAATAATCGTTACGATGTTGGGGATTTTCGTAAAATTGCTGGTATTTTAATGTTACAAGGTGCTTATATACTAAGAATTGTTAGCTCGCAGGGGCGAGTGGAAAAAAGTTTTTATTAGATAACATAACTTACAGACAATACACATAGGAGTGAATTTTCTATATGAATTTCAAACAAACTTTACTTTCAGTTGCAGCAGCTAGTGGCTTGTTCCTTTTTGGTTCCAAGGCTGCTAACGCCGACCAAGTAACTTATACAGTTAAGAGTGGGGACACTGTTAGCCAAATCGCTAAGGACCACAACACTACTGTTAAGTCTATCGAAAAGTTGAACAACTTAAAGAACGTTAACTTGATCTTTGTCGACCAAAAGTTAATCGTTGAAGAAAATGGTGCAGCAGCTAATACTTCAGTTGCTCAAGTAGCTCAACCTGCTACAACAGCAGTTGCCCAAGCACCAGTACAACAACCAGTGCAACAAGCATCAGCTGCACCAGCACAACAAGCAAGTTCAGCTCAAACTAACTACGCTGCAACTCAAACACAAACTCAAAATACTTACAGTGCACCTGTAACTACAGGTTCTAGCTCTGAAGAAGCTGCTAAGGCTTGGATTGCAGGGCGTGAATCAGGTGGTTCATACACTGCTACTAACGGTAACTACTATGGTAAGTACCAATTATCCCGGGCATACTTGAACGGTGACTACTCAGCTGCTAACCAAGAACGTGTAGCTAACCAATACGTACAAGCTCGTTATGGTTCATGGTCTGCTGCTAAGGCTCACTGGTTGAGCAACGGTTGGTACTAAAATTAGGCTCAGAGTAAGCATATATTAACTTTAGTACAATATTTATCCAAACAAAGGCTGGAAGAAAACATTGTTTTCTTCCAGCCTTTGTCTTTTGTTTCACAGTTAACGTGGGAAATAACCACAAGTCTAGTATCTAAGCACGAACGAAGGTCGCCGCACTTTGCACCAACCATCGTCCTAACTTAGCTCAGCGACTTGTTGCAAGGTTATTTCCCACTTATTTTTGTGCAGCAAAAAACTAGGCGTTAATTGTAAGTGGTCAAAGAAGCATTTTCTTAGTATCATAAAAGCAAATAGCGTAGTTAGGTAAAGGGGGATATAAGATGACAGATATTGAAATTGCTAGCCAGGCTGAAATGTTGCCGATCACAGAGATTGCTAAAAAGATCGGGTTGCAGCCAGATGACATTGAACAGTATGGAAAATACAAAGCTAAGTTGGCGTGGCCTTTAGCATACCATCCAGACAAAAAACATAAGCTGGTTTTGGTGACCTCAATCAATCCCACTCCGGCTGGGGAAGGCAAGTCAACGGTGTTAGTCGGGCTAGGTGATGCCATGAATCAGATTGGGCGTCAGACTGTTATCGCCATGCGGGAGCCATCCATGGGGCCGGTCTTTGGAATCAAAGGTGGGGCTACTGGCGGAGGACATAGCCAGGTACTACCGATGGAAGATATTAACTTGCACTTTACTGGAGATATGCACGCACTGACGGCAGCTAATAACACATTAGCGGCGCTAATTGACAATTACATCATGCGGGACAATTCTTTAGGCTTAGATCCCCGGCGGATTCAATGGAAACGTGTCGAAGACGTTAACGACCGCGCTTTACGTAACGTTGTGACCGGCTTAGGAGGCGTAATGCAAGGTGTTCCACGTGAAACAGGCTTTGACATCACTGCAGCTTCGGAGCTGATGGCAGTCCTATGTTTAGCTACCGATTTAGTTGATCTCAAACACCGAGTGGGACGGATCGTTGTTGGGTATAATTATGACGCCGAACCAGTTACGGTTGCCCAGCTGGGCTTTACGGATGCAGTAACAATCTTGCTAAAAGATGCCCTCAAACCGAATCTGGTTCAAACAATCGCTCACACGCCAACTATTATCCATGGGGGACCGTTTGCTAATATTGCTCATGGATGTAACAGTGTGATTGCTACCCGGGCAGCCATGCAGTTGGCAGACTATACCGTAACAGAGGCTGGCTTTGGGGCAGACCTCGGGGCTGAAAAATTCTTGGACATTAAGGTTCCGGTTTTAGGAAAAACACCGGACGCAGTGGTCATTGTCGCAACTGTACGAGCTCTGGAATACAATGGTGGGGCTAAGCTTGCTGATCTTGACCGGGAAAACTTATTGGAATTAAAGCGGGGACTAGCTAACCTTAACCGCCATATTACTAACGTGCAGCGGTACGGCTTGCCGGTGGTAGTAGCAATAAACCACTTCACTAGTGACACAGACCGGGAACTGGCTGTGATTACGGAAAATTGTCGGTCTTTGGGGGTCGATGTAGCTGTAACTGACGCTTGGGCGCAGGGAGGCGCAGGAACGCTTGCCCTTGCAGAAAAGGTAGTCCGACTAGTAGAAGAAGCTAAGACCGAATTTACACCGTTATATGATTATCAAACCAGTCCTCGGGCTAAAGTAGAAACGATTGCGAAGAAATACTATGGGGCCAGTGAGGTTGAATTTAGCCGTAAGGCCGAAAAACAATTGGAGCAGTTTGCCCGCTTAGGCTGGAATGATTTGCCGATCTGTATTGCCAAGACACAATATTCGTTTACCGACGACCAAACTGTTCTAGGGGCTCCGACAGGGTTCAAGTTTCACATTCGTGAATTTGTTCCTAAACTGGGAGCAGGCTTCATAGTTGCTTTGGCTGGTAATATGATGACAATGCCAGGCTTACCAGCCCGCCCAGCTGCTGTGGGGATGACAATTGATGCTGATGAGAAGATAACTGGTCTATTTTAACCATTTAGGATGGGGAGAAGGTATTATGGATCATTTTATGGCAATAACAGCCACTTTTGCAGACCACCGCGATCCAAAAAGAGCACAGGGAATGGCACATTATATGCGGGATCAATTCTCATTTTACGGGATTCAGGCTACGCAAAGGCGCCAGCTAAGTCGCCCATGGCTGAAGATCGAACGCAAGCAACCAGTTGATTGGTGCTTGATCGATCAGTGTTTTGCTGCTGCGGAGCGCGAGTTACAGTATTTTGCATGTGATTATCTTCGGCGGCGGATCCGTTATTTAACATATGAAGATCTCCCCCGTATTAAGACGTTATTGATGACCAAGTCATGGTGGGATACGGTTGATTCTTTAGTTAAAGTCTTGGGGCAAATGGCTCTAGTTGATCCGCGCGTGGCGACAATGATGGTGACCTGGGGAACTGACCCTAATTTGTGGGTCCGACGGGCTGCCATTGAGCACCAGTTGGGGCTAAAAGATCGAACTGATCAAACCCGCTTGGCAACTATCATTACAGCCAACTTGGGGCAAGATGAGTTCTTTATCAATAAAGCTATTGGTTGGGCGTTACGAGAATATTCAAAGACCGATTCGGACTGGGTCCGCAGTTTCCTGGCTAAATATCAAGGCCAACTGGCTCCCCTGAGTGTGCGGGAGGCCAGTAAGTACCTCTGAGCTTGTAAAGAAAACTTGAAGCACGGTATACTATAAATATTCATAGAGGAGGGGATTACGATTTCCATCAAGTTAATTGCGATTGATATCGACGCAACATTATTAAATAGTAAACATGAAATTACTCCAGCAGTGCGGGAGGCCATTCAAAAGGCTAAAGAAGCGGGTAAAAAAGTCGTTATTTGTACAGGACGACCACTTTCTGGGGCTAAGCAGATCCTAAAAGACTTGGGTCTGGCTGATCAGGATGACCAATATGTAGTAACATTTGGGGGCTCACTGGTCCAAACAACAGCTGGGGATTCGATCTTTAAGGCAACTTTGACTTATGCAGACTATGTTGACTTAGAATATATTGCACGGAAGAAAGGATTACATTTCCACGCCAATGGCTTAGACCGCCTCTATACTGCTAACCGGGATGTGGGTGACTACACGATGCGGGAAGCGCGGTTGGTTTCACAAGCCATTTCCTTTAGAACACCAGAAGAAATGTACGATATCCCAGTTGTGAAGGTAATGTTTGTGGATGAACCAGAAGTGATTGATGAAGCGATCAAGGACATGTCACTTTTCAATCAATTGGCAGACCGGGTAACTTATACACGGTCAACACCTTACTATTTTGAAGCAAATGCTAAAGGGATCAACAAGGCCAGTGCCTTGCAACAATTAGCTAAGGTGCTGGATTTAACGCCAGCAGAAATTATGGCGATTGGGGATCAAGGCAATGATTTGGCAATGATCAAATATGCAGGAACCGGCGTTGCAATGGGTAACGCTATTCCGGAAGTAAAAGCCGTTGCGCAACAAATTACCACTGACTGTGACCATGATGGTGTTGCTAACGCAATTTATAATTGGGCAATGGACTAAACAAAAAAGAGGCTGAAAAAACAGCCTCTTTTTTGTGTATTCAAGTTGATTGGTTGAAGGATTATAAGTTCCTCTATTCTCTCTCATGACAACCACAATTAATGTACTTGTCGAACCAATAAAACAGACTATACATGAAAATCATGAAAAAGGCAAATAGTTGATCTGAAAATATGAACAAAGATTGCTTATTAGATAACCATTGATTATAATCAAGGTGCAGAATAAAAGCGGTCTCACGGCCAATTTTCATTCTGTATTTTCCTTATAGATGCCGCTGTCTCACCACAGCGGTCTTTTTTTGTTTAGAGATGAGAAGTTGGTAAGAATTCCCATGAAATTGGCAGGGCAGATATTGGCAAAGAAAAAATCACTTATTTTGGAATGCATGGTGCCTTTTTTCAAACAAAAGATTTAAGGCAAATACTGAGCAATGCTTATTTACAAGTTGTTAATGGGGAGAATAGGCAAGAAGAAGCACGCTTTCATGCTCTTTACTTATGAATTTATATAAAAGTATTTAGAGTAAGTAAAAATGCTAAAAGAGCTACAAAGATTGCCGCTCAGGGATGATGACAAATATAAACACGAGCCTGATAATGTAAGCTTGTGAAATGTTTAGCAATATATTATAAATTAATAATTTTTAATGATGGTTGTTAAAGAGGGAAAAGACGTGCTATATTTTGTTCACAGTTGAAAGCGCTATCAACAGTGATGATGTTACTATAATTCCGAAAGGAGTCATTAATTGATGTTAATTGGGGTACCAAAGGAAATTAAAAAGCAAGAGGAACGGGTTGGCGCAATGCCAAGTGCAGTTGCAACCCTCGTTCAGGCAGGACACCAAGTAGTAGTTGAAAAGGGCGCAGGACTTGGATCAGGCTTTACTGACCAAGACTATATTGCTGCCGGTGCAAAGATTGGGTCGACTGCCGAAGCTTGGGATGCTGAAATGATCATCAAGGTCAAAGAACCTTTAGCTAGTGAATATGATTATTTTAAGCCAAACCAGATTATCTATACATACCTCCACTTAGCTGCTGACCGGGCATTGACTGAAGCGATGTTGGCTAAGCAAGTAACCGGGGTTGCTTATGAAACAATGGTGGGGCGTCATGGCGACTTACCTCTGCTCTTCCCAATGAGTGAAATTGCGGGACGGATGGCTGCCCAAGTGGGGGCTCACTTCCTAGAACAACCCCATGGTGGCAAAGGCGTGTTGCTCAATGGTGTGACCGGAGTTAACCGGGCCAAGGTAACTGTTATTGGTGCTGGAACTGTTGGTTTCAATGCCGCTAAGATCGCTGTTGGAATGGGGGCACAGGTAACTATTTTAGATATCAATGCGCAACGTTTAGCTGAAGTCGATAATATCTTCGGCGGGCGGGTACAAACATTGATGTCCAATAGTGCTAATATTGCAGCAGCAGTTAAGCAGTCCGATTTAGTAATCGGGGCAGTGCTGATTCCTGGGGCAGCAGCACCAAAGTTGGTCACTGAAGAAATGGTGGCCAGCATGGAACCCGGGTCTGTGATCGTGGATATTCCGATTGACCAAGGGGGGATCTTTGAGACTACCACTCGGGCAACAACCCACGAAGACCCAACATATGTCTCCCACGGAGTAGTCCACTATACAGTGGCTAATATGCCAGGGGCGGTACCAAAGACAGCCACAGAAGCGTTATCTAGTGCAACTGTACGTTATGCACTTGAGATTGCCAATAAGGGCATCGAAAAGGCTGCTGCAGAAGATAATACTGTCCTGACAGGGATTAATACTTATCAGGGGGGCTTAACTTCCAAGGCAGTTGCTGATAGTTTAGATATTACTTATACTCCTTATCCAGGCTAAAAACTGGATGTCCCAGTTTGTGGGCTAACATGAAGCATGTTACTGGGATACGGAAACATTAGTGGGTGGTCCTAATCAATCTTCCATACCTATAATCTATTCTCCATACATGACAACCATAACCAAATTTGTGACCACCACACAAAAAGCAGGGTTCCTCGGGCATACAAGCTCGGGGGATCCTGCTTTTGTTATAGGTTTAGTTCAAATGCAATGCGCCGCGGATCGAGGGGGTCATCAACTAGGATCTCTCCACGCTGTGAGAAATCAAATTTAGCAGCGATTTTTTGTACCGGTTGGTTGAGACGGTAAGTATCAAGACGAATATTAGTTATTCCTTGACTAGCCATTAAAGTAATAATGTTAGTCATAAAGAAATGACTCAAATGTTGTCCACGAAAATCCTGGCTAATTGCCATACGGTGAATAGTAGCGTATGGGTCGGTGGTATTAGCCCATGAACCTTTAGTAATGGTGTGATAAGTCGGTTCATTACCAATAACTACGGCTGCATAGCCGACAACTTGATCGGCAACAAGCAGAACATAAGCGTGACTATTTTTGATATCTAATTCAATGTCAGATGTAGCAGGGTAACCAGTTTGCCATTGGGGACTGCCACTGGCCTTGAGAAATTCTTTTGCTCCAGCGATGATTTTCATAATCATGGGAAGGTCGTTCATCTGAGCAGGCCGGGTATAAATGTTTGCCAATCGTACTCACTCCTCTTACAATAATTTTAAAAAGTATAGCATAAGGAGGCGCAGATATGAAAACATTGGTCGTTGTGGGCCACCCACGGTTAGGTGAATCAACGACGCAGCAATTTTTGAAAGTTGCAGCTAGTGAGTGTGCCAATGTTACTTGGCATGAGCTGCAACTTCCCTTTGAGGTTACCCAGGAGCAAGCTTTAATCCAACAGCATGACCGGATTATCGTGCAGTTTCCGCTGTACTGGTATAGTGCACCGGCAATAATGCGTCAATGGTTTGATGAAGTGTGGCGGATGCCACTGACAACGGGAAATTACCGGTTATTGCGCGGAAAACAACTTGGGGTGGTGGTGACCGCGGGCGCTGCCCGAAACGAGTTCCAAGCTGGAGGAAAGCAGGGAGCAACGATGGATGAAGTTCTCCGTCCCTACCAGATGACCGCTAGGGTAACTGAAATGGAATATTTACCGGCATTGCCGATATATCAGTTTAATTATCTTAGTGAGCAAGCTAAACAGGAGTTGTATATTACTTATCAAAGTTATATCAGTAATCCTGAGCATGGGCACTTTGCTGGTTTAGAGCAATGGTTGTTGGCCCGCCTTGATTTATTGGTCACTACTATGCCGGACTTGGCACCGGTGCTTGCCCAACTGCGGGCTAACCAGGAAGAACTAACGGATATTGCACAGCAAGTTAAATGGATGCGGCAGGAGGATGATGAGTGATGATTGATCCTAATAATGAATGGGCGGAGCAACAACTAGCGAAATTACATGCCCAGGCAACGACTTATCCAACTCAGGCCCTGTTGCGGGCGGCTAGGCAATTGGTTGTGGCTCAGGACCAGCGCTTGGATCAACTACGTGGGGAGTTGGATGGGCGGATGTGGAGTCCCCAAAAGTGGTAATTTTTAAAAAACTTAACGTCTTGTTAACAAATCCTTAATATTTTGCGTGTATATTAAAAGCATAAAGTAATTGGCACTTCAATTACTTTATGGGCATCTTGTTGACATATCTCCCAATCCCATAAACCTCCAACAAGATAGCTCGTCTTTAACTCAAGATAGATATTTCCATATTTCCTAAGGGGCCCAGCGGTAAGCTGGGCTCTTTTTTTGGTAGTTGGTATTAAGCAAAATGGGGCTGTGTTAAAATATATATGCAACAAATTCTATGTAGTGTCTTATTGAGCGGACAGAAAGTAGTGAACGTATGGAAAATATTCTCGAAGTAACCCACTTGACCAAACACTTCGGCTCATTGGTGGCCGTTGATGATGTCAGTTTCAGTGTCGCCCCCGGCGAGGTGCTGGGACTTGTGGGACAAAACGGTGCCGGTAAGTCAACAACTTTTAAGATGATTCTTAAATTTTTGCGTCCGGATGCAGGGACGATCCTGACTGCAGGCCAGCCCATAACGACGAAATTTTTTGACCAGTTGGGGTACCTCCCCGAAGAACGGGGCTTGTATCTTGATATGACGATTCAGGAACAGGTGGAATATTTTGCACACCTACATGGGTGCAAACCAGCGGTGACGGCCCGCCGGCTGCCTGAGTGGCTAAAACGATTAGCAGTTAAGGGCGATGCTAAAACCAAAGTGAAGGACCTCTCCAAGGGGAACCAACAAAAGGTCCAGTTGATTACGGCCCTAATCCATCAACCACGATTGGTTATTTTAGATGAACCCTTTTCAGGGTTGGACCCCGTCAATGTCCAGCTGTTAATCAAAGTGGTTTTGGAGCTTAAAGAGCAAGGAACTGCGATTATCTTTTCATCCCATAATATGAAAAATGTGACAGCTGTTTCGGATAAACTCTTGATGTTGGTCAATGGGCGGCGCCGTCTTTATGGATCGATTGCTGCTATTCGTAATCGCTACGAGCGTAAAGAGCTGTACCTTGAAGGAGTTAATGGAAGCGACTATCCGGGTGTAATTGCGCGCCGAAATGATGGTTTAGGCGAGATTTTGACGTTTGATTCACAAGAACATGCACAAGCAGCTATTGCAGTGGTCCGGAATGATGAGCGGTTGCAGGGGTTCCGCCTCTTAGAACCAACGTTAGACGACATCTTTGCCTGGGAGGTAAAAGCCGATGAATAAAGTATTAACAGTTGCACAGATGGTCTTTAAGAAACGCGTTCGGTCAGCGGTGTATTACTGGATGATTCTAGCACCACTCTTTTTCTTAGCCTTAACGTTTGGGATTGCTAAATTCACTATGAGTCAAGCAGAAAAGTCCCTTCCCCGGATTGCGATCGTGGCTCCTCAACCACTCAAAAAAGTATTAGAGCAAAGCCATGGGAAAAAATACCGGGTTAAGTCTAGTGTTACTCCGACTACATATGCGCAACAAAAGCAAGTTTTAAAGAAGGGTAAAGTTGACGGCATTTTGGTAATTAGCCCTGATTTTGAACGGGTCCAATACTTATATAATAGTGACGCACAAGCAACAAATCCCGTTCCAGCGCTTCAAGCGCAGTTGACAGCTTTACGCTCGCAGACGATAGCGGCGCAGGCGGGGATCGATAGCGCTACTTGGCAGAAAATTATTGGTAAAGTGAAAATTAACCAACATGCTTTTCAACAAAAAAACACTGTTAATCAAACCGATCGGGCGACAGCTGATGGTTTGGGGAAAGGGATGGTTTTAGTAGCATTTCTCTTTTTAACTAGCTATGTGTCAATTGTTGGCGCGGAAATTGGTAATGAAAAGAGCAATCACCTGATTGAAGGGATCTTGGCAGCAGTGCCGGCGCGTAAGCATTTTGCCGGCAAGATGCTGGGGATCGGAGCGCTAGTGGTTTTACAAATTATCATTTACGCTGTGCTGGGGATAATTGGGCAAGTGATCTTGAAAAATAAGTACCCGGACCTATATCGTCCGATCAAACAATTTATGGCAAACATTAGTAGCCAGTATTTATTTGTGGCAGTGATTTTGACCTTGTTGACAGTTGCGCTATATGTCTTTTTAACTGCTATGATTGCAGCTTTTGTTTCGCGGAACGAGGATATTTCTCAGGCAACCTCGATGGTAACAAGTTTGATGTTCATTCCGTATATTCTTGGTTTTGTTCTGGGTTCGAATCCTAACATGCTGATCGCCAAAATTTTAGGATATATCCCGTTCTTTAGTTTCGGGGTAATGCCAGTTCGTTTAGCAATGGGGGCTGTCCCTTATTGGGCAGGTTATGTGGCCTGTGCGTTGGCCCTAGTAGGAGCGATAGCAATGTACTGGTGTGCAGCAATTGTTTATGAACGAAATGCTTTTGCTTATAGCAATATCGGACCTTTGAAGGCTATCATAAATAAAATTCTGCGGAAGTGAAAAACATAGAGAGGATCTAGCATTTTAGGAGGTCCTCTCTATTTTTATCGTTACTTATTAAAAGTATTATTTTATGACATTGAATGCGCTTTCTGAAGTGGATAGAATGACAATGATAAAACCAGTAAGGAGGAAATCAACTATGGAATTGTATTTAGATACAGCAAATATTGAAACGATTAAGCATTACGTAGATGTGATTGTTCTAGCAGGGGTAACCTCCAATCCAACAATTGTTAAAAAAGAGGGGAAAATTGATTTCTTCAATCACATGAAACAGATCAAAGACATTATTGGTCCCCAAGCAAAGTTGCATGTCCAAGCAGTCGGACAAACGCGTGAAGACTTTATTCAAGATGCGTATTCGATTTTGGAAGGAATTGCGCCCGATGTTTTTGTTAAAATTCCCACAACCGAGGAAGGGCTAGCAGCGATTAAGGTGCTGAAGCAAGAAAAAGTTAACATTACCGCGACGGCAGTTTATACAGAGTTCCAGGCTTATTTGGCCTTGGCGGCTGGAGCAGACTATATTGCTCCGTATTACAACCGGATGCGGAATATGAATATTGACGCACCAAGCTTTGTGCGTAATATTGCTGACCAAATCGCTCGGGAAAAAAGTAATAGCAAGATTCTGGCAGCTAGTTTCCATAATGTGGAGCAAGTTAACGCAGCTTTGCGTAATGGGGCTCAAGCAGTCACTATGGGACCTGATGTCCTCGCTAGCGGGCTGGAAATGCCAGCAATCGCCCCTGCTGTAACGGCCTTTCAAACAGACTGGGAGAGTATCTATGGAGTAGGTTCTTCGATCACTAGCATAAAAAAAGACCACAAATAGCATTTTGTTAAAAAACAATTTGACTTTATCATCAAATTATCATAAAGTAACGGTAATATAATAAACTGGTGGGATGAGTAAGTGACTAAACCCTAGCCCAGAGAGTCCGGTAAGGTGGAAGCGGATCAAGGGATGGTCAGTGAAGATGGTCCCAAGTAGATGGAGCTAGTGAAGTAGTTCAGCTAGTTACGGGGACGCCCGTTACAGCGTGCGAGTATTCGCGAAAAGCGAGCACTCAGTGAGGGGGCAGGCGTGAGCTTATCCTGAAAACGGGTGGTAACACGTGGTAAAGCAACGTCCCAGGAATCAATGGTGATTCCTGGGGCTTTTTTTATTCAAAATAAGGAGTGGTGAATTATGCGAGAATATATCAAAGAACATTGGCAAGATTTTAGTGATTTATTACGGATTAAAACCATTGCAGCGCAGCACATTGGGATCGAAGAAACCAGTACCTGGGTCGCCCAAGCCTTCCGCGATTTAGGCGCCAAGAAGGTAGCTGTTTGGGATGATCAAGGCGGTAACCCGGTTGTATTTGCAGAGTTTACAGGCCAAAGTGATAAAACCATTCTTTTCTATAACCACTATGATACGCAGCCAGCAGAACCGTTAGACCAATGGGCAACCGATCCGTTTGCGGTAACAGTTCAGGATGACCATATTTTTGCCCGGGGAATTGGCGACGACAAAGGGGACCTGATTTTTCGACTTGCCTGGGTCAAGTATCATCAAGAACGTGGTGATCTCCCGGTTAATGTGAAATTTTATGTTGAAGGCGAAGAGGAAATTGGGAGCAGTCATGTGGTTCAATATACCCAAGCACATCAGGCCGACCTGCAAGCTGATGCCGTCCTGTGGGAAGGGGGCGCAAAGAATGAAGCGGAAAAACTAGCAATTGTCGGGGGCTTGCGGGGGATCGCATGCCTTGAGCTGACAGCAGTTTCAGCAGATGTAGACCTCCACTCCTCAAAGGCATCTTATGCGGAGTCAGCCCCGTGGCGGCTGGTCAAAGCCCTCAATTTGCTTCGGGATGATCAAACTAGCAGGATTTTAATTCCTGGGATTTATGACGACGTGCGGCCCTTGACACCTGCAGAACAGCAGCAAGTAGCCACGCTAGATTTTGATGCAGCAAAAGTCATTGCCGGCGAAGGACTGAAGCGGCCGTTGCTGACAGATACGCCTCGGACCGATCTAACTAATCAACCGACAATCACAATCAATGGGATTACAGCCGGCTACCAGGAAGAGGGGGTCAAGACCGTTCTACCGCGGTTAGCAACCGCTAAACTCGACTTCCGGTTAGCGCCAGATCAAGATCCACAGCGAATTCCAGACCTGGTTCGGGCTTATCTTGATCAAAATGGGTTCACTGATATTAAAGTAGAGTACATTGTCGGGCAAAAAGGCTACCGCAGTGATGTGAACCATCCTTTTGTTGGGCTAGTTTGTGATACTGCCCGTGAAGTCTATGGTCCGGATGGCTATCAGTATGTTCTTAACAGTTTTGGCGCTGGACCGGCTTATGCGTTTGGGGATTTGTTACAACTTCCTGTGTTAGGGATTGGAATCGGTTATGCAGGTTCAAATGTTCATGGTGCCAATGAAAACGTGCGCTTAACTGACGCTTTACAAGCAGTAGAACACTTAGAATTGGTAGCGCAGAAATTTGCTCAAAAATAAAATCAGCGAATAGCTAAAAAATCTGCTATGGGAAATTTTCCATAGCAGATTTTTTACTTGTTATTACTGTTTACAGTGCTTTGGTCAATATGACACGACATAAGAAAAAAATATGTGCCGGAAGACAAAAAGTATTAGCATATGCTTGGTGTTATTCATTTGCAGACACATAATTTACTATATGCCGTGTCTTCGAAATTAAAAGAAGACTTTACTGCAGATAGCAACGAAAGCGAGGAGGATGACTGAGCCGATAGAAGCTGCTCCCAAGGCGTTGCGTCCCCGGTGAAGCAACACCCGGAAGTTAACGCTCATCCCCAAAGCGGCCATTGCCATTCCCAAGATCAGGTAAGCTAGTTTGACCAAGTTGGCTAAAACAACAGGCCCTAAAGGCAAGAATGTACCGATGACACTAGCAAGAATAAACCCGGCCATAAACCAAGGGACAGGAACTTTTCCTTTAGCTTGCCCAACAGCACGTTCCTTCTTTTGGTACCACAAACCAACAATGACAGCGACGGGGGCAAGTAACAGCACACGGGAGAGTTTGGTAATGATGGCAGTGTCTAAACTAACTGGACCGCCAGCACTTCCGGCTGCCACGGCATGGGCAATTTCATGGAGACTTCCCCCTGTCATTACTCCGAACTGCAGAGCTGACATATGGAGGAGGGGTTTGAGGCCGATTTCGATTAAGGTGAAAAGAGTTCCTAAAATGGCCACAATTGCGACCGCTACAACTTCGTTTTCGCGGTGAGTTTCGTTATCGTCAGCACCGAGCTGGGAGGAGATCCCCATCACCGCAGCTGCACCGCAAATCCCGGTTCCACTAGCAGTTAAAATTGCAAGGTGACGGTCAACCCCAAACTTACGGGCGAGTTGGTAAACCATGACGATTGTCCCCGTGACGATCACCGCAGCCAAAACAATACTTTTAACACCTGCTTGTGCGAGCGCAATAAGATTGAGTTTGAAACCTAAAAGGATGATCCCCAAGCGTAAGAACTTATTGGAAATCAATCCAATCCCAGGGCGGGAGTATGTAACTGCGGGTTGAAAAACCTGGCAGACCATTCCCAAAATAAGAGCTAAAACAAGGGCCCCGATTACTTTAAGGTAAGGAAAGCCCGCTAACCATGACCCCAGCAGTGAGCATAATAAAGTCATAAGAAAAGCACTACCGAAGCGCTTAGAAAAGATAATTTGACGCATAATATATCTCCTTCTCTGTATTTGCTTTACTAAGGGTAGCATGGAATATAGTATAATTAAAAATACATAATTATTTGTAATATATAAGTATTACTTATGAAAGGGGTAAAAAATGACACACTTGTTTGACCACCGTTTGGAAACCTTGGTGATGGTTGCAACCACTGGGTCATTTACGGCCGCTGCGCAGGCGTTGTATATCAGTCAACCGGCTGTTTCGCAACAGATTAGGTCATTAGAGATGGACTTACGTTTAGACTTGGTTGTCCGACAGGGAAAGAATGTCCAGTTGACACCAGCGGCCCGAGAGTTAGTAGCTTATCTCCGTCATCAACAGGTTCACCATGAGCAGTTATTGACTAAACTGCGCCAAGAAGAGCGTGGTCCATTACGGTTAGGAGCAACGTTATCGCTCAGCCAGCTTTTGTTGCCCCCGCTATTGCACCGGGCTCTTAAAGATGGGTGGCAGGTCAATAGCCAAGTTGCGAACACGGGGCAATTGTTAACGCTGATCGAGCAGGGATCACTAGACGTGGCGTTGATTGAAGGGAATTTTAATAAAAAAGACTTCGGTACAATTGAACTGGGAACAGTCCCGTTTGTTCCCGTGGGTGGGACCGACCTTCCGACGACGATGACCTGGGAAGAAGTCTTCCACCAACCCTTATTAGTTCGTGAAGAAGGGTCTGGGACGCGAGCAATTTTGACTGCTTGGTTGGCAAGCCATAATTATTCGTTGGCGGACTTTGAGCAAGTAATAACATTAAATAATCCGACAACAATCATCAATTTACTTAAAGAAGGCAGTGGGGTTAGTTTTATGTATCGTGACCTGGTAGCAGATGATATTGATCAGCGCCGGTTGCAGGACTTGAACCTGCCACGGTTTGCAGTGGCCCACCCGCTCAATTTGGTGTATTTAAAAGGAAGTATTCGGATAAAAGACTACCAACGAATAGCCCAAATATTGCAACAAGCATTAGGCAAGCAAGGCCAAAATTAAAAGCAGGCAAAGAGAAGAAAACTTCTTTTCGCCTGCTATTTGTTTGCAATAATTATTATTGATTAAAGTGACCGGGTGAAATTGGCCCAGATGCCCCAGATGATAAAGCCGAAGAAGGCAACGATACCAACTACGGCAATGCTTAGAGCAAAAAAGAACTTGAAAAAGATCAGTAAAATGAGGAACCCAAAAAAGCTCCCGAACAAGCCAAAAACACCGCGGAAGAAGAAGCGAAGCACCGAAAAGATGCCCCCAAGAAACAGCATCAGAATAACGATCGCCAGTAATGCGCCCATAGCAGCATCCCTCCTTGATTTACTAAACTAAGTATAGCAGATTGTTCTACCATTAACGGGCAAGCCGTGTAAGCTTAATTATTAATTAAATAAAAAAGACGAGGTAAAACCTCGTCTCAGTAAATCTCTGATGGACAGTCAGGGGATCGAACCCTGGACCCACGGATTAAGAGTCCGTTGCTCTG
>DHCFI07803__coassemble_1448_pt1 | contig 17892 bp, 18 predicted proteins | sample DHCFI07803__metabat2_high_PE_032 | metagenome-assembled genome bin DHCFI07803 | reverse complement strand
AAAAGAGTAGAAAGTGAGTGAGGTTTCATGCAAATTATTAAAGTTAAAGACAGTGTGGCTGGTGGCAAGAAAGGCTTTGAAGTCTTTAAGCAAGCACTAGCTAATGGTGCAAAAGTTTTCGGGTTAGCCACAGGTAGTACCCCAGAAACTACTTATACTGAATTACGGAATAGTGACCTGGATTTTTCCCAATGTGTCTCACTTAATTTGGATGAATATGTAGGGTTGCAACCAGATAACCCGCAAAGTTACTACCGTTTTATGCATGAACACCTATTTGATGCTAAGCCGTTTAAACATAATTATTTACCTAACGGAATGGCACCAGATATCGCTGCAGAAACGGCACGTTATGAAGAATTGCTCAGCGAAAATCCAATTGATTTACAGTTGCTGGGAATTGGGCGGAACGGCCATATTGGTTTCAACGAACCGGGTTCTCCATTTGATGGCAAAACTCACAAGGTCAAACTGACTCAATCAACAATTGATGCTAACTCGCGCTTTTTTGAACATGAAGAAGATGTACCCCGTTATGCAATTTCAATGGGAATTGGCTCAATTTTGAGTGCTAAGCAAATTCTGATGGAAGCATATGGCGAAAAGAAGGCTGATGCCGTTAAGGCTATGGTTGAAGGCCCAGTAACGCCGGATTGCCCGGCAAGTGCTCTGCAAAAACATCCGAATGTGATTGTAATTGTGGATGAGGCAGCGGCTAGCAAGTTAAATTAAGAAGTGCTGAGCATTGCGGGTAAGAGGCGTGCTGTAAGGAGCAACTAATGGTGATGATTTTATCATCGCCGAAGTTGCTATTTACAGACGAGCCTCTTGCAATGTGAAGCACGACAATAGAAGTGTGAACCAGCTTGGGTAAAAGACGTAGGATAACGGACACCCCGGTGAGATGATAAAGTCATCCACTGGGGTGTTGTTATCCATAGCCTTTTGAGCTGGTGAACACGACAATAGCAGTGCAAGCAAACTTTGCATATAAAAAAGATGACCCCTTTGACAGGAGTCATCTTTTTTCTCATTCTCTTTATGCCGCTAGTATTTAGCGATAAATTATCGGTTTCTACTTAAAAACCGTAAATTAGTCTTTGCAGCTCCGGCGAAACCGGTTAACAAACAATGGACTAACTGGTTGGTTATTGTGGATCCGCGTGATTGCATCACCAATCAATTCACCAACAGATACTTGGTCAACTTTATCAATCCGTTTTTCTTCTGGTAATTGGATAGAATCAGTCAAGACCATCCGCTTAATTGGAGACTTTTCAATTCTTTCAATAGCTGGACCGGAAAGAACCGCATGGGTAGCAGAAGCATAAACTTCAGTTGCCCCAGCATCGATCAAAGCTTGCGCAGCCAAAGTGATAGTTCCGGCAGTATCGATCATATCATCGATCAAGATACACCGCTTGCCCTTAACATCACCGATGATATTCATCACTTCAGCAACGTTGGCCCGTGGACGCCGCTTGTCAATGATAGCGATCGGTGCCTTCAAGAATTCAGCTAACTTCCGTGCCCGAGTTACCCCACCGTGGTCAGGAGAAACAACTACGGCATCCTTGTCTAAGCCCTTAGTCAAGAAATAGTCAGCCAACAATGGTGCCCCCATTAAGTGGTCAACTGGAATATCGAAGAATCCTTGAATCTGTGCAGCGTGCAAGTCCAAGGCGATAATCCGTGATGCCCCAGCCTTTTCGAGCATATCTGCTACTAACTTCGCTGTGATAGGTTCACGTGAACGTGCCTTCCGATCCTGGCGAGCATAACCATAGTATGGGATCACAACGTTAATCGTCTTAACGCTAGCCCGACGTAAGGCATCAATCATGATTAATAATTCCATCAAGTTGTCGTTAACAGGTGCAGAAGTAGACTGAACCAGGAACACTTCGTCCCCCCGGACACTTTCTTCGATGTTGATCCGAATTTCACCGTCACTAAAACGGTCAACTGAGATCTTACCCAATGGAACACCAACGGCAGCCGCCACTTTTTGGGCTAATGGCTTGTTGGAATTTAATGCAAAAATTTTAAGGTTGGAATCATTATATTGTTCCGACATAGCAGCCTCCAATAAAATATCTTTTTAACAATACTAGATTTATAGTAATGCATTTTCCTAACATTAACAAGAAATTGTCGCAACAATTTCACTATTGTTTAATCAATACTTATTTTCTTTCATTTTCAGCCTTATTTTTCTCTGCTTCAGCTGCTGCTTGAGCTACGGGATAACGATCAAAGTATCCCTTCTTGTTGACTTGGCGACCACGAGCAATCCCCATGTCATGGGCATCAATGTCATTAGTAATTGTTGAACCAGCAGCGACATACGCATGATCTGCAATATTGACAGGCGCAACAATATTTGAACCTGATCCAATAAAGGAGTAATCGCCCACGTTTGTGTGGTGCTTGTTAACCCCATCGTAGTTAACAAAGACAGTGCCACAACCTACATTAATATCATGGCCTAAAGTAGCATCACCAACATAAGTTAAGTGCCCAACCTTGGTATTTTCCCCAACAGTCGCTTTCTTAACTTCAACAAAGTTCCCGATGTGGGCGCCAGACTTAATCTCAGCTTGTGGACGCAAATGGCTATAAGGTCCAATATCAGTGTTGTCATGCATGACGGCATCTTCGATATATGAAGAGGTCACAGTTACATTGTTGCCAATTTGGCTATCAATGATTTCTGAATGAGCCCCAATCTTGCAATCTGTTCCAATCACAGTCTTACCCTTCAACTGAACACCTGGTTCAATCACTGTATCATTGCCAATCTTAACATCAATATCGATATAGGTACTTTCTGGATCAATCAATGTAACCCCATTACGCATGTGTTCCTCATTGATCCGTCGCCGCATTACTTTAGTTGCCTTGGACAAGGCTAAGCGATCATTAACCCCCATGGATTCTTCAAAATCATCCATTTTGTAAGCGGCCACGATCTTACCTTCTTTTTGGAAGACTTCCATCACATCAGTCAAGTAGTATTCCCCTTGGGCATTATCATTTTTAATCTTATGCAAGGCTGCGAAAAGTTCCTTGTTATCAAAGACATATACCCCAGTGTTAATTTCCTTGACAGCCGCTTCTTCTTGCGTAGCGTCTTTTTGTTCAACAATCTTATTCACAATTCCAATTTCATTGCGGATAATCCGACCATACCCAAATGGATTGTCAGTCCGTGCTGTTAAAACAGTAGCTACGGCCCCTTTTTGCTTGTGATATTCAAATAATTCAGCAAAAGTTTGCGCAGTAAATAATGGGGTATCACCACATGCAATTAACGTAATGCCATCTTTGGCCCCCAAAAGCTCTTCTGCTTGTAAAACGGCATGGCCCGTCCCCAGTTGTTCTGCTTGCAACGCATATTCAGTCCGATCGCCTAAAGTTTGTTCCACAGCTTCTGAGCCATGACCGACAATCGTTACGATTTCGTCCATATTATTTGCTTCAATCTGAGTTAAAACGTGATCTACCATTGGCCGGCCACAAACAGGGTGTAAAACCTTGTACAATTTGGACTTCATCCGTGTCCCTTGACCAGCAGCCAAAATAATTGCATATTTTGCTGTCATTTTCTTCTCCTTATCTAGTTCGAACATAAATTAATGCGGTGTTTACTTGATGAACACCACCATTTTACACAATCAGTATCATATCATATTTCCCTAAGAATTAAAAAAACACAACGCCTAGCCTAAACGTTGTGTTGTAATCTTATTTATCACCAAAGACTTTTTGGAGGTAATTCCCTGCACTAACCTCAATTGTCTTTTCCAGTGTATTTACCTTATCAACCTTGAGTAAGGAAGTATATTCATCAACCATCCGGTGACCACTGAAAGCAGCTTCGGCAAAAACCGTGATCCCAACCAAATGAGAGTCAAATTCTTCGATCATACTCTTCATTCCGTTGACCGTGCCGCCACCCTTCATGAAGTCATCGACTACCAAGACATTGCTTCCAGTTGGCAAGCTCCGTTTGGATAGCTCCATCTTTTCGATCCGGTCATTAGACCCAGAAACATAGTTAACCGACACCGTTGAGCCTTCAGTAATCTTAGAATCATGTCGGACAATCACAAACGGTACATTCAAATCAGCTGCCACACTCTGAGCAATCGGAACCCCTTTGGTTGCTACCGTCATCACGGCATCAATTTGTTGGTCAATGTATTGCCGTGCAATCAACCGACCAACCCGCTTCAAAACTTGGGGTTCACCCAACAAATCAGACAAGTAAACGTATCCTCCAGGCAACAAGCGATCTTGTGCAGATAGTTGGTGGGCCATATCGGCAATAAAGTCACGTGCTTCTGTCTCGGAGATTGATGGGATAAACATTGCACCACCAGCAGCGCCTGGAATGGTTTTGAGAACCCCAATCCCCCGATATTGAAATGTTCTCTTAATAATTGCTAAATCTTCACTGATCGAAGACTTGGCTGATTCATACCGCTTGGTGAAAAAAGTTAATGAAATCAGCGTATGTGGCCGTTCCATCAGGTAGTTAGTCATATCAATCAAGCGATCACTTCTACGTATTTTCATTTTTCCCTCCTATAAGCGTTGTTTACGGATTGATTATACGGCATTTTTCGTCATTTGCCTATCTTTTTTGCTGAAATAAATAAAATAATTCGTTTTTTGACTAAAAAGATAGTAACTTGTCTGGAAAATGATAACGAACGTTACTTCTTTTAAATTTTCAATCTTATCAGTATAATAAAATTAATATTATTTCGTGAAAGGATGATGATGCATGGAGATTTCCGAAAAAGCTCCGGCCAAGCTCAACTTGAGCCTTGATACCCTGTACCGGCACCACACTGGTGACCCTGAATGGGACATGGTCATGACTGCAATCGACTTGTCTGACTACGTGACCATTACTACTAAAGAGACCCAAAGTTCACCCCAAATTACGGTGGAAACCGACTCAGGCTTTTTGCCTTGTGACCAACGGAACCTGGCTTTTCAGGCGGCTGCTACCCTGAAAAACAAATTCAATATTCCCCACGACGTCAGAATCCACATTAAGAAAAATATCCCGGTAGCTGCAGGTATGGGGGGTGGCTCTGCAGATGCTGCTGCCGTCCTCCGCGGGCTCAATAAGCTCTGGCAACTTGGTCTTTCTCACAAGGAACTCGCCCAAATCGGTTTACAAATCGACTCGGATGTTCCTTTCTGTGTTTATAGCCAAACTGCACGGGTTTCCGGTCGCGGTGAGGTAATTACCCCTCTTGAGCCCTTACCACCACTCTGGTTGGTAGTCGCCAAGATCAAGGCTAGTGTTTCTACCCCCCGAATCCTCCGCCAGATCGATTATGAAGAACTCGATCACCAAAACACTGACGCGGTAGTGACAGCCATTCAAAATCACGACCTGGCAGGGATCTGTGCTAACATGGGTAATTCTTTAGAACGGATCACATGTGCGCAACACCCTGAAATCCTCAAGATCAAAGAAACCATGCTTAAATCTGGCGCTTTGGTTGCACAAATGAGTGGGACTGGTCCAACCGTTTTTGGGATTTGCCGGAAGCAAACCCAAGCTAATCATGTTTACAATAGTCTACGAGGCTTTTGTCAAAACGTCTACGTTGTCCGCCCCTTACGCTAACCACAATTCACATCTGCAATAAAGATGGCAAGCTAAGAATAAGTGTTACATAACAGTATTCTTAGCTTGCCATTTTTTGCTAGCAACCTAGCGCTTATCTTGTAGATGATGAGAGATTATTCTTCATCACCAAAGTAATCGTCAAAGTTTAATTCAATACTCTTAGTTAAAATATCCGTGTACGTAAAGGATACCGTCTTAACCGCACTATCATCTAATTCAATGATGAAAACGCGGGGGAATGTCTTGGCCAAAACGCCGTGGCGTCTAGTAACCTTTTTTCTACCGGCTTGGGATGTGATGGTTAACTTAGAACCAATCCGTTCGTCCAGCCGCTTTTTAATGTTTTCCAATGAACTTGGCATAAAATTCACCTCTACTGTGCTCTCACTCTAATCAGCCGTCGCCATACATCATATCATTGTAGCATGGTTTCCCATAATTACCAAATAAATATTACTTAACAACAACTCCAGCTGCCAACAAACAATCAGAAAGGCGGGTGAAATCTTCAACAGTCAAGGCTTCGGCCCGCACTGATGGTGCAATCGCAGCCTTGGTTAAAGCAGTTTGCATTTTAGCTTTCACATCCGCATCTTTCCCATACAGCCCTTGGAGGTTGTTCCACAGGCTCTTGCGCCGGTGCATGAAACTGCCTTTGACCAAAGTCCGAAAGTGCGATTCATCTTGTGGCTGAACCCGCGCTTCAGTTTTACGAGTTAAAACGGCAATCGCAGAGTCCACCTTTGGCTGAGGCACAAATACCGTCTTAGGAACGATAAAGGCCGTTTGAACATCCATCGCATACTGCACTGCCACCGACAAAGAACCGTAATCTTTGGTTTGAGGCGTAGCTGCTAAACGATCAGCAACTTCTTTTTGGACCATAATTACGATCTTGTCCAAAGCGACACCGCTATCAAGTAAGTTCATAATGATCTTGGTTGTAATGTAATATGGCAGGTTGGCTACCACTTTAAGTGGACGGTCCCCCGTAAAGTGGGTCGCTACCAGTTGGGCCAAATCGGCTTGTAAGACGTCTTGATTAACCACCGTTACATTGTCATAAGGAGCTAGCGTTTCTCCTAAAACTGGAATCAGGCGCTGGTCAATCTCTAGTGCTAAAACCTGGTGGGCATTTTGTGCTAATTGTTCTGTCAAAGCTCCAATCCCAGGTCCAATCTCGATCACATCATCCGCCGTAGTGATTTCAGCGCTGGTCACGATCTTACGCAAGATATTGATATCCGTTAGGAAGTTTTGTCCAAGGCTCTTCTTAAAATGTAACCCGTAGGCCTCCATGATTGCCCGAGTCCGGGTTGGCGAGCCGATTTCGATATTATTCGCCATCTGTTTGTTCTCCCATCATCTCATTGACCTGTGCTAACGCCCGGGCAAATTCCGCTGGTTGAATCTGAAAAAGCTGCAGACGTTTGTACAGTTGTTTACCATTAGTATAGCCGATCCGCAAGATCTCGCCGAGTAATTCCCGTTTACGTTTGGCTCCGGGACCAGCAGTCAAACCAGCCGTTTGTAAGTCTTCTAGGCTTATCAAAGCTGGGGTATCAGGCTCTTCGGTATACAGGTGGGCTAAAGCATCCCGAATAGCTTCCGCACTAGCATGCTCCACCCCTAAACTACCCTTAGCGTGGGGCGCTGCATCCTGGCGGTTAAGAAAAGCGTGTTTAACGCCAGGAACTTCACGGGTAATAACCTTGCGGATTTTTTCCCCATTGAAATCTGGGTCGGTAAAAACAATTACCCCCCGCTTTTGCTGGAGTTCATCAATCTGAGCCAGCACTTCATCACTAATCGCAGACCCCCGCGTTTCAATTGTGTCCGCATTGACCGCCTTTTTGATCTGTTCGGTATCACTTTTGCCTTCAACAACAATTACTTCTCTAATTTTTGTCTTTTCATTCATTAATTTTCAAAATCCTCTTTGTATTTGCAAATGTCTGGGCTGCTAATGTTGTAGCGGTTGTCCCCCGTATTTGCGCTAGAAATTCTAACGTATACCGGGTAAAGCCTGGTTCATTCATAGCTCCCCGCATCGGAATGGGGGCTAGATAAGGAGCATCTGTTTCAACTAAAAGCCGGTCAGCCGGCGTTATCAGTGCTGCTTCTCGGACCTCCGGTGCGTTGGCAAATGTCACTACCCCACTAAATGATAAATAGTAGCCGCAAGCCAAGAATTTTTCGGCCCAATGGGCGTCACCGTTAAAGCTGTGCATGATCACCCCATCCTGGGGTTGAATAGCCTGCATGATGTCATAAGTATCTGCCAAGGCGTCCCGGGTATGGATCACTACTGGCCGGTGCAACTCCTGAGCCAATTCCAATTGCCGGATAAAGATCCGCTTTTGCACATCATGAGGGGCGTCATGGTAATAATCCAGCCCGATCTCTCCTACTGCTTTGTAGCGTGGGTTTTGCATGGTGGTCAAAAGGAGTTCCTCCCATTCGGGACCGTAGTCCAAGGCGGTCTCCGGATGACATCCCAGCGCTCCGTAGATATGGTCGTCTAAAGCTAACAATTCCCGCAAGCGCGCATTGCTAACAGGCGAATCGGCAAGCACCAACATTGCCGTCACGTCGAGAGCATGAGCTCGGGTAATTACGTCAGGAATATCATCTTTGAACTGGGGAGCATTGATATGTGTGTGTGCATCAAAAATCTGCATCTTCTTCACCTAACATTAATAAAATAACTTCTCAATAATAACAGCTTGCTGCTTCCTTTAGCAAAAACAAACGAGGCTAGGAAACTTCCCGGCCTCGTTTATTTGCCTAATTAGCCAACATCAGATCCGGCTGGAATGTTGTCTGGAACAGTAATCAGCTGAACTGTCTTGCCATCATCATATTCTGCTGACAAGAGCATCCCTTGACTGACTTCACCCTTCATTTCCCGTGGCTTCAAGTTAACTACTGCGATAACCTTCTTACCGACTAGTGCTTCGTAGTCAGGATACCACTTAGCGATCCCGGAGAGGATCTGACGATCGCCACCTTCATCCCCGGCATCAACCCGGAACTTCAAAAGTTTGTCTGCGCCAGCAACTTTGGAAACTTCTTTGATCTCCACAACCCGCATTTCAACTTTGTCGAACTTATCGAACCGAATTGGTTTCTTGTTCAAAGTCAAACCAGCTGTTTCATCTGTGGCTGGTGTTTGTTTTTCTTGCTTTTCAGCTTTTTCAGCCATTGCTTTTCTTCCCTTCGCTTTTTCGTTCTTCGTCATCTTGGACTTGATAAAGGCAGCTTCTTCCTCAACATCTAGCCGTGGGAAGATTGGAGTCCCCTTTGCTACCACTTGAGTTTCGGCTGGTAATGCCAAGTAGTCAACGCCTTTGATGTCCATGTTTTCTAAAGCCAATCCCAGTTGGGTAAAGATAGCTTTAGGAGCATGCGTCATCACTGGTTGGATCAGGATCGCTGTTAACCGCAAACTAGCTGCTAAGTGTGCCAGGACACTGTCAAGTTGCTCATGCTTGCTGTCATCTTTGGCCAAGACCCATGGTTCTGTTTCGTCGATATACTTATTTGTCCGGGCTACAAATTTCCACAAAGTATTAAGCGCGTTGGTAAAGTGGAAACTGTCCATTTCAGCAGTATATTCAGCTACCGTTGTCTGTGCTAACATTTCTAAATCACCATCAAAGGCGGTCACGCCGGCATGTAAGGCTGGAATCTTACCGTCCCGGTACTTGTTGATCATAGCGACCGTCCGGTTGAGCAAGTTCCCCAGGTCGTTGGCCAGGTCGGAGTTAATGCGTTCAACAAAGTCTTCCGGAGTGAACTGACCGTCATTTCCAAACGGAATCGACTTGGTAAGGTAGTAACGCACAGCATCCAAACCATACCGTTCCGCCAACATTTCTGGGTAAACAACGTTTCCTTTGGACTTGGACATCTTGCCATCCTTCATCAAGAGCCACCCATGACCTAAGATGTGCTTAGGCAATGGTAAGTCTAACGCCATCAAAATAATTGGCCAATAAATAGTGTGGAAACGAACAATTTCCTTACCAACCATTTGAACATCAGCCGGCCAATACTTGTTAAACAAGGAATCATCATCAGACCCATAGCCCAGCGCAGTGATATAGTTGCACAAAGCATCAATCCATACGTAAATCACGTGCTTAGGATCGGATGGAACGTTAACCCCCCAGTCAAAACTAGTCCGGGTTAAGGCCAAGTCTTCCAACCCTGGCTTGATGAAATTATTCAGCATTTCGTTCTTGCGGCTAGCAGGGATGATGAAGTCAGGATGTTCATCATAATACTTAACTAACCGGTCTGCATACTTACTCATCTTGAAGAAGTAGCATTCTTCTTCAACTAACTGTACTTCGTGACCAGAAGGGGCCTTGCCGCCGATCATCTTTCCCTGGTCGTCACGGTAGACTTCTGCTAACTGTGATTCGGTAAAGTATTCTTCGTCAGAAACAGAATACCAGCCCTTGTAAGTTCCCTTGTAGATATCCCCTTGCTTTAAAAGACGCTCAAAGATCTTTTGCACTGCCTTTTCATGGTAATCATCCGTTGTCCGGATGAACTTAGTGTTGGAGATCTCCAAAGTTTGCCACAATTCTTTGATTTGGGCTGCCATCTGATCAACATAGGCCTTAGGAGTCATCCCTAGTTTTTCTGCCTTTTGCTCGATCTTCAACCCGTGTTCGTCGGTCCCTGTCAAATAGAACACGTCAAAGCCTTGTAGACGCTTGTAGCGTGCTAAAACATCACACGCAACTGTCGTATAGGAATTCCCAATATGTAACTTCCCTGATGGGTAGTAGATTGGGGTGGTAATGTAATATGTTGGTTTCTCTGCCACTCTCCGTCGCTCCTCTGCAAATTTCTTGATAATTAGTTTTAGTATATCATTAATTATCTGTAGGAACACTGTTTTACTGCGATTATCCTCAGTAAAAAAGCTGGGAGAAAATACTTTTTTCTCACCAGCCTCGGTCTATATTCACTAATTTTTCACAGATAACACGGAAAATAACCACGAGTCTAGTAACGAAAGTTGCCGTACTTTGCGCCAGCCCAACCATCGTCCTATTTTAGGTCATCGACTTGCTACAAGGATTATTCTCTCTCACTTGGTTATTACTGAAGAAGATAGAAGCGACACTTATGCATACTTGTGGGCAATCTTGCCACAAACGGCAGCCACAATTGCAGCTAACAAATCGTCAATAAAGGTTGTCACGTGGGGATTTCCTTGGTCGAAACTGCGAATAATTCCCGATTTTTCCCGGTCAAGGTAACCGAAGTTAGTTGCACCAATCGTTCCGTAGATATTGGCAATCTGTAGGGCCAAGGTTTCATCCACACCAAAGACACCCGCATCGTTGGCGATGATGTCACTTAGGGGACTAGCTAGTTGACCAGCTTCAGTCAACCGGTCAAGTTCTAGCATCACCATGGCATTATTGAGCAGGTCCCGTTTGTGTAAAGTATGAATCAACTCAGTGAGCGCTTCTTCCTTAGTCAAACGTGGTTCAAATTTATGCTGGGTCGTATATACAATGTCAGCTAAATCTTCGAGCTGGACGCCCCGGTCTGCCAAACGATTGACGACAAACTCATAGGCAGCTTTGTCAGGATAACGAAATTGTGGGTTGTTCATCTTAGGATCCCCTTCCTTTTTCAAATACCTCTCTATCCTACCATAAAAAGCACATCCCAGAAGTTTTTTAAACAGTAAGTAGCTTTAGCAAGAGCCCGCCCCCTAACATTTCTAACCGCAAAACGCCAGTATCTTCTCTATTTGCGAGAAGGGTACCGCTATTCTTAAAAACCATTAAATAACCATTTGAAAACATTTTCACAAAAGGCATATTGTGCTATTTTTATACTTGTACTACTAGATAATTATTTAAAAGGAGTCCTACACGTATGACACACATTCCTTTCCAGGCGATTGCTGTCGATATGGATGGTACATTTTTGACAGATAAGAAAGACTATGATCATGACTTGTTTACAGCCGTGCTCAATGCCGCTCACAAAAATAACATCCGTTTTATCACAGCTAGTGGTAACCAGTTCTATAAACTGCAAAAAGACTTTGGGGCGCATGCCACAGCCATTGACTACGTCGCTGAAAACGGAGCGTATCTTCTCCAAGGTGGAAAAACATTGGACTATACTGCAATTGATAATTCTTTGATTCCCTTGGTGTTGGAGTATCTTCAGCCCCAAACTAACGTCCACGTCATTATTTCTGGACTCAAACAGGCTTATTGCCTGACGACGACCCCCCAAACTTTCCGGGATGTAGTCCATTTTTATTATCCAGAAACGACGGAAGTTTCTTCATATGCTGACGTGCCGGTGGGACAAGAACCGATCCTCAAGCTCTCATTGGACGTTCCTTGGGAACAGACTGACCGGATTGCGGATGGTATTCGGACCTATTTTGGTAACCAATTCCACATTACTTCGAGTGGTAACGGGAGTATCGACATTTTGGCACCAGATGTCAATAAGGCCAATGGCTTGAAACAGTTGCTTACTACGCATGGCATCAAGCTCGACCAATTAATTGCTTTTGGGGATAATGGCAATGACGCTGAAATGCTCAAAGCAGCCGGCCTCTCCTATGCGATGGCTAACGGGATCGATGCAGTTAAAAATATTGCTGACCATGAAGCCCCGAGTAACAATGAAAACGGGGTTCTCAAAGTTCTGGCTGATTACCTTCTATAAGCTGAGCAAATCACTAACAAAAAGTAAATAAAAGTGCTATGATTAAACCATCATAAAGGAGGTAATGATTATGGCACAAATTACTATTACACCGGCTGCACTGGCCATTCTCAAGCAAAAAGAACTCACAGACAAGACGATGCTCCTCATCACTGACGATGCTGGAGGCAAATATTCTATCGATGGGGGTGCCTGCAGTATTGGGGGAAAATTCTCTATTATCACTGTTGATGAATTAGAACCACAATACGATGTCAAGCTGGAAGGTCCAGAAGGAATTAATTTCTATACTTCTAACTATGACATGACATTCCTCGGGGATGGGCTCAAGTTGGATGCCAAGTATGGCGCTTTACGGTTAAGTAACTCCAACAAGTTGCTGGATACTTTTCTTGGAATCGCCGATGCCAAAGACATCCTGGCCTACCTGGATGACAAATCTAACACCGAAGTCGGTAACTGCTAACTAACACTAAATAAAGTAACCAAAAACCCGCTCCAGGGCCTATGATTAGGTGTCGAAGCGGGTTTCGTTTTTTTAGGACTGCCTACTTATTAGTATTCGATATTATTTTCTTCAAGGAAAGCTTTGGCCTTGTCTGCATCATAATCAAATTCTTCCATAGTGGCATCCCATCGTTCTTCAATTTGCAAGCGAGGGATGAATTTCTTAGCTGATTCTATTTTACCTTCTAGTCTTCCTTCCATCCTAATCTCATCTTGCTCTGCTTTTGTCAACATCATATACGATCGCTCCTTTCCCTGATCAGCTTTAATGTCTTGAAATGCTTGAGTGAGCTGGTTTCCTAGGTCACTCGTAGTTGTCTGTGGTTGTTGTTTCAAAGCCTGGATAAACCCTCTCAAATTGGGACTAACCGTCCCTAAATCACCATCGAGATTTAAGAGAATTGTATGGGTTCGATCCTTAAGGGAATATTCTAGTTCTTCCGTTACCCGGCGTTCTAAATGACTAATTACTCGGTCAGATCTTCGCATATCTTTCAGTGGCGAAAACAAACACAAGAAAATTACATAGGATTGGCGGATGTCCTGGTACTTATCCCATGCATTCAGCATACCAGCAACTAACAACGATTGGTAGTACAACGATCGCTCAACAACATTATGCTCATCGGCAACCTACATTTCGATATTGTACTTATTGCCCTGCTTATCAGTAGCTAGAATATCGAGACGAATTTCCTTATGATTGACGTTCTTCAAACTTTTCTCACTGATGATTTCCAAATGACTAAAGTCTCGTTCGGGAATTATCTCTTTGAGAAAATCCTGGCACATCGTTCCATATTCCATAATCCACTGAAAGATTTTATTATGGGTTGGACTAGCCTGTAACCAACGCTGCCGGTCCCGTTCACTGTAATTTACCATAGCTACTTCCTTAAATGCCCTCTCACTAGTAACTACGGCAAACAGTCGGCTTTTGAACGTAACAAAAGACAGGCAATTCCAAACTGCCTGTCTTTGTCTAATTATTTCAAACTTTCATTTTTAAACTCAGCAACGTTCCCGATACTTTGTTCTCGGACAATCAAAGCTTTAAATTTAAGCTTGTCTCCCGGCCGTACTAAGTTGGCCTGAGCAAAGTCATTGGTGTCAACCGTGTAGACCGTTGCACTGTCCTTGAGGGTAAACATCACCTTGTTCTTGTTCGTAACCAGCGCCACCCGGTCAGCCGTTCCCGTTACCACCTGGAGCTTGGCGCCTGGAGTATTGGCAACTTTAGCGCCACTTTCAGTTAACGACTGACGGAAGGCATCTAACGCTGCCGTTGGAGTATCGCCGTTGCCGTGGAGTGATTGGTCTTGAGCGTCCAGGTAGTAATACCCGCGGATAGCGGCTGACTTGTCCAAGATTGTCATAACCCACGTTGGGCGGCCATTGATGTTGTAGAGGATCGGCATGGCTGCCTTCCATTGTTGGGCCTTGTAGTTTTGATCAGCATTTTCCTTGGCCCCACTACTATCCATAATCCCACTAGCAGCATAGTAAGTCAGGTGACCGGTCCGGGCGTTGATCATCGAATAGCCCATCGCTGAGTCAGCCTTAGTGTTAGGATTAGTAAAATCAGTAAAATAGCTGACTGACCCATCGCGGTTGAAGATTGATGTGACCCCATCTTCAGGTCCGTTGTTAGTTGGTTTAATGATGTCAGCTTTGCCAAAGTACCGATTCCAAAAGCCATGAACCGCTGTCCCGTAGTAGCTGTTCAACTCAGCGGCAGCTTCACTGGTAATCCCTTCATCGATAAAGGCAGGCATCTGTGCTAGGCTATAAGTTTTTTGGTGACCGTTTTGGGCATTCATCACAACCACATGCAGCCGACGGTAATTTGGCCGGTGGGTAAAGACCTCAGCTTTGTACACCGTCTGCACCCAGTATGGAATACCCTGGTTATCGATTTCCAACTGTGGGCTACTCATCGTCAGCCAGGTAGGGTTGTGGCGGTAAATCTGGCGAAAGGCATCGTCATTGAAATAGGCACTAGTCGCAAACCGGTATGGTTGCTTGATGAACCGGGGTGTTGCATTTTGGCTAGTAGCATCAATGATGAAATAGCCTGGAATCTGCCGCCCTGACCGGACCATGGCCCAGAACCCTGCGTATTCAACCGCCACTACGTAGACGGGTTTTCCTTGATAGTATTGCGCTTGAACATTGTCGGAGATTCGGTAATACTGACTATGCGGGATATCAGAAGCTGCCTTGCGAACCCGGTTCAAGACTGTTTTCGGGGCAATCGCAATCGGGGTTTCGTTTCGCTTAAAGGTTGGAGCTTCCTTAGCCTTGCTGGTGGTTTTAGCAATCGAATTCCAGGTCGGCTTGACCGTTAAATAAGAATATAGTTCCCCACCAAGAGCAATGATAACTAGGACCGCCACGACCCAGCCAACCCAATTGGGTAAGAGTTTGCGATGAGCTTTTTTCTTGGCGTGGCTTCCCTGCTGCCACAACTGCTTTCCTTGCACGAGGAGGTAATATACCAAGCCTAAAATCCCGTTAGCTAGCATGATGCTAAGCATGTTCCGTGAAGGGAGGACGAAGTAAACCATGATGGCAACGGTCACGACCATCAAAGCAAAAAACGCTCCGTTGCGTTTCCAAGCCGAGCGCGTGCCAGTATCAAATAGACTGATCCCAAAAATCATAATAGTGCTAATGAGATAAGCGCAGGTAATAGTTATCATTAAAAGACTCCTTTTGGTTAAATCTTTGCGACAATTCAGTTTAATTATAGCAAATTAATTTTTCCTCCTAGGGTTAAAAATACGCCTTAAGCTCCAAAACCTATCATTAAAAAAGAGCCGTTTTTTGACAATAGGTTGGCTCAACTGCCTGCCTATCAACAAAAAAACGGCATTTTTGTAGTTTATAATGCGTTAATTTTATTCCTTTGGTAATACCTTACGTAAATAAATGTCCTGCCACTTTACAGGCGCATATGTTGTTAATGTCTGCTCATCAGCCGACGGTTCTGGTGCCAATGCACTAAACAAGTCCAATTGCTCAACTTCTCCTTGACGCGCCCCAGTTACCACATCATTGGGACCAGTTCCAGCAAGGATCGCTTCAAAGGTGTATTCTGTACGTTGCACCTTATTAACCCGCCCCGGAATGTTAGTCCATTCACTGAAAATCAGTGGGGTTCCCTGGATATCCACCTTTTTGAGAGTATCGCCATGGACCATGTTGGCTTGAATAATTACCTGGGCGCTCTTTTCCACTTTGGGATTAGGCTCACTAACAAAGTGCTGACGAATAAAATTACGGTAATCATCACGAAAAGCCACTAGCATGTTCATCACTAGCATCTCCATATTATCTTCCAAGTATTCAATTCCGTATAGAGATGCTAAGGCCATCAATGCGTGCTCATCAAATTCCTTAGCAGAATGGCTCTGTTTCAAGGCCACCTGCATTTTGCGGTGTAATAACTCTACCAAAAACGCTCCCTCACCAGCAGCTGGTTCTAGGAAAGTTGCTGGTAGGTCTTGAATTTTAGCTTGAATTTCGGGCTGATCTAACATCAAGTTAACAATGTTTTTAGGGGTAAACACTTCGCCATGGTCTTTGACCCGATCAGTTGATTTGATTAAGCGTTCATTCATCACACATCAAACCTTTCTAATCCTCCGTTGTGAAGAAGTCATCCAATTCATAGGTTGTTACTGGATGAACATAAACTTCATATTTGGCAACCAGCTTGGTTAACCGGTCACCATCAACCAAAGTAATCATCTTCGAACCTGTCCGCGCAGCCGCTATGGCATTCTGGGTAAAAGTTGAAGTCGTAATAAAAATCCCATAATCAGCCCGGAATTTATCCATGGCACCGCGGAACTTGTCAATTTCCGGTGAAGAAACCACACTATTAGTCCATTTCTTAGCTTGTAAGGCCACGCGGACGGTTTGTAAATCATCAGTCGTCAAATAACCATAGCCATCCAAACCACCGTCGCCAGTCGGACTGATCCCGATTGTTTCGTCAATCTCAATATTCATCCGATGAACCAAAGCCCGGCAGAAAGTTTCAAATTTAGTGGCCGAAAGATTATTCAAGGCATCTAGTAATTTAGTACGCCAAGCATTTTCTTGACTTTCTTCTACTTCTTCAACCACTTCAGCATTAGCAGCGGCGGCCTCCCGTGCTTTTAGCTTCTTTTTGCTGAGTTCTTCCCACTTAGGATCACTAACGGCAAAAACCTTGGCAGCAAATGCTTGCCGGTCGGTTTCCGTCACAGCTCGTCCTTGAGCCAAGAGAGCTATTACACCCCGCCGTGGCCGTTCCAAATAACCAGCCATAATCATGTTTCTAACACCAAAATTAAAGGTAAAGTCAAATGGCTTGAAAGGACCGTTCTTTCCCATCTTGGTTGCCACCAGCACATCTTCCGGCAGCCCATGGTCACCAGCAACTAGGGCTCGTTTAATTTCATCATTAGCGGCTTCCCCGCCCAATTGTTTTAATTCTTCAATAATTGGGAGCATCACAAAGGCTTCTTTCTCCCGTGCTGTTAAATCATTGTAGTTAGTCATTTATTCCATTGCCTGCACTTTCGCTTCAATAAAGTTAATTTCTTCTTCGGTTAACTTATATTTTGCATATAATTGTTGGTCAATTTCAGGGATGGACTTCGTCCAATCAATATCAGAGTTAGGGGTGAAATCTTGGAGAGGGACATATTTCCATGTACTTCTTGGATTGTGTTGAGTGATTTTTAGAATCCCAAGCATTGTACGTGCAAATTTGGTCTTTACGTATTTCAAGACATTTTCTGCGACAATTTTCTCTTCAAACGGTCCAATACTTAAAAAGGTATCAGTGGCTCCGATGAGCGGAGCTCCGATGAGCGGTGTGCTAAGCACTTCACCCAATGCTCCACTACCATTACCTTCTGGAAGAAGAATTTTGTATTTATCGATGTATTCATTATCCAAGACGTATTCTTTTCTTAAGTATCGATATACTCTTTTCCCTCTAACTCGTCCGT
>DHCFI07803__coassemble_1404_pt1 | contig 19329 bp, 23 predicted proteins | sample DHCFI07803__metabat2_high_PE_032 | metagenome-assembled genome bin DHCFI07803 | reverse complement strand
AATAGCTTTTGGATAAACTTTCTTCTGTTCTTCCCATTGCACAATAAATTTATCAACAATTGGGTAAACAAGTCTTCCTGTTATAGTTGCCTTGTCAAAACGGTCAAATACTTCAATATAAACTAACTTGCACCCCATTAATTTACCAATGTAAAAAAATGGAACTGCAACGGCAGCACCACTTGAAATAATCACGTCTGGACACTCTTTTCTCAATACTTTAATAGCAAGAAATGTATTCTTAATCAAAGCCTTGATACTTCTGTTGGTCGGGTAGTAACAACCATACATTTTCTCATTCTTTAATTTACTACGTGCATCTTCCTTATCAAAGGTAACCCAAAAGCGATCTTTATTTTGCCAAAAAGGTTTTAACATATATAGATGGGTCAAATGCCCACCGCTAGAACCAACTAAACATACTTTCATAATATAACTATCTATCCTCTTTATTCCTAATACGCCCCATTCGGCTTAATCATAATCTTGACGGTCATCATCAAGATCCACAAGTCTAACATCAAGCTGCGCCGTTGGATGTAATCCAAATCGAGTTCAACCATTTCTTCAAAATCGACTTCGTTCCGGGCTGTTACCTGCCATAGGCCTGTACACCCTGGTGTCACCAACAGCCGCTGCTTATGATAGTCCGTGTACTGGGCTACCTCTTCTGGCAGTGGGGGCCGCGGTCCTACCAGACTCATGTCCCCCTTCAAAACATTAAAGAGTTGGGGGAGTTCATCCAGACTGTACTTGCGGATGAAACGTCCCACCTTGGTTACCCGGGGGTCTTCTTTCATCTTGAACATTGCCCCTCGAACCTCATTTAGCTCCAGCAATTCCTTTTTCAAGGCGTCGGCATTCTTCACCATTGACCGGAACTTCCACATCTGGAAATGCCGCCCGTCTTTGCCAACCCGCACTTGACTATAGAAAGGATTACCAAAGTCATCGACCATGATCCAAATTGCCAAAACTAAAAAAAGTGGTGCAAGGCAAACTAAGCCTACGGCGCTCAAGATGATGTCAAAAGTCCGCTTAAAGAAACAATATATGTATTGTTTTCGCGGTTGCACGAAGACTTCTTCATGCTCAGTTTGTTGTTCCATTTGCATCCCATATCCCCCATCAATTTTTTAAAACAATCCCAGAAATTTCCTTTTCTTCCGTAGTGGTTGCCAGTGCATCTGTACCAAGTCCCCGTTAATCAATGCTTTAGCGTTCGCCTGGTACTGGCTTGCTACTTCTGGGCCAAATTGCTTTTCTAGTTTGGCCATCCCAGCTCCTAACTCATATTCCCGGTGGGACAACGCATGCGCATCTGAGGCCAAGATCGTCCCCTGCCCCGCTGCAATAAACCGCGTCGTCACATCTTCGATTTCTTTGCCGAAAGTCCCCAAATAAGAACTAGCTGTCAGTTGAGTCAAACACCCACTTTGCAAGAAATCTCCTAGCAATTCGGGCTTATGTAAAATCTCCTTGTTTCGTTCAGGGTGCACAATAATCGGTGTAATCCTCCGTTGCTGTAAGGAAAAGATCATATTTTTAGCATAGTGGGGTACTTCGCTACTAGGAAATTCCAATAGCATGTACCGTCCGTCCGCATCAGCAAAGAGAATATCATTGGCATCCAAAGCAGGGATAACCCGGTCACTTAGCCGTACTTCCTGACCCGCAAAAATAGTCAATGGAATTCCTGCGGCCTCTAGTGCTGCTTGAAAATCTTTCGTGGCCTTAATTACATCTGCCCGATGATTCACATACCGCCCGTTCAAATGATGGGGAGTCACCACCGCATGAGTGACCCCGTCATTAACAGCATCCCGTGCTAACTGCAACGATGTTTCCAGGTCTGGTGATCCATCATCCAAGCCTGGTAACAAATGGCAGTGAAGATCAATTAATCCCATGCTATTGCTCCTTTCCTTTAATTACACCTTCAATTATTACTCCTCATCACCATAGCCATATCCATAGCCATATCCATAAGCAGCATCTTCGCTGTCAGCGTCATTTAAAACATAACCCAATAACCGCGCCTTGGAAATCTTGAGCATTTCCACTGCCCGAGCCACTCCGGCCTTTTGCGTCACACCCGCTCGAACAACTAATACGATCCCATCTAACTTATCAGACAAGACTTGGGTATCAGTTACTTCCAATAATGGGGGTACGTCAATCAACACTAGATCGTACATTGGTTCAACAGCCTTTAAAAAGTTAAGCATTCGCTTAGAGTTAAGCAGTTCGCTCGGGTTTGGTGGAATTGGTCCTGCCGTTAAAACATCGAGATTTTTGATTCCCGAATTTGGGATTACTTCATTAAGGTCAATCTTACTGAGGCCACTAGTCAAAATAGTCGTTAACCCCCGATTATTCGGCAATTCAAAGGTCCGGTGAAGGGTTGAGCGCCGCAAGTCCGCATCAATTAGCAAAACCTTTTTCCCATCTTGGGCCCAGGTAATTGCCATATTAGCCGTTACCGTTGACTTTCCTTCACTAACACTCGATGAAGTAAAAGCAATCCGCCGCAAAGGCTTGTCTACACTCATGAAGTGGATATTTGTCCGAATCGTCCGAAACTGTTCTGACACTGGGTTCTTGGGGTTGGCAGCAGTAATTAGCTTGGCCCCGTTATCCATCGTGTCAGTAGAATACTTCTTTTTTCGTTTGAACAAACTCATAGTCTGCTTACTCCTCCTTAAACCCGCCGTGTCCGTGACATCCGTTCTTCCTGATGCAGCTGGAAGTTGCGGTCCATCTTAATCTTGCCCACATGACCGAGGTTAGTTAATCCCAACTCATCGTTCATGAATTCATCCCCCCGCACTGTTGTATCTAATAGTTCTCGGAGGATAACCCATGCCAAACTTAACAGTAGGCCTAAAACAGCCCCTGCTAAAGCAAATAGCTTTGGTCGTGGAAAAGAAGGGCGATCGGGCTTAATAGCCTTAGAAACAATCGTAACGTTGTTAACTGCCATGATCGTCTTAATCTTTTTCTTGAAAGTAGCAGCTATTTCATTGGCTGCCGCTTCGGCCTTATCTGGGGTATCAGCTTTGACACTTAGAGCAAACACTTGGGAATTAGCTTGGGTTTTAATGCTGACCATATCCTGAAGTTCACTGGCAGAAATATCGTATACCTTCTCATAAGTCCGAATCGCCGGTGTAGCTTTTTTCACCAGGCGCTTAGTTCCATCTGCCAAGGTCTCATACTTAGCCGGCTCCGCCTTTTTGATGATCTTAACTGGGTTAGCCAATTCCTTGCTAGCAGCATTTAAGATCACCTGGTTAGTGATTAAATCCTTATAGGTATTGATCATATTAACATCAGCTTGCTGGTTGGCGTAGGCTTGGCCGTTATTGTTATCGTTCTTTTGGTTAACTAAAATTTGAGTGGTAGCTGTATATTGGGCCGGAATCACAAAAGTCGCAATTCCCCAGGCAATAGCCCCTACTCCTATCATCCATCCAATGAAGAGTAGGAAGTGCTTCTTACAAAGGGCAAATAACCGCCGCAAATCAATTGTATTTTCGTGTTCCATGTTTAATCATTCTCCGTTAAATTAACTGTTTTCAATCCTAATGCCGTCCGTATTTCATTGGAGACCCGTTGTCTTTCTTCTGATGGGACTACTTCAAATGCTACCCCATCGACACTTTGGCCGTGCCCTTGGGCGTGGTCTGACTTAACTGTCTTGGCAGCATCCCTGTAATTCAAGGCGAGTCTAGTCATATCTTTCAGTGAGAAATCGGTCTGAGCTTCATTGGCAATCGAGTTCAGGAAGTCTTGGTTCAAAACTGCCTTATATGAAACTGTCTCCTTCAAGAGAGCCATAATAATCAAGCGTTGCCGCTTCTGACGTCCATAGTCACCTTCCGGGTCATCATACCGCATCCGTGAGAATGCTAGGGCTTTCTTACCGTTCATATGGTAAGTTGTCCCTTTGGTAAAGTGATAACCTTCATAATCAAAGGTTAGTGGTGAAGTAACATCCACGCCCCCAATCTGGTCAATCGATTTTTCCAAGCCCCCCATGTTTACCAGAAGGTAGCCGTCAATCGGTACTTGGAAGTACTTATTAACCGTCTTGATAGTTTCCTTAACTCCACCATATGTATAAGCAGCATTGATTTTCGATGGTGACTCATCAACAAAATCAGGCAAGTTAACCTGCATATCCCGCGGTAGACTCACAATCGTGGTTTTTTCTCGTTTCGGGTTGACCGTCATCATCATGATGGTATCAGTCCGCCCCTTGTACGAACGGCCAAGGGCCCCCGTATCTGTCCCTAATAGCAAGACGTTGATCGGGCGTTCACTCTTCAACTTCTTATTCAAGCCAGTCTTAATCCCTGAAGGTGAATACATCGTACTGGTGGCATTACGCACGTTACGCCATGCTATCCCAGCAAAGAATAACGTCACCAATACCAAGAGCCCAATTAGCGACCAGATCACCCGCATAATAATCTTATACCGATGGTGGTGCTGATGGTGGTGATGGTGTTGGCGTTTTTCTGGATCCATTTTAATAATCCCCCAAATTATTTATAGATTAGCAGTCCTTGATACAGACTACTTTGCCATTGTCTATTTTATCCTCAATTAGCTCTAGATAAACATTAAATTATTGTTACTTAATTAACTATAAGTTATACATTCAAATAATAAGCATTTTATATCTAAAATACTTTTATAATAATCGTTTAAATTTTACTATACATCGCTTGCTACAACAAGGGGATTTAGGCGGGTCTCCCCCCTTCCGCTGGCACAAACCCCATATCGACGGCATTTCCATTACATAATTGTTATCGTACAATTACTATAAATTGGTGTACCAACACTCCTTTACTATCTTTTTCGGTGCTTGCAATTCATTTTCTACCATTACTTTTTCTGAGTGCCAGCGGAGCTCAAACTTATTACATTAGCATAAATAAATATATAGACAATAAAAGTGGTACATGCTTATTCGCACCTACCACTTTTATTTTATTGCTTCTACTTCATAAGATAGTTCCACAGCATTGCTTCTTTCTGTGGTGTGGGATCAACGCCCAGTACTTCAGCGATCCCAAACGCAAAAGCCAATGCCGTTGCCGGTCCCCGACTAGTTAAAATCTTGTGGTCCTGGTCGACTACTACCATCTCCTCACTAAACCGTGCTCCTGGTGTTTCACTGGCAATATCGTCCTTCATTCCTGGATACATTGTGAAGGCCGTGTCCGTGAGCAAGCCGTACCGCGCTAAGGCGATGGGAGCAGCACACATCGCAGCGTTCCATTGCCCCGTTTCAGAGCGGGTTTGCATCAGATGCTGCAATTGGGCACTGTCACGCAACCGTTGCGCCCCACCAGAGCCGCCAGGGAGGACTACCATATCATAGGTTAGAAGATCGTCTCCCACAACTTTATCACAGGTCAGGGCAATATCATGTGCCCCCATAACATGGATATCATCCAAGCCAACCATGTCACAAGACACCTGTAACCGGCGTAAAACATCCACTACTGATAAACCTTCAATTTCTTCACACCCATCAGCAAAAATTACCGCTACTTTTGGCATGTTATTTCCTCCCTTTTTAGACTACTTATTCTTACGCTGCTTAAGCTTCTTGATATCAGCCTTGACTCCTGTCTTAACAATTTGGCTAAAGGACCGCGCCGTCGCAAATTGTTCACGTGGTAAATATTTGTGAATTGCTCGGATCACTTCCCGTGGTCGTTTAACCGCGAACATGTAAGTCCCATTGCGCTTGGTTTCAAAAGCAATCCGCGGGATCCACCGTCCTCCAAACAGGAGGGAAACCCGAACCGTTTTCACTTCCGTCCATGGAATCTGAGCAAAGTTCTTCGGATTTTGATCATCATAAAATTCAAATGCTTTATTACCAACGCTGGCCATCCCATATTGATTGAAGCCCATAAATGAAGTTGCTTTAACTTCCAAATCAACATGTTCGTTTTGTGATTCTACTAACCGTTCTGTTGCCACTCTTTTGCCTCTCTTCATCGTATTATTGTTGTCATTCTACCATAAATTTATTGTCCTAATGTAAATGAGGTCTAGAACCCGTTTTCGAATTCTAGACCTCATCCCGTTCGCGGATCACTCCGTTACGGTTATCCCTTCGTATTCAAAATTAAAGAATCCCCAATACGTGGAAGACAATCCCCACGATGAACAAACCAATGATGATTACGATTGGAGAAACGTTCTTCTTCAATAACCACATACAGAAGAATGTCAGTAACACAGCTGCTAAGCCTGGAATCAATTGATCCAAGTTGTTTTGCAGAGTTGTTACCTTGTACTTATCTAAGGACAGACCCTTACCCAAGTTGTATTGAGTCAAGGCTTCCTTGATCCCTGCAGAACCCTTTGGTAACTTGTCCCATTCAATATAAGCACCTTTTTGTTGCTTAACAGTTGAAACAACTGGCGTGAACTTGATGGATACCCAACGTTCTACCAGGGCACCCAGGATAAACATCCCCAGGATAGAAGCACCCTTAGTGATGTCTTGCAAAATACCACCAGAAAGGTCCTTAGTAATTTCGGAACCGGCACGGTAGCCCAGTTCTTGAGTGTACCACATGAAGGCCCAACGAATAATGTTCCATAATACGAAGAACAAGATTGGTCCCATGATGTTACCACTCAGGGCGAGGGAAGCACCTAAAGCCCCTAAGATAGGCCGAACAGTAAACCAGAAGACAGGGTCACCAACACCGGCCAAAGGCCCCATCATCCCGATCTTAACCCCTTGAATAGCAGCGTTATCGATTTCAGCACCATTAGCTCTTTCTTCTTCGAGGGCTAAAGTAACCCCGATAACTGGTGAAGCTAAGTATGGGTGAGTGTTGAAGAATTCCAGGTGGCGTTCCAAAGCAGCTTTCCGTTCTTCTTCAGTCTTGTAAAACTTCTTTAAAGCAGGGATTAATGCGTAGCACCAACCACCATTTTGCATCCGTTCGTAGTTCCAGGAACCTTGTAAGAAGGTTGAACGCCATGCAACATGTAAACGATCACTCTTTGTTAAAGTAATTCTTTTTTCAGCCATGTTTATAACCTCCCTCTTATTCGTAGTCATTCAAGATATCGCCGAGTGGATCACTTGAGCCTTGGCTAGCATTAGCATTGCCAGAGCCACCAACTTTTTCTAAGTGCAAGTAGATCAAAGCAAGAGCAACACCGATTGTCCCGAGGGCGATCAGAGTTAATTCTTGCAAGGCAGCGATAACGAAACCTAAAGCGAAGAATGGCCATACTTCACGGGAAGCCATCATGTTGATAACCATTGCGTAACCAACGGCCACAACCATGCCCCCACCGATAGCCATACCTTCATTTAACCATGCAGGCATTGCTTCGAGGGCACTTCTAACAGTTGCAGTAGGGATAGCTAATAACAGTGCAGCTGGAATAGCAATCCGTAAACCTTGTAATGCTAAGGCGATTAATTGCCAAACTTCGATAGTCCGGAAAGAACCCTTCTTAGCACCGTTATCCATGATGTGAACAATCGCAGTTGAGATTGTCCGCACGATCATAGTTAAGAACAAGCCGGCAACTGCCAAAGGAATAGCGATTGCGATCGCAGAATTAACACCCTTAGTCCCTTGGTCACCTAAAACAAGAATAATAGCAGATGCAACAGATGCCAAGGCAGCGTCAGGGGCAACCGCAGCCCCGATATTAGCCCAACCTAAGGCGATCATTTGTAAGGAACCACCTAAAATAACACATTCTGGTAAGTGGCCTGTTACTAAACCAATCAATGTACATGCAATCAGGGGTTGGTGGAGTTGGAATTCATCCAAGATCCCTTCCATACCCGCAAAGAATGCAACAATAAATACTAGAATTGCTGAAATTGCAGACATAATTTTACCTCCTAAATCGAATTACTTTTTAGCTAATTCTGCGTTAGCTTTCTTCAACAGACTGTTGATATCTTCTGGTGAATCAGCTGGAACCTTACGGACGTTGAACTTGATACCCATCTTGAGCAATTCTTCAATAGCTTCAACGTCGTCAGGACCCATGGCGATCGCGTTGTTAACAACTACTTTACCAGTGGAGTGCGCGATAGAACCTAAGTTGATTTCCTTGATATCTACGCCACCTTTGATTGCCCGTAAGGCATCCGCACAGTTTTCAAAGAGTACCAATGCCCGTGTATCACCGAAACGTGGGTCTTTGGCCACTTGTTCCATCTTAGAGATTGGAACAACGTTAGCTTTAATTCCAACAGGAGCTGCCTGTTCAATCAGTTTCTTCCGTAATTCATCATGCGCTACAGCATCAGAAACAACAATGATCCGTGTTGGTTGCACAGACTTGGACCATGCAGTGGCAACTTGTCCGTGAAGTAACCGGGAGTCAACCCGTGCCAATACGTACTTGATGTGACCGTCTCCCAGCACAGTTCCTTCAGGAATAGCCCCTTGTGGTTGTGCCGCAGCAGCTGGTTCCTTAGTAGCTTCTTCAGCTGGAGCCAGGTCTTCTGGACGAACTTTAACACCATCTTTGGCTGTTTCAATGACATGAGCCGCAATTTCTTGGGCGCTTTCCATTGATAACCGGGAAGCATAAGCTTCAATTACCATTGGCAAGTTCATTCCCGCTACGATTGCCCACTTATCTTTGTGTTCTTCGTAGAGTTGGTTTGCCTGGTTAAACGGTGTACCGCCCCAAAGGTCAACCAAGAACAAAATTTGGTCTTGGTCATCGAAAGATGCGATCGCTTTTTCCATTTTAGCGCGCACATCTTCTGGACCTTCATTAGGCTTTAAAATGACAGCTGCGACGTTTTCTTGTTTACCAAAAATCATTTCACCTGATTGGTAAATCCCTTCGGCGAAGCCACCATGACTAGCTAAGATAATTCCTACCATAGCTAACTACCTCCTTGATTATTGTGTCCGTAGGCTCTCAATTAAATAGTAAATAATAGCAATCTAAGGGTTAAGACCCGTCATAATAAAAAAGAAAGCCCTTTCGAACTATCTGAATTATACAATAAAGCTAAATAAATGACAATTATGTATGCAATTTTATACCAATTTAGCATTATTTAACTAAATCCGTTATATAAAAAGGCTTTTCTCAAACTAACCATTACTAAAATGACGCTTCATAAATTTATTTTGTTCAAAAATATAAGCAAAGTTGCATATTTCTCGTGCAACTGACTTAATTTGCCTATAAAAAAACCGGCCAACGTTGATACCTCAACGAATCTGGCCAGTTTTTATGAAATAATGCTTGCCTTATCCTTATTTTGTCCATTGAATTGTGGACGTGGCGGAATTTTCCCTACCTGCTTGTCCTTAGTATGCAACAACCGTAACGAATTGACTACCGCAATCACCGTTACACCTACATCAGCGAAGACAGCGGCCCACATGCTAGTCAAGCCCAATGCGCCTAAAACTAAAAAGAGGAGTTTGCAACCAAGGGCAAAAATGATATTTTCCCATACTATTCGCTTTGTTTTACGTGCAATATTAACCACTTTGACTAGGGAACTAGGATCATCATGCATCAATACTACATCAGCTGCTCCAATAGCAGCGTCAGAACCTAAGCCCCCCATTGCAATCCCAACATCAGCACTGGTCAAAACTGGAGTGTCATTCAAGCCATCACCCACAAAAGCAACTTGAGCATGACCAGCTAGTTCTTGCTTGTACCGATCAACATAGGCCACCTTATCTTGGGGGAGGCAAGAGCAGTGAACTTCATCCAATCGCAATTCATTTGCCAAGGCCTGACCGACTTGGGGAACATCTCCGGTCAACATCACTTGCTTAGTAATCCCCAACGACCGCAATTCTGCAACCGTAGCTGCACTATCTGGCTTAACCACGTCAGCCACTACCAGCAAACCTTGGTACTGCCCGTCATAAGCCACGTATACTCGTGTTCCCGCCTGGTACAGGTCGGCTTCTCCTTGAGGAAGTATAATTCCTGCTTGCAAAAGGAGTTCGCGCTTCCCCACTAGCAATTCTTGACCCTGGTAGCAAGCGCGTACCCCCTGCCCAACAAGTTCTTTACGGTCTTGAACTTGATCCATAGCTGCGTGTCCTAATCTTGCATATGCCACAATTGACTGGGCAATCGGGTGGGGGGAAGCCGTCTCTGCTAAAGCCGCCATGCGAATCAGATCAGCTTCCGCCACCCCAGCATGGGGAACAGTCGCAACCACAGCAAATTCTCCTTGCGTTAGAGTTCCTGTTTTATCATAAACAACTGTTTTGACTCCGGCGAGTGCTTCGAGGAAGTTTGACCCTTTAATCAAGGCTCCCGCCTTGGAAGCTGCCCCGAGCCCTCCGAAAAAGCCAAGTGGAATCGAAATCACTAACGCACATGGGCAAGAAATCACTAGGAAGATCAAGGCCCGTTGAATCCAAACTGCCCACGCACCGCCTGTCACTAATGGCGGAACAACTGCCAATAGTGCTGCCAAGACCACTACTATTGGTGTATATACTTTAGCAAAGCGCTGGATAAAGTTTTCAGTTACCGTCTTTTTTTCACTCGCATGCTCCACCAATTCTAAGATTTGCGAAGCTGTTGAAGCCCCGAATTCTTTGGTAACACTGACCCGGACTACCCCATCTTGGACAATCGTTCCTGACAAAACATCGTCCCCCACAGTCACATACTGTGGTTGGCTTTCTCCGGTCAAGGCTGCTGTATTAAGATACGTCTGCCCTGCAACTATACATCCATCAACTGGGACTTTCTCCCCGGGGTGAACTACGATCACGTCCCCCACTTGAACCTGTTCTGGTCGAACCCGGTGAACCTGCCCATTGAGCTCCAAGTTAGCATAATCAGGCCGGAGATCCATCAAAGCAGTAATCGACTGGCGCGAGTTAGCAACCGCTCGATCTTGGAAAAACTCCCCGAGCTGATAAAACAGCATCACTGCTACTGCCTCAGGGTACTGCTGCAACATAAATGCCCCCACGGTAGCTACAACCATCAAAAAATTCTCATCAAACACTTGCCCTTTAATGATATTGCGACAAGCCTTAACGACAACTTCCCCACCTACAAGTAGGTAAGCTACCCCATAATACACTAGCAGTGCAGGATTAGGCCAAGTTAGCCAATGCCCCAGACAGAGCAGGGCGGCACTGAAGCCAATCATACTCAATGTGATTTTTTCTTCATGCGTTAGTCTTAGCTTCATCCTACCCCTCCGTTCATTCAACTAGCTAAATTCGATATCTTTAATTTAAGATATGAACATATACTCATATATTTAACTGGTTTTAGTATAGCACTTTCATAGACCTAGGTAAATATCTCTTTTGCATCCCGTGCTGTTTGATAGTAATATTATGCTAGTTATATTTGAATTCACGTGAAACAGGTGGCACAATGACAAAACAAAAACTTTTTCTTCCCACTGATGCAGAAATCGAGCGAAGCGTCGCTATCTTTAAAGCATTTGGTGACCAAACGCGGTACAAGATTCTTGCTTTGCTCTATGATCACCAACTTTCCGTCAATGAAATCGCTGCGCAGTTAGAAGTCTCGCAGTCAGCTGTTTCCCACCAACTCAAAGTTTTACGTCAAACTGGGTTGGTCCGGGGAGACCGTCAAGGGCAAAAAGTTCTCTACGAACTGGCTGACCGCCATATTATTATGATTTTCCGGCAGGTTAAAGAACATATTTCTGAAGATGATTTTTAGGCATAATAAAAGAAGGAGGTGTCGTTTCTACAACATCTCCTCCTTTTTCATTTTAGAAATTTTTCTGCCATTCTTCTTGATCTTTTTCCTTTTCCTCAGCAAGAATTTCATTAACCTCAGTGATGATTTCATCTTTGGTTAATTGCTCGTACTGCTTAACTAGCGCCCCTGGACCGCCACTATATTCGAACTGAAGGAAGCGGTTCTGGGTCACAGGCTGTTTCCGCCAAGCTAGGTATGCTCCTTTGGTGTCCCAAATAGTGATCAAGAGGTATTCACCATCACGAGGGTGCTTCTTTTGGCCTACTATCGTCCGCAGCAAACCAGCTGGGCGGGTACTTGGTAGCCGCCATTCATCTAATAGTGAGTTAAAAACTTTCTGTTCATCCTTATCAAGGGTAACGTATCTAAGTTCGAAGAAACCATCCCAGATATCAGTATCTGCTTCATTATCATACAGCAAATTAAACTGTAAGTCTGAGGATAACAAGACCTGCTTGCCACCAGTAATATCCATCAACATGTACCGTTCACGTTCTGCATTCTTAAAATATAGCATCCGCCGCTCTGGATATTCATCCATCACGTATTTAATTGCCATTGGAGCACCAACAGTTAAACTAATTCGATCAAGCATTTCTAACACTCCTTTGTATAGATCCCCAGTAACTACGGTCTTTCAGTAAACTCCCCTTCAATCACACTATCATGCTTTTTGCGTGGAGCATTGGGCATCACAATGGCCGCAATAATGTATGCTAGCAAACCAAAACCAGTAGTTAAAATTAAAACACCACCGATAATGCGGACAATGGTCTTGTCCCAACCAAGATACTCAGCCACACCACCTAAAACACCAGCAACTATCTTGTCACGCGACTTAACTAACTGCTTCTTTGCCATAGCAATTCCTCCCTTTTATAAATACCCCTTCTCACTTTCATTCTAACACATCACATAATTTCGTTGTCACCATCACTATTGGTGATTAGTTCCAAAACATCCCGTGCTTCAGCATGATCTCGAATCGTATCACTACTATGGTGCCCATACAAGACGTTTTCATCACCACCCCGGAGAATGAAGCCTTGGGCGGTAACATTGCGTAATTCATTGTCCCCATCGCTAGTCCGAATCGTAACTCGGTTGCTGATAGTAATATCATTCCCTTCAACATCCCCATCAGCATTGTCTATGTTGGTCCCATCTAAAGTTACCTGGTGGAAGTCAACATCCGTGTCACTGCTTCGCACACTTATTTGCTTCAAACTGGTTCCATTTTGCCCAACTAATTCGCCATCAGTAATATCAAGCTTGCCGTCTTCCAAGCTACTCCTAGACAGTGTTATATCCGTGTCGCTAGTTGTTAGCGCCGTTTGTTTAGCTGTAACACCATCTAAATGCAAGACCCCATCAGTAACATTGACAGTCAACTGCTTGAGTTCAACGGCTGCTGGTACAGTGATTTCTATCCGGGGTAAAGTATAGTTTTCATCATTAAAGGCTAAGCTGACTACGCCCCCGTGGTCCTTAGCTTTTACGAATATTTCATCTTTGGTTGCCTTGATCTGGGGTCGGGGTTGTCGTCCAGAGAAACTAACCTGATATTTTGTCCCCCGCCGAATAGTTACCTGAGCACCCGTGGCATCAACATGAATCTTTTGGGGATTGCCTTGCGGAATCACGTGCACTGTTTGTTTTTTCGTGGAAACAATCGTTGGGCGCCCGCTCTGAAAAGTCACAATCCGATTACCATGGTTAAACAACCCTATTAGAAGTAACACCAGCCCAACTAAGAGTAGGCCACCACCAATTTTAAGCATCTTTTTCATCGTACGGCTCTCCTTTCCTTAATCTTGGTGTAACAGTACCGGGTAAAGTTGCTAATTCCGCGTGCTATTCCCCGCACTGCCATAATGCACAACGGTGTCATGATCAAGAAGCCTGCTAAACAACTCAAACCAGCTCCGAGATAGAAAAGACCGACCGCCCAGTTGGTAAAGAGCAAGCCCACCCCCATGTATATGGCAACAAATCCTACCACAAATATAGCAGCTAGAATGGCGAGCGCTGTAATTCCAAACGAAAAAAGAACAGCGACCATTGTAATAAAACCACCAAAAAGAATTATCCCGCCACCAATTGTCAACATCGAAGTCGCTGCCAACAAGATTAGGATTGTTAACTTGATCTTGCTTCGAGGTGAGGAATTGGCATCCGCTGAACTGGTTTCCTCCTGGTGGATAGAATAATCAGCCAAAATCTTCCGGCTCAATTGCCGTGGTGATCCCAATCGTTTTTCAATCTCAGCACGCGTTGTTAAATCTGCATCAAATAAATATTCGTCATAAAAATCCATGACCTCTGCTTGTTCATCCGCAGTTAGCATCCCTAAGTGTTGCTTTAATTCAGCTAAATATTGTTCCTGAACCGTCATCCTTCCTCACCTTCCTCTGTTGGTTCAATATTGACCTGGGTAAAGACAGTATCCAGACTGTTTTTGTAATCATTCCACATTTTCACAATCCGTTGCAGATGCATCCGCCCCGCATCAGTAATTTGATAGTAACGCCGGTTACGGCCTGCATAAGGGACATCATATGTCGTCAAGTAGCCATGTTTTTTCAACCTACGTAAAATGGGATAAATAGTCGATTCTGAGATGGTAATCACCTGTTGGATATCCTGTGTTAAAGAATACCCATAGTGGTCTTCTTGAAGTAACAGGGCCAACACTAACCCATCCATCAGATCAGCTGTGACTGCGATCTTCACTTTGATTCCCCCTTTACTATTTCTTTGACTATATTATATTACGTATAATATATAACGGTCAATTATAATGTTTAAAGAAAAGTATATCTCCATAAAAAGTAAGTGGGCATCATTAGTGAATAAAGACAAAGGCTGAGAGAAAACAATGCTTTCTCCCAGCCTTTCGCCATTATTATTCGTTTTTGCTATCCGGTTCTGCAGTAAGTGGGCGCAGCTGAAATTCATTTTTGCCATCACGAATACAGCCCACCAAATGGTATTGCTTCCCGCCAGGACTCGTTACTTGCCCTAAATCGATTAACCCATTGTCTTCTTCATCAAAGCTCACTTGCTTTACCCGTTGCTTGAAAAACGTCTTCAATTTGCGGTACTTATCGTGAGCACGCTGGGCTTTTTCAGCCGCCTTACTCAGGGTAAACCCTTCATCAAGATAATGTTTGATCAGTGATACTTGATAGAGGTCAGGTAACCCATACCGGCGCATGGCTGCTTCTTCTTTGTCCAGGGGTGTGATGTATCCTTTCTTTTCCCAGTAACGAATCTGGCGTGCCGATACCCCTGTTATCTGGCTGACTTCACCGATACCAAATATCAGGTCTTTCCAAATTCGATTGACATTTGTCATATTGATTTTCAAAAAATCAGTCCTTTATTTAATAATTAATTACTCACACAGTTTTCATAATTCTTCCTTTATATTGTAACTATTTTGACATTGTTGTCAACTTTCTTGACAAAGAATATAAAAGCGGGTATAGTAGCTGGTAATCGTTAAATTTATATATGAGGAGATGTTTAAAAATCATGGATACAAACGCACCCGTTGATATCCACGGCAAGCCCTATAACCGGTCAATGCTGATCATTGTGCTGATGGTTGGTTCTTTCTGTACGGTTTTAAACGGGACTTTGCTCGCCACTGCTTTACCTTCAATTATGAAGTCTTTCGATGTCAGCACTGCGACCGTTGAATGGCTTTCAACCGGGTTCTTTCTGGTTAACGGGATCATGATCCCAGTTTCTGCATGGTTGATCAATAAGTTTGGCTCCCGCATTATGTATCTAACTGCCATGACTACTTTCTTGATCGGGACAATTTTGTCCTTCATGGCACCTGACTTTGGTTCATTGCTTACCGGCCGACTCATCCAAGCCCTCGGGGTCGGGGTGACAATGCCTTTGCTCCAAACTATCATGTTGTCCATCTTCCCGCCCGAAAAGCGGGGAGCTGCCATGGGGTCCGTAGGGATCGTTATCGGGTTGGCTCCTGCTTTAGGACCAACTCTTTCCGGTTGGATCGTTGATAATTGGTCATGGCGGGAACTCTTCGGAATGATCATTCCGATCTGTGTGTTGGTTTTGGTGCTAGCTTTCTTCTTTATGAAGAGCGTTTTACCAACTAGCAACCAAAAGTTGGACGTTCTTTCCATCACTACTTCAACCATCGGTTTTGGTTCTATGCTGTACGGGTTCTCTGAAGCTGGTAACAAGGGCTGGACTGATCCTATTATCATTGCCTTTATCGTTGTCGGGGCCATCTTCGTTGTTTTGTTTGGATTGCGCCAACTTCGGATGGAAAACCCCTTCTTGGACGTTAGCGTCTTCAAGTACAACGAATTTGCTTTGGCCGCTGTCCTCAGTGGGGTTACCAACTTAGCAATGATGGGGATTGAAATGACCCTACCCTTATATATCCAAGGAATCCGGGGCTTATCAGCTTTCCACTCTGGGTTAGTCTTACTCCCTGGGGCTTTGTGCATGGGGTTCATGTCCCCAATCACTGGGCGGCTATTCGACCGCTTCGGTGCCCGCCGGATGTCAATTACAGGGATGGTACTCTTAACTCTAGGGACTGTGCCATTCCTCTTCTTGAATGAAAATACTTCAATCATGATGATTGTTGTTTTCTATGCAATTCGGTTCTTCGGGATTGCTATGGTTATGATGCCTGTTACAACTTCTGGGATGAACGTTCTGCCATTGAATCGGATGTCCCACGGGACTGCTGTTAACAACACTTTCCGGCAAGTTTTGAGTTCAATCGGGACAGCCATCATGGTTTCTGTGATGAGTGATGTCACTAAGAGTAATATGCCTGCCAAGAGTGTGCTTCACAATACGCCACTTGTTTACAAAGACAAGGCAATTGCTGCTACTGTTTCTGGGTTCCATGCTTCCTTCGGTGTTGCCCTTGGCTTTGCCGTCTTAGCACTGTTCCTAGCTTTCTTCTTGAAGAAAGGCAACCGGGCTCGGGAAGCAGCTGCATTAAAGGGAAAGGAGGAAAATAACTAATGTTAATTACTATTTTAATTATTTCCGTTATCTTATTTGCCTTCTTTAATATCTTGCCAGTGATCAAAGGTCACCAAGTGGTGGCTGGGTTCTTCTTGCTCGTTGCCATCCTCAGTGGTTTAGCTATTGTCGGTAAGGATAATTACCACTTTGGTACTAAAGTACAAACAACTTCACAGACCACCCCATTGGTCTCATCAGGAGACAAAAAGATTAACGTTCTCCTCTATCAACCTTTGGGCAATGGTCAAGAAAAAGTTTATTTATACAAGACTGATGATAAGCAAAAGGCCCCTAAACCGATTAAAACCGACCACCTCAAAACCCAAGTCAAGTGGACCAATAGTTCTAGCAAAATGGTGGTCAAAGAAGAACGCTATGTTTCTAGCAGCAATCTCAGTCGGACCCTTTTAGGCAACATCAAACCTAAGGACAATTTGAAGCAACGGACTTATACCTTCTATATCAACAAGAACTGGTCTGTCCTCTCTGTGGCTCAAGCTAAGCAGCTGGCTAAGGCTTTAAAGTCACCACAAGTTCAAGCTCAACTCAAAGCCAAGATCCAACAGCAAGCCCAAAAGGCTGTGATGGAAGCAATGATGAAAAAGCCTAATATGTCAGCAACCGAACGGGCTGAGGTAACTCAAGCTACCGTTGCGCAAGCACAAAAGACTGCTATTCAATCTTTATTGCAAAATAAAACTAAATAGAAACATTCATTCTTAGCAAGCGAATGACTTCGCACAAGATCAAAAAGCTACCACATGTAGTATTGTTAAACTAACAATGCTATATGGTGGTAGTTTTTTTAGCCAATCCTTCCGGCGATAATTCTTAAACGTAAACTTCGACGCCTATCTTTACCTTTCCTTAACTCTGGCATAATACATTCTTCACAAATTATATATAGTATAATGAATGTAGTCAGATCCATTGAACTACAGAAAGTAGGTTATTTTTATGACAATTAAAGCGACTGATGATCACCCCGCGCCTAGCGCTATTGTATCAGCACAAGTGATCGCCATTAATCCAGAAACGCTTACCCTGCGGACCCAGGATCAAAAAATCATTATTGCGCATCAACCGCAATTTAAGAATCGTTCTGACCACAAATTATATGTTAAAACAATGATGGATATCTGCCGGTCTGGCTTATGGATCCCAGTTGATATGACCACCCGACAGCTCCTCCAGTATGACTGGTTTGACACACCAGCTACTGCTTATAGTTTCTAATGATCCAGAGACCGCCAAAGACTAATTTGGGGGTCTCCTTTTTAACAAAAAAGACCATCTGCAGCAAGCGCTTAGATAGTCTTCCAACCTATATTCTCTTCTTGATGTGTTACACCGTAACAACCAGTGATAGCAATGCGACTGCGATAAGTCCTAAGACCACCGACAATCCCATTGATCTTGTCCGATAAGCGACCGCAATCACAATTAGCGAGGCGAGAATTTTGGCCACATTATGAAACCCGACAAATGTAAATTTTGCACTATTCATAAAAACATCTTTTACAACCAATGCCGTAAACAGTGATACCGGCACATACTTCATCCATTCATTAAACCATTCAGGAATTTGCCGTGTCGCAAAAATCCGCAGCGGAATATAACGAGGTATAAACGCTACTGCCATTGATAAAATGATCAGGATAAAATGATCCATTGAACTCATTGCCATAATGCGTTATCCCTCCGACTCCGTCTCTGATTTCTTGCTAATCGTCTTTAAGCGACTAGCACGCGGTTTGATCTTGCTCAGTAAGAAACCTTTAGCCTTACCGTGCTTTACTAAGTAATCTTCGATAGCAAAGCCAATCAAAGAAGCCATTAAAGTAGCAGCAACCAAGCCCATCGTACTCTTGAATAGGCTCATGAAGAAGATCGCTGCCACTCCTGAAATCAAACTGATTAGCACTGTCAACTTGTTCTTGAACTGCATTACCACCATGTAGATAAACAAAGCAGTCAAAGCATAGTCAACAATTTCCAGGTTAATCGTTATCAAACTACCGATTAAACTACCAATCATATTGGCTACTGTCCAAAAAGCTAGTGAATAGTGTTCTACCATCCACGCATCCATTGGCTTCCAGCTCTTATCCGTAGCAAACTTTAAGTAGTTAACGGCGTAGTTTTCATCGTTCAGCGAAAGGGCAAACCCGAAGAGGAAACTCTTCTTCGTTCCCCGCAGGTACTGCGATAAACTTGATCCTAATAACGCATATCGTAATTCAAGGAAGAACAGCATCACTAAAATCGTTGGCATCGATGCATTAACTGTCAACATTGAAGCAATCATAAACTGAGCCCCACCAGAAAAGACAAATAGGGAGATCAGCACTACCATCAGTGTGTTAAACCCTGCGGCATGCAACAAAACCCCAGCGGCCATCCCGATAGGAACATAGCTGAGACATAAAGGCATAGTTACCCGTAATACCTCAAGCCATCGTGGTTCTTTCTTTTTCACGAATAAGCCTCCAAAAAATAAATGTCCTCGCAAAATCGATTATAACATATAAATTC
>DHCFI07803__coassemble_1305_pt1 | contig 25443 bp, 24 predicted proteins | sample DHCFI07803__metabat2_high_PE_032 | metagenome-assembled genome bin DHCFI07803 | reverse complement strand
CTGGGTGGTGCCTTGTGCCTGTCCTATGGTTTCGCTCGCTGTGGTATGTTCAGTGAAAATACATCCAACGGTATGGGTGGTTATGCTGAATATGCTTTCGGTAAGAATGGTAACTTCATGGCAAACTTTACTTACGCTTTGTCATTAGTTATCGCTAACGTTGCCATCGGTGTTTCTGCCGTTGGTTACGGTGCCGTTTGCTTGGGTATTGAATTGAATGCCGTACAAACTTCCCTGGCAACTATGGCATTGGTTGTTATCACTACTATAGCTAACTTCTGGGGTCCAAGAATCACTGGTAAGATTGGTTCCGTCACTGTTTGGGGCGTTATCATCCCAGTTGTCTTGATCTCTGTTGTTGGTTGGTTCTTCTTCAGCGGTCACAAGTATGCTGCTGCATGGAATCCACACCACTTGAGTTTCGGCAAAGCAATCGGTTCTTCTATTCCTATTACTTTGTGGTCATTCCTTGGTTTGGAATCTGCTGCTGCTAACGGTGACGCCGTAGAAAACCCACAAAAGAACGTGCCAATCGCTATCTTGAGCGGTACAATCATTGCTGGTATCATCTACATTGCTTCTACTAACGTTATGGCTGGTATCGTTGATAACAAGGATCTTGTTACTTCAACTGCTCCATTCGGTTTAGCATTTGAAACTATGTTCCACAGTGCAATGGCTGGTAAGATCGTTATGGCATTAATGACCTTAGCATGTATCGGTTCATTACTTGGTTGGCAATTTACTGTTGCCGAAGTGTTCCGTTCTTCTGCAAACGCTGGTTACTTCCCAGCTGTCTTCAAGAAGCTCAACAAGCACGACGCACCAGTTGCTGGTATGACTATCTTAATGATCGTTCAATTGATTCTGTCATTGATGACTATGAGTCCAAACTTGAACGAACAGTTCAACCAATTAGTTAACATTGCCGTTATCACTAACTTAGTTCCATACGTACTTTGCATGGCTGCGGTTAAGATTATCCAAATCCGTGCAGGTCAAACTGATAGCAAGGCTAAGACTGCCAATGCAATTGCATTCGTAGCTGGTCTTTACAGTTTGTACTCCATGTACGCTTGTGGTGCCGAATCAATGTTAATCGGTGCTATCATTGCCTTCTTCGGCTGGACAGTTTGGGGCTTCATCGCTCACAACTTCATGCCACTTGGCAAGGAAAGCAAATAATCATTTGATTATTGCCGAGCTGAATTAGCTTAACAGGAACCCTACGAGGAAAATCTCGTGGGGTTTTTGTGTACATATTTTCAAGTTGCCGTCACTACTACTATTTTCATATCGTTTTAATGTGAAAACGTTTCAGATGAGCAAGGTGCTCATTCACAATTGACTCTAGCTACGTGTTCAGGTAATTTATAAGAGTTATAAATTAAGGAGGAGATAGTAGTGAAGAAGCAACAACTGTTCATCGGGTTGATCAGTTTGCTGCTATTTGTATTTACCCTGGGTAATTACTCTGTCCATGCTGATATGGGACGTAATATTAGTGATCACATCACTAATTTGGAAATTTCCGACCGTGATCAAGGAAAGCAGGATACTTATCAACATGGAGCTTACCTGAACGTAAAGGGAACATTTAGTGATCAATGCGGTGAAATTCACGGTGGCGATTATATTTTAGTTAATTGGTCGACTCAAAGTGAAAATGCGCACGCATTTTTGCAAGGGTTTAATGGAAAAAAAGACCTGTACATTGATGGTACAATGGTTGCAACCTATACGGTAGATGCCACGGGAGCCAAGTTACTTTTTAATGATAATGTCAATAATTTACAGAATATCAATGGTAGTTTTACATTTACTGTTCAAGCGTTTAATGATACCTCGAATAATCAGGTGTTAAACATTGGTTCTGGAACAGTGAATGTCGATGTCACGATGCAGGCAGGAGCTAGTGATGGTCATGAAATAACCCACCACCAGTCGTGGGCAGGGTCTAAGACCGGTGCGGTCCAGAGTTATGCTGGCAAAAACTGGGTCAACTGGGGCGTATACTTTAACTCTAACGCTGCGGGCTTGACGGGCCAGATCACTTTTACGGATCAAATTCCTGCCGGTTTAAGCTTGGATCCAAACCGAATCAACATTTGGCTTGATGGTACGGAATACATTCCGCTGGCTGACTTTAAGGCCCGGTTTCCACAATCGGCAATCAAGGTTGAGGGATCAGTGATTACTGCCACCTTTGCTGGAACAGAATTTTCCGGTCATAGTTTTTCTCTAGGCTATTTAACGGAAATAACGGACCCAACTGCGGTTAGTTTCACCAATACGGCCACTGGTTCCTATCAGCTAGCTGGCCAAACACCCCAAAACTATGACTTCGCTGCGACGGTGCGCAATGTCAATTTTGATGCTAGTGTGACTGGTACTAAGCCAGGAGAACTAAAAATCATTAAATATTATGACGAGAACGGATCGCGCAAGCTTTTACCAGGGGTAACTTTTGAAATCACGGCGCAAACTGGGAAAAAATGGCAGGCAACAACAGATGCCCATGGCGTTATCAGCTTAAAGAATATGATCGCGGGGACTTATTTTGTTCGTGAAATCACGGCGCCAGACTGGATTAACCTAGATGAAGTACGGAACCGCACTTGGCAGGTTGCGGTATTAAGCAGGGGTGAAGGGCAAGCGTTGGAAATTGTTAACCATAAAAAGCCTGCTCCAGAAGAACCAGCAAATCCAGGCGAGAAAGAACCGCCAGCAGAAGACAACGAAACATCCAAAGTTCCGGGTGAAAAGGACCCAGCGGAGGATACGGAAGAAGTAGAGGTTCCAAACGAAAAAGAACCAGCAGAAGATCCTGAAGTTCCAATGAATTCCGATGAAAAGGAACCACCGGAAGAACCTAGGATTCCAGCAAATCCGAATGGGATAGACCTACCAAAGGATCCAGAAAAACCAGCATTACCAATGGTACCGGAATTGCCATTAATAGGTGACCAGGAACCAGCGCTGGGTACAAAGACAACAGGTAAGGAAATAGGTTTGCAAATAGTACCTAAACCTGCAGAAGTAAATGCAGCAGAGAAAAAGGAAAGACAGCAACAGGCAACCGCTAAAGCTACTGCAGCTACTTCGGTTAATACGAAGTTGCCGCAAACAGGAGCGGGAGTTTCCTTAATGGTATATGGATTAATCATATTAGTGGGAACAGTGTTGGGGTTTCGAAGAAAGTTATTCTAAATACCTAAATTGATGAATATAAAAAGGCTACACCGCATAGGATGTAGCCTTTTTATGATGTAATTGTTTGCTCTTAGTTTACATGGACAGCAAATGATGGCATGTAGTAAGCCATATTACCATAGCTGACGTTTTGGCCTTCTTGAGGAGCAGCAATATAAGTATTATTACCAGCATAGATTGCGACGTGGTAAGTATTCCCTTTGCTTCCCCAGAAAAGTAAGTCCCCAGGTTGAGCTTGGCTCACAGCAATCTGTGTCCCGGCGGATTCTTGAGCAATGGTATTCCGCCCAATGCTCTTGCCTAACTGAGCGTAAACGTATTGGGTAAAGCCAGAGCAGTCAAAGCCGCTTGGAGTAGTTCCGCCCCAAACATATGGTGTACCAAGGTACTTTTGAGCAATGGTTACAGCAGCGGCATTGCTTGCTGAACTAACAGGGTTAGTTGCAGCTTGCTTGTAATCCGTAGCTGTTGGTGCCGTTGCTTGAGTTGATTCATGCACAGTAGGAGTTGCAGCAGTGGTATTTGCTTGCTGACTAGTAACAGCGGTAGTAGTTGGTGCTGTTTGGGTAGTAGTACTTGTTTGGCTAGGAGCTGGTGTAGCAGCAACACTAGTTTCGGCTTTGGCAACAGTACTGCTGCTGGTAGTTGTAGTAGTAGTAGCTTCCGTGGAAGAACTGGTAGCAACTGTTGGAGCAGCTGTAGTTGGTTGCTGAGTAGCTGAAGTCGTTGTGCTTGAAGAAGTAGCTACGGAACTTGCACTAGATGTTTGAGCACTGCTAGTTTGACTTTCAGTTGTAGTAGTTGTTGCAGGTGCAGGGGTTGCAGCTTGTTGTGTTGTAGCAACAGCCGCACTCTTAGCAGGAACAACTTGTGGTGTACGTTCAGTCACGCTGGTTGCTGTCTGAGTAGTAGCAGCAGTTGCACCAGGAGTAGTATGAGCTTTAGCCACAACAGATAATGTTTGTCCAGCAATGATAAGGTCATTATCGCTAGCAATGTTGTTCATTGAACGTAGGCTATCGACACTCATGTTATGCGCGCGAGCGATGGACCAGAGGGTGTCCCCAGTCTTAACTACGTATGTATTAGTGACAGGCTTAGTGCTGGTTTGCTTAGGAGTAGCTGCCTTGTTAGCAGTTGGAATCTCCAATGATGCACCAGCATAAATTAGGTGGGTATCAGAATTAATCTTGTTTAATGTTTCGATTGATTGGATGGAGACACCATACTTTTGAGCGAAATGCCATACAGAGTCACCAGGTTGGATCTTTACAGTGGTATTAGCGCTAGCAGGCTGAGCAGAAACAGCTAATAAACCAGCTGCTCCCACAGTTCCAGCTAACAGGGTTTTTGTCTTATTGTTCATGCTCTCACTCCCGTCTATCTCCAGATAGTAATATTGACACTTCCTATTGTATAGCAAATCGGTTACAATCCCTACGGCTTAAATGTTACAATTAGTTTTCTTTTTGTAATATATTTGTTAAGTAGCGTCGGTATTTGTTTTGTTCAGGATAAGCAGCAATAAGTAAGTTTGCAAAAAGCTAAAAAGATTTCTTTTTTTGCAAAAAAAGAATCCGTGCGTTAGCACGGATTTGATGAGTAAGCTAATATTCACGATGTTTGTGTTCGATCCAATTTTCCAAATGGTGATATATTAAACCAAAGGCAACAGTTAACAAGATCCCCTTAATAATATTAAATGGAGCGACAACTGTTAGTACATAGCGTCCAATGCTGAATGGCAGTTGCAAACCAATAACCCGCATATAGAGGGGAGTGACAACTGCCCAGTTGGCTAAGCTCATCACAACAGTGAGTGCAATGGTAGCAATAGCACCCGCCGTAATGATGTTTGTTACGCTTTTATCCCGCGCCGCTAGGAAGCGATATAAGCTAAACACAAATGTTACGGTTGCCAGAAAACCAGCTGCAATCCCAATAAAGTTGGTTGCATCAAAGCCGGTTAAAACAAAATATAACAAGGACCGCAAAACTGCGACCAAAAGCCCATCAGCTGGACCAAGGATAAAGAAAGCTAACAAGATCGGTAAATCCGAAAAGTCGACTTTCATCCAAGTAAACCCCGGAATGACGGGGAAAGAAATATAATACAAAAGATATGCTAGTCCAGCCAAAGCAGCGGCGACTACATACTTTCTAGTTCTGGTTTGCACCATAGTAAAACCTCCTAAAGATGAGGAATACCTTCCATGGACTGGATCAAACAAAAAAATCCTCCCACTTCAAGGAGGATTTAGGTATGCTAAAATCCATCTTCTACCATCTAGACTATAACTATCGGCCTTGGAATCACACCAAGTCAGTCCCAATAATGGGAGTCGCGGGCTTTACCGCCGGTCGGGAATTACACCCTGCCCTGAAGATAAACCAAAAATATTTAATTACGCTAAAACTATACAACAAGTTAATAGTACTCACAAGTCCAGCGATTAATTGAAAAGCCGGAATTGTTCATCCTTGGCCAGCTTTGGCTTGTCTTCAGCTGGAGCTTCGATAGAGCCAAATGGCATTTGTGCACGCAATTGCCAACCAGCTGGTAAGTCAAATTCAGCGCGAATGGCATCATCAATTAGTGGGTTGTAGTGTTGGAGACTAGCACCAATTCCTTGTTCTGCCAAGGCAACCCAAACAGCTTGTTGTGCCCCACCAATTGCTTGTTCTGCCCATGGCTTGAAGTTGTCAGCATAGAGCTTAAAGTCATTTTCAAGCTTTTCAACAGTTGGCATATCAGTGAAGTACAGAATTGTTCCGGCTCCGGCACGGAAACTTGCGATCTTGTCAGCAGTAGACTGGAAGTTTTCTGCTGGTACAATCTTCCGTAAAGTTTCTTCAACGATGTCCCAAACACGGTTTGACTTTTCGCCGAAGAGCACAACGGCACGGACTGTTTGGCTATTGAAAGCAGTTGGTGAAGATTGAATAGTATCAGTTACCAATTCATAAACTTCATTTTGAGTGAGTGGTAAGTTTTCGCCTAGCGCGTAAATAGAATGTCTTTTTTTGTTTAATTCAACTAATTTAGATTCCATAATGATTACCTCCAAAACAATATGTAATTAACTTGTTGTTTTTAGTATAACTTGCTTACTAAAAATAAGCAAGTTAAAAATAATATTTTTTTGTGGGTAGAAATGGATATAGGTTGGAGCAGGAAGATAAGTTTAATAAAAAGAACGAAGGATACTTCAAAGAAGTCCCCTTCGTTCAATTGATTACTATAAAAATGCTAATGGTTATTTAGTTAAGTCGATCCGTTCACTAATCAAGTAAACTAAAATAGCACCAACGGCCATGGCCCCGAGTTCGCCAGCTGCAACTGAAATGTACGAAGCCCAGAATGGTAAGTGCATAACATAAAATAGTTCTAGGGCAATGATCCATGACATAGCAGCACAGATGATGACAGTTGCGACCAGTTTGCCGACTTTGCTTGAGATGTGTTGGCTTACCCAGTAACTCAGCGCTGTCATCAGGAGGGTTTCTGTGGTCCCAAAAACCATATCGACAACTCCCAAACTGGAATTGATATTGGCTACTGCACATCCCAGGGTTAATGCCCAAATATAGCGTTTGTTGAAAACAACCAAATTGTTGAGCATTTCTGAGACACGAAACTGAACTGCTCCGTAACTTAGCGGATTAATCAAAGTTAAAGCAATGTATAAAGCAGCGATCAGAGCGGCTTTAACTAGGCTCACTAATCGTGTGTGACTAGATGTGTTTTCCATATTAAATCTCTCCTTAGTTTTTTATAAAGGTGGGATGGTTGCGAACCACCTGTGTTTCAAGAAACACATGCTAGTATAGCAGATTTATTAAGGTTTGTGGGGAACAATCTGCAAACCAAGAACATTTGGTATAATGAAAGGTATTGACTATAACGGAATAAATTTAAGCGAGGACAAAAATATGGATTTGGATGAAATTCGTCAGCTAATGCGGGATTTTGAACAAATGACAGTGCGTGAACTAGAGATTGATAATGGTGATTTCCATTTACGCTTGAGTAAGAACAAGAGCTCACAAATATCGGCACCTATCGAAAGCGAGAACCCCCCAACGGACCCAGCATTAGTTGCTAAAGCTGAAACGCAAACGGTCACTGCACCACTGGTCGGTGTAGTCTATTTGCGTCCCCAACCCGATCAACCACCATATGTACAAGTGGGTGATCAAGTTGAGGAAGGGACAACTGTTTGTGTTATTGAAGCTATGAAGATGGTAACGGAGATAAAAAGTCAACATGCTGGTCAAGTGGCGGCAATTGCTGTTCAAGACGGCGAGTTAGTTGAATTTGGGCAACCCTTGATGGAAGTGGCAGAGAGCAGGTGAAACGATGTTTACAAAGGTTCTAGTCGCTAACCGAGGTGAAATTGCAGTACGGATCATTCGCTCATTACAAGAATTAGGAATTCAAACAGTGGCGATTTATTCAACTGCTGATCGGGATGGTTTACATGTTCAATTGGCAGATGAAGCGGTCTGTGTAGGACCTGCGCAACCCCAAGAATCTTACTTGAATATGCAAAATATTATTGCAGCAGCAGTGGGTGTTGGAGCACAAGCAATCCACCCCGGATATGGTTTTTTGGCCGAGAATGCCGAATTTGCTAACTTGTGTACGCAATGCGGCCTAACTTTTATTGGCCCCCGAGCAACGACGATTGATTTGATGGGAAACAAGGAGCATGCGCGGCAAGAAATGCGGCAAAACGGGATTCCAGTAGTCCCTGGAAGCAAGGGGCGGATTACGACCCTGGGAGTAGCGCAGCAAGCCGCTAGTGAATTAGGCTATCCTATAATGTTAAAAGCAATTGCCGGTGGTGGTGGCAAGGGCATCCGCCGTGTTGAAAGTGAACAAGAATTGGAACGTGTCTTTACCCGGGCCCAAAAAGAAGCCCTATTATCCTTTGGAGACCAGGGAATGTATCTAGAAAAGATACTGATGGGAGTTAGACATATCGAAGTCCAAGTTTTTGCTGACCACCAGGGGAACCAAGTTTATTTTCCAGAGCGTGATTGCTCAGTTCAGCGCAATAAACAAAAATTGGTCGAAGAGAGTCCAGCCCCCGGCTTGACCTCAGCGGAGAGAAAATACTTGGGGCAGCTTGCCCTCCGGGTAATGGATGTGATTGCCTATACCAATACGGGAACGATTGAATTTTTGATGGATCAGGACCACCATTTTTATTTCATTGAAATGAACACCCGGCTCCAGGTGGAGCATACCGTGACAGAGATGATCACGGGGATAGACTTGGTCAAAGAACAGGTGCGGGTGGCAGCGGGCTTACCCCTGTCATTTACGCAGGATGATATTCAAGCACACGGACATGCAATCGAGTGTCGCATCAATGCGGAAGATCCGACCCACGACTTCCGCCCAGCTGCTGGTCAGGTGACAATGGTACATCTTCCAGCAGGAAACTTGGGCGTGCGGATCGATACGGCGTTATATCCGGGGGATGTGGTCACACCTTTTTATGATTCACTGATTGCTAAAGTGATTGCACAAGGATCTGATCGCGAAGAAGCCCGGGCCAAGGCCCAACGTTTAGTAAACGAATTGGTAGTTCGGGGGGTCACGACCAATCAAGCATTGCAGCAGGCAATTCTTGCAGACCCGCTTTTTGTTGGCGGGCAGGCGACGATTACAACGTTGGAAAAAGAGATTCTTCCCGCTTGGAAAGGAACGGATATGTGATGGCTTTGTATGATAAAAAGAATACCCTCAGCGAGCGTCATATTCAGGCAGATAAAAAAGCTATGCAGCGAGTTCCAGATGACTTATGGGAGAAGTGTCATTATTGTCATGGCACTTGGGCCAAAGTGGCGACTAATCGTTATGGCACTTGTCCCCACTGTGGTGCAGGCAAACGGCAGGCGGCACGGCAGCGTTTAGCGTGGTTGGTAGATGAATTTACAGAGATGGATGCTGAACTGACAACTGTTGTGGGGAGAGATTTTCCAGGTTATATGGAAAAGATAACGGCTGCCCAAGCGCGAACACAGCTTAACGATGCGGTTTTAACAGGAAAAGCAACTATCGAGCGGACCCCGTTTGCTTTAGGGATCATGGATCCACTGTTCATCATGGGATCATTGGGAACTGTGGCCGGTGAAAAAATCACCCGCCTGTTTGAATATGCGACAGCCCACCAACTCCCAGTTGTACTAGTAACGGCTTCGGGGGGTGCACGGATGCAAGAAGGGATCCATTCGTTAATGCAGATGGCGAAAATTTCGCAGGCCATAGCAGCCCACCACCGTGCAGGCTTGCTATATATAACGATTTTGACGGACCCAACAACAGGGGGTGTGACGGCTAGTTTTGCGATGGATGGCGACATTATTCTGGCTGAACCACATGCCTTAATTGGTTTTGCGGGGCGACGAGTAATTGAACAAACCATCCAAACCACAGTAACGCCGGACTTGCAGACGGCAGAAAATGTCCTCCGACACGGTTTCATTGATCAAATTGTGCAACGTGAAGATGAAAAAAAGGTTCTCGGATGGTTATTGAAAAATGGAGGTAGAAATGATGTCCAAGCTTGATGCAGCTCAGGTCGTAAAACGCGCCCGGCGGGCAGATAAGATTACGGCGCAGGAGCTAATCACACATTTGTTTCCTGATTTTTTTGAGCTTCATGGTGACCGGGTGGGCGGAGATGATCCTGCAATCATCGGTGGTTGGGCAACTTTCCACGACCAGCCGGTAACTGTCATCATAACCAACCGGGGCCAGGACCTGGCAGAACGCCAACAAACGCATTTTGGAAGTCTGATGCCAGCGGGTTATCGCAAGGCTTTGCGTCTGATGCAACAAGCAGCCCACTTTAACCGCCCAGTGTTGGTATTTGTTAATACCCCGGGAGCATACCCTAGTCCGGAAGCAGAAGAACAAGGGCAGGGTCCAGCATTGGCCCAGAGTATTTTGGCAATGGGCGAACTTGAAATCCCTGTGATCACTGTGATTTATGGTGAAGGAGGGAGTGGCGGTGCATTAGCTTTAGCCGTTAGTGATCAAGTTTGGATGTTGGAGTATAGTACCTATGCAATTCTTTCCCCAGAAGGTTTTGCTGCTATCCTGTGGAAAGACAGTAAAAAGGCGGGGTTAGCGGCAGAGCAGATGCAATTAACCCCCCAAGCATTGCTGAAGCAACAGGTAATAGAGGGGATAATCCCTGAACCAGACGATCATAAGGAAGTATGCACTAATATTGATCAAGTGTTATGGGAACAATTACAAAAGTTACGCGCCTTACCAGGGAATGAACTGGTGCGCCAACGCCATGCGCGTTTTCGGAAGTTTTAAGAAGTACATGGCAGGGATGATAGCTTGTTTCAAGGGTAAAAATCATTTATTATGGTTTTAAAACATTTAGCCCGACCAGTTTAGCGTCCGTGCTAGCAAATCTAAGGAGAATAACAATAGAAATTATGAAAGTCGGAGATAATTTAGCATTACTGACAGACCTCTATGAGTTCACTATGTCAGCTGGTTTCCAACGTGCTCTAGACCGTGAACAACGTGGGGTATTTGACATTTTTTATCGTCAAGTCCCAGATAATGGGAGCTTTGTGATTGCTGCTGGGCTCCAACAGGCTTTGGAAGAAATCCAAAACATGCACTTTGCTAAAGAGGATATTGCTTATTTACGTTCATTGAACATATTTGATGAAGAGTTTTTGACTTATTTGCAGAATTTCAAAAACACATGTGATATCTGGGCAGTGCCAGAAGGAACCCCAATTTTTCCGCGGGAACCATTGATGACCATTCGTGGCCCGTTGATGGAAGCACAATTATATGAGACTTTCTTACTCAATATTTTAAATCACCAGACGCTAATTGCTTCCAAGGCACGGCGGATTACTGCTGCCGCTGCTGGGTTGCCAGTGATGGAGTTCGGTGCTCGTCGGGCTCAAGGACCAAGTTCAGCACTCTTTGGAGCGCGGGCTGCAATCATTGGTGGGGCAGTGGCTACTTCCAACGTACTGGCGGGGAAAAAATTTGATATTCCAGTTTCTGGAACGATGGCCCACAGTTGGATTGAGGCATTCGACTCTGAAATCGATGCTTTCAATGCATGGGCGGATATTTATCCAGATAATTGTTCTTTGTTGGTTGATACTTACGATATCCTGAATTCAGGAGTTCCTAATGCCATCAAGACATTTCAGCGGTTGAAAGGAGAAGGGCATAGCTCTTTTGGGATTCGGATTGATTCGGGGGATATTACCTCTCTTTCACGGCAAGCGCGGAAGATGCTGGGTGAAGCAGGGTTCCCCGACGCTAAAATTACCATTTCCAACTCACTCAACGAAGAAATCATTTCTTCATTATTACACCAAGGTGCCCAAATTGACGCCTTGGGGGTAGGGGAAGAGTTGATTACCAGTTCTTCATCACCCGTGTTGAGTGGGGTATACAAATTAGCGGCGGTTGAACGCGATGGTGAATTGATTCCTAAGATTAAGTTGTCTGCTAGCCGGGGTAAACTAACATTACCAGGTTTGAAACAGGTCTATCGCCTCTATCATAAAGGAACTAATGAAGCCTTTGCTGATCTAATTGCGTTGAAAGATGAACGCTTGCCAATCGTTATTCATGCGGTGACAGCTGATCCGATGGCGATTAAACAAAATAAGTTACTGAATAATTTTGAGGTGCGCCCATTACAAACAGAGGTAATGAACGGTACGAAACTTTTGACCAGTACACCGGATGTGTTTGCAATTCAAAAGTTCAGTAAGCAACAGTTAGCAGAGCTACCAGAAGCAACCCAGCGACGGTTGAATCCAGATGAGTTCCCAGTGTATATCACACCGCAACTATATGCTTTGCAGCAAGCAGTTATCAGTCAATATACAGAAAATTACTAAACAAAAAAACGTCCAGTTCAAAAACTGGGCGTTTTTTACTTGTTATTAAGGAGGCGGTCTTTGAGTAAAGCGACGCCGTAAAACAGTGCTTCAAGCACTGTGATGAAGAAACTAGCTGGCCAATTAGTCCAATAGCTCAACGTAAGTCCAAGCCAAATGCCGATCAAGACGAAACTAAAGGTCAGCCCGATCATCTTGGGGAGAGAACTGGCAAAAAATTTAGCTGCCGAAGCGGGGATGGTCAGGAGAACAAAGATTAATAAGGCCCCGATAATTTGGGCTGTAATACTAACAGTCAAAGCTAACATTAATAAGAAAATTATTGAAACTAAGCGGTTGCCCCGTTGGTTGAACTCAGCTCCCTGCGCGTCAAAAGAATTATAAGCTAAACGGCGGAACAAGAAGAAGGCTACCACTAACAGCAAGATACTCAGCCAGATAAGGGTCCGGAGATTAGGGGCGGTGATCCCGATGATGCTTCCAAAGAGGATATTAGTGGCGTAACTTGCTTGCTTTTCAGAAAGGGATAAGAAGAGAATCCCCAATCCTAAGAATAAGCCTGAAAAGACACTAATTGATGCTTCACGGCGTCCGAGCTTTTCACCAGAAAAGCCGATAAATAAGGCGCTGGTACAAGTGAAAAGGAGCATTCCTAAAATTGGCTCGAAACCGGCAAAAATAGCAAAGGAAGCGCCAGAAAAGCCAATTTCAGATAGAGTATGGGTAAAGAATGAGGTTTGTCTAGCGACAACAAAGACCCCCATGAAACTACAGATAACAGCGATGAAGATTCCGGCAATGAATGCGTACCGCATAAAGTCGTAGTAAAACATTAATTTTGCGCCTCCTTTTTAGTCAAGTGACCGGTCTGGTTTGCAAGGTGAAGTTCGTAATCAGCATAAGTAGTAATTAATTCAGGATCGTGAGTAATAAAAATAACCGTTAGATTGCGTTGAGGCATGATACGCTTAAGCAAACGAAGAAGTTCATGCTTTGATTCTTGGTCCAAGTTGGCAGTTGCCTCGTCCATGATTAGTAATTGTGGTTCAGCGCAAAGAGCTTGTGCCAGGTAGGCGCGTTGCTTTTCACCACCTGATGCCTTACCGAGGGGTTGGCGCGCAATCTTGGTTAGATTAGTTTCGTGTAAGAGGTCAGCCACGGTTTGTTTCATCCGTGGGGTATTCCAAGGGAGGAGTCGGTGTTTGAAACCAAGCGCTACGAAATCAGCAACACTTAAAGGATAGTCATCATCAATATTCCGTAACTGCGGAACGTATTGTACCTGGTCAGGAGTGAGGTTGATGGTTACAGTGGTCGATTCCCGGTTGATATGACGCAGGAGGTATTTGATTAAGGTAGTCTTGCCGACACCATTTTCACCTGTGATACAAGTTAAAGCTCCTTGGGGAATCCCAAAGGATAGATCTTTAAAAAGTTGCCGTTGAGGGATTCTAAGATCTAAATGATCAACTTGTAAAATATAATCCATAACTGCTTAATCAATTCCTTTCTGTATATTGCGAACTTGCATGAATTCATCTTTCATCCAGGAGAGATAATTCTTGCCCGCGGGTACTGTTTCTGTGACCTGGACCACCGGAACATGATACTGGTGGCACAGCTTGACCAGTTGGTTAATGACTGGAGCGTCACTTTGGGTATTTTCAACGAAGAAGGCGATGCGGTGATGACGGATGTCAGCCTGGAGCTGGGCGATATCGTCATACGAAGGATCGGTTCCCTCTTCAATGGCTTGGGCGAAGTGCTGATTAATAACTTTGTAGCCCATCGTCGCTAGTGCATAATCAAAAACTGGTTCACTAACGGCCACTTTTCCCCCTTGGTTGTGGCGCTTAATCGTAGCTAAAAGGTCAGTTAGTTGCGATAGTTGTTGATTATAGGCTTTGGCATTGGCATAAAAAGCAGCGCGATGTTGCGGTTGAATCTGACTGAATTCAGCTGCTAATTTCAGCGTTACTTTTTTCATTAGATCAGGCCGGTACCAGAGGTGTTCATTGGCGCCGGGAGAAATATGGGCGATATCTTCGCCAACAGTAATATGACGTTTGCTCGTCACTTTAGTAACCCAGCTGTCATAGCCGACCCCGTTAGACAAGACCAAATCACTATCCTTAATCTTTTGAGTTGGTTTGATGGTGAGATCATATTCATGGGGATCAACGTTGGCACTATCAATAATCGAGTAGACCTGCCCGTGATCTTTTAGGACAGCCTTTTCTAATTCACCATAAAAATTGGTGGTTGCTACCGCTTGAATCTTAGTCGTAGATTTAGCAGGTTTTTGCAAGCTACAACCGCTGATGATGATAGCACTAACTACCAGGAGCAAATTCAACCAGACAAAACGTATATATCGCAAGGGGATACCTCCTCATAAAATAAGTTTAAAATAAGTTCGAATCAAATAGTAAACATTACTATTTAAATTGTCAATAGGGACATTTATCAAGAAAAAGGACAATTACGCTTTAGAACGGGGCTAAGGACAACAAAACCAGCAATTGAATGCTGGTAATTACGATTTAAATTATTTTTGGCCAGCCCATTCAGCATGAAATTCGGCGAGGAATTCTTGCATGAAGCGGTGGCGGTGAGCAGCCATTTTTCGCCCGGTAGGGGTATTGAGCATAGCAGAGATTTTAAAAAGCTTTTCATCAAAATGATTGATGATCGTTTCATGGTCGAGGTTACGGTACTCTTCTTTGGACATATTATGCCGCGGTGGTATTGCAGGATCGTGGATTTTTTCACCATGAGCCCCACCAAAATAGACTGCCCGAATAATGCCGATTGCGCCGATAGCATCAAGCCAGTCCGCATCTTGAACAATTTGGCCCTCTAATGACAGGGAGGGGGTGTCTTTGTTTAAAGTGCTGGCGAAAGACATATTGGTAATGATTACCATGATTTGTTCTACTTCAGTTGGGGTTAATCCAGTTGTACTTAGAAAAGTACGAACATGGGCTTGAGCTGCCTGGGGGTCAGCGACGAGTTTATCATCGATCACATCGTGAAGGTAAGCAGCTGCTAGAGTAATAAATAGGTTGGCTTGTTCTTGAGTAGCAATTTGCCGTGCAATCGCCACAACTCGTTGGATATGGTCGAAACCGTGACCAGTTTTATCGGCTTGGAGTTGGGCATGGGCATATTTTTGGATCGCGTTTAGTTGGACTTGATTCATCAGGACCACTCCTTCGATATAGATTAGGTCAATTATGGATAATCCCAGGGGTTAAATCAAGTAGTTGCAAGTAGTTTACAATTTTTATAATTAAAACTATAATAGCACTGTCTTGAGAGGGAGATGTTGTTCATGAATGAAGAGATTGCAATGACAAAAGGGCAGCGAATGACTTTCATGTTTACCTTATTAATGGGGTCGTTTACGATGTCGATCAGTCAATCATCATTGTCAACTGCTTATCCAACGTTGATGCGGTATTTTGATGTTAGCGCCCCAACGATTCAGTGGCTGACTACAGGTTTTATGTTGATGATGTGTATTATGATGCCAGTTAGTCCGTGGTTGATGAATAATGTTAATTTCAAAGCACTCTATTTAGGGGTGATGATTCTATTCGAACTGGGGACACTGTTAATTGTTTTTGCACACAACTTTTGGTGGGCTCTAGGCGGGCGCCTTCTCGAAGGAATGGCTGTGGGAATTCGGTTTACAACTTTCCAAGCAGTCTTACTCTTGATCTCGCCCCGGAAAAATCGTGCTAAAACGATGGGGTTTGTTGGCCTGGTATTGGGGTCCGCATTAGCATGTGGTCCAATCATCTCAGGGATCGTACTTAATTATATGCGGTGGCAAAATCTCTTTTGGCTTTTTATGATCATTATTGCGATCTTGATTATCATGTCATTGTTTAGCATGCGCGATGTAGTTGAGCGACACGAATACCAGTTAGATTTTGTGGCTGTGTTATATTCAGTTGGTTTGGTGGGCTTGTTATACTTCATCAATAGCTGGGGGAGCAGTCGGACTTTATCCCTTTGGTTGGGTGGAGAGTTTGTCATAAGTGCAATCTTGACGGCCCTCTTTGTCCAGCGTAACCTTACTGCCCCTAAACCGATGTTGGACTTGAAAGTGCTTAGATATGGTAATTTTGATATTGGGATGCTCCTGACGGGGTTAGCCTATATCTCACTAATCGTCACAACAGTACTCTACCCGATGTTTTATCAAGATGTACTGGGGTATTCACCATTAGTTTCTGGTTTAGCTTTAGTTCCTCCAGCTATCTTATTGAGTATTCTCAATCCATTGACTGGCCGTTTGACTGGTAAATTAGGGATGAAGCGGACGTTGTTGATCGGAATGGTAATGATTTTAGCTGGTTGGGCTGGCTTGGAAATCTTCATGCAGCAGTTACACTTACTCAGCATGATCTTGCTGGCATGCTTGATTGAAGGGGGCAATGCTTTCGTAATGATGCCTGCAACTACTTTAGGCGCCAACTCTTTACCAGAGCACCTGATTCCCCACGGGACGGCTGTGACGACAACGATGCGACAAATATTAGGTAGTTTAGGGGTTGCTTTAGCGATGTTGCTAGTTACATATGCAGGGCATACAACTATGGAAAAAGCAGGATATGGATACGCATTTGGCTTCTTCTTTGCATTAGAGTTAGTCGGATTGATTCTGGCTTTGATGATTAAAGAACAACGAACGGCGTGAGTGAGTGAAGCGTAAATAATGGGAAATTTGCTGGCAAAAAAAGCGAGTGAATTTCCCATTATTTTTTTGTAGAGATACTTGATTTCTCTAGGGTGGTGGCTTGTATTTCCTAGCTAAGTTTCTTATACTTATAACAGTGTGTGAAACATTGGGAAGCACTGTGTTTCACAAAAACATAACGAAGGAAAAAACTATGAATCCAGAAGAATTTCAACAGGCAGTGGCAGCACAAGGGATCATACTGACTGAGCAACAAATGGCACAGTTTGCGCTGTACTATCGGTTACTGGTCAAGACTAATGAGCAGGTTAACTTGACTGCCATCACAGCAGAAAATGAAGTTTATTTGAAACATTTTTATGATTCGTTGACGGCTGCGATTGCAGTACCTGAAATACGAACCCAAGCGCTCAGTTTAGCAGACGTTGGGGCGGGAGCAGGTTTCCCGTCAATCCCGTTAAAAATCGCCTTTCCGCAGTTGCGGGTGACGATTATTGATTCTTTAAACAAGCGCATTAACTTTCTTCAAACGCTGGTTGATGAATTAGGGTTAACGGATGTTACGCTTGTTCATGCACGGGCAGAAGAATTTGGGGGTAAAAAGAGTGCTAGTCGGGAAACTTTTGACCTGGTAACAGCACGGGCAGTGGCCCGGATGAGTGTCCTGAGTGAGTTTTGTTTACCCCTCGTGCGAGTAGGAGGGCAATTTGTGGCATTGAAAGCCCAAAAAGCCCCTGATGAACTCCATGATGCCCAGTATGCAATTGCCAAACTAGGCGGTAAAATCGAAGCTGATAAGCAAATGACTTTGCCCCAAACAGGCGATGAGCGGCACATTGTGATAGTATCCAAGGTCCAACCGACACCACGGCAATATCCACGTAAAGCTGGTACACCTGCCCGTAAACCGTTGGTAGCACCAGAAAAAAACTAGGGGTGACAGTATGGCATGGTCTTTTTTTAAGAGTAAAAAAGAAGAGGTTGATCAAACAAAGAGCGTTCAGGAAATAGCGGTAGCGCAAATTGTTCCGAATCGTTATCAACCCCGAAAAGAATTTAGTGAGCAAAGTATTCAGGAGTTGGCGGAAACAATCCAAAAACACGGGTTATTGCAACCAATTGTGATCCGCGAGTATGAACCAGAACACTATGAAATCATTGCGGGGGAACGACGTTTTCGAGCCGTTTCGTATTTAGGTTGGGAAAAAATTCCGGCCTTAGTCAAAGAGATGACGGATAGTGAATCTGCCTCGATGTCGATTATTGAGAATCTCCAACGGGAAGAACTGACTGCAATTGAAGAGGCTCAAGCCTACCAACGGCTGATGAAACTCAACCAGATGACTCAGGTAGAATTGGCAAAAGTGATCGGCAAAAGCCAATCATTTGTTGCCAACAAGATGCGCTTGTTGCGTTTGGCACCAGCAGTTCAACGGGTGATGCTCAAGCGGGAGTTGACTGAGCGTCACGGGCGGTGTTTGGTTGGATTGGATGAAGCGACCCAGGTAGCGGTGATGAAAAAGATTCTGGCTGAACATCTTTCAGTTAAGGAAACTGAAGCAGTAGTCAGCACTTATAAGAAGCCACGTCCTAAGCGGACCAAGAAGAAGCGTTCAATTCGTGGGAAGACAAGTGATCCGCGGCTGGCGGTCAATACAATCCGGAAGTCAGTCAAAATGATTACTGATACCGGCTTGGATATCCATACCGTTGAGGAAGAACACGAAGGTTTTCGGCGGATTATCATTGATATTCCTGTTGATAAACCAGCGGGAAAGTAGAAAGGATGGCAACTGTGGGAACTGTTATTGCATTTGCAAATCAAAAAGGTGGCGTCGGCAAGACCACAACCAGTGTAAACTTGGGAGCTTGCCTGGCGGAAGCAGGAAAAAAAGTACTATTAATTGATACGGATGCCCAGGGGAATGCTACTAGTGGCCTGGGAGTACGCAAAGCAGATATTGACCAAGATATTTATGACGTTTTGGTCAATGAAGTTCCGATCGCGGATGTGATCAAGCATACGCAACGGGAAAACTACGATGTGGTGCCAGCAACGATCCAGTTGTCGGGGGCAGAAATCGAATTAACTTCGCAGATGGCGCGGGAAAAGCGGTTAGCAGATGCAGTGGCAACGATCAAAGATCAATACGATTATATTCTGATCGATTGTCCCCCATCACTGGGTTTACTGACTATCAACGCGTTTACGACTAGTGATTCAATTTTGATTCCCGTTCAAGCAGAATACTATGCTTTGGAAGGGTTGAGCCAGTTGATGAATACGATTCACCTGGTTCAGAAGCACTTCAATCCAGAATTGAAGATTGAAGGGGTCTTGATGACTATGTTAGATGCACGGACTAACCTGGGAAATGAAGTGGTGGCTGAAGTGCGGAACTATTTCAAAGATAAGGTATATCAGACGGTAATCTCACGTAACGTACGCTTATCTGAAGCTCCATCACACGGGATGGCGATCATTGATTATGATCCAAAGTCCAAGGGTGCAGAACAGTATCGGTCCTTGACCAAGGAGGTGCTTGCAGCTCATGACGAATAAAAAGAATAACCACGGCTTGGGACGAGGGATTGCAGCTCTTTTCCAGGATGTTGACGCAGAAAACCCGGCGGATGATGAAAAGGTTCTGGAGTTAGCGATCGCTGATATCCGGCCGAACCCTTACCAACCACGGAAAACTTTCAACGAAGAAGCGCTGGCAGAATTGGCGGCATCGATTAAAAAAGATGGGGTTTTCCAGCCGATTATTGTGCGTAAGTCACAAGTTAAGGGTTATGAAATTATTGCTGGGGAACGTCGCTTCCGCGCCTCTAAGTTAGCACAAAAGGAAACAATTCCAGCGATCATTCGTGAGTTCAACGAAGAACAAATGATGGAAGTGGCTGTCTTGGAGAACTTGCAACGGGAAGACTTGACACCGTTGGAAGAAGCCCAAGCATATGCGACGTTGATGGAAAGACTGAATCTAACCCAAAATGAAGTTTCACAACGTCTAGGAAAGTCGCGACCATATATTGCTAACTACTTACGGCTCTTGGGCCTACCTGCATCCGTTAAAACGATGCTTCAAAAAGAGCAATTGTCGATGGGACAAGCGCGGACGTTGCTGGGGGTTAAAGACCAGAAAAAATTGGTAGCCTTAGCTAAAAGAACGGTCGCAGAAGGGTTAACTGTTCGCCAATTAGAACAATTGGTTCAAAAGGCTAACGGTAAGCAGCCAGCAAAGAAACGGAGTAAAACCAAAGCCAATCCATATGAGCAATATTACCGGCAAAGCGAACAACTCTTAGGCGAGAAGTTCGGGACGAAGGTTGCTATCAAGAATAGTAAGTCGGGACACAAGGGAAAAATTGAAATTGACTACTTGTCAACAGATGACTTCAACCGCATTATGGATGTTTTGGGGGTCCATCTGGATTAGAGTTAAGGGGGACAAGCTGATGTATGAACTCCATGATATTGTTGAGATGAAAAAGCCCCATCCATGTGGTGCCAACCGCTGGGAAATCATCCGGATGGGGATGGACATTAAGATTCAATGTACCCAGTGTGGGCGGTTGGTAATGTTACCCCGGCGGCAGTTTGACAAACGACTGAAGCGGGTATTAGAAAAGGCTCATGGTTAAACCAGAGTTAAGAAGCAAGCTAAATAAGTAAGGAAAGAGTGAAATAAAACATGGCATTAACTGCAGGGATTGTTGGGTTACCAAACGTTGGTAAATCAACTTTATTTAACGCGATTACTAAAGCGGGGGCTGAAATGGCCAACTATCCGTTTGCCACTATTGATCCAAACGTGGGGATGGTTGAGGTGCCAGACAAGCGCTTGGCACGGATTGATGAAATTGTGCCAGCTAAGAAGATCGTGCATACTACATTTGAGTTTACTGATATTGCTGGGATCGTAAAAGGTGCTAGCAAGGGTGAAGGTTTGGGGAATAAGTTTTTGGAAAACATTCGCCAAACTGATGCCATTGTTCACGTAGTGCGGGCATTCGATGATGATAATATTACTCACGTTACTGGACGGGTAGATCCGATTGATGATATTGATACGATCAACCTGGAATTAGTTTTAGCAGATTTGGATGCTGTTAACCGGCGTTTGGCTAAAGTTGAACGGGCAGCTAAGGGGCCAGATAAGGAAGCTAAAGCAGAGTTGGCTGTTCTCCAAAAGATCAAGCCTGTTTTGGAAGCCGGAAAGAGTGTCCGGACCATTGAATTTAATGATGCTGAAAAAGTGATCGTTAAGCGGCTATTCCTGCTGACGACAAAGCCAGTTTTATACGTTGCCAACATTGCTGAAGAAGATATGGCTAACCCAGACGGCAACAAATACATGGCAGCGATCAAGGAACATGTCAAGGATGAAGGGGCCGAAGTGATCGGAGTGGCTGCAGCGTCTGAAGAAGAAATTGCAGAAATGGACGACGATGAAAAGGCTGAATTCTTGGAAATGGAAGGGGTCGAAGAACCAGGTTTGAACCGCTTGATTCGGGCTTCTTACAAGTTGTTGGGGCTGGAAACATTCTTTACTGCCGGGGGTAAGGAAACACGGGCCTGGACCTTTAAACATGGGACTAAAGCTCCCCAAGCAGCTGGTATTATTCACTCTGACTTCGAACGGGGCTTCATTCGGGCCGAAGTAGTGTCCTTTGAAGACTTGAACAAGTACGGTAGTATGCAAGCAGTTCGTGAAGCAGGCCGGTTACGCTTAGAGGGTAAGGACTATGTGGTCCAAGACGGTGACATTATTGAATTCCGGTTCAACGTTTAGTGGCAGAGAGTGATAGGAGGAACTGATCGTGGCAGAAGAAAAGACGGCAAGAGAAAAAAATGCCGAAACACAAGCATTGCGGAAGAAGCGGCAAGTAGAGCGGGAATTACAACAAACCCAAGCACGCTTGGATCGGTATGCAGGTTTAACCAATAAGAACGAAGATTATATGTATAAGTTGGACAAAGCATTGGATGAAATGCACTATGATCCAGCTAAAAAAGATGAAGTCATCGGAACAATGATGACTGAACTTCAAGAAAAACAAAAGCAAGGGATCACTGCTGTTAAGTTGTATGGTCCAGTGAGCCAAAAGGCTGATGAAATCGTGAATGGTCCTAAGAAAAAGGAAGTTAAGCGTGGTAGTGGAGTGAACCAGACATTCCTGGAAGCAGCCCTAGATAACGGGACAATGATGTTCACCTTGTTCTGTTTGATGTTTGCGTTGATTGGTTTGTTCAGCAAAAAGGAAGCCCAAGCTGCAAGCAGTGGTTGGTTGACAGTTGTGCTGATTTCTGTGATTACCGGGGTAACCATGGCAGTCTTTACAACTAGTTTGTCTAAGTACAATACTAAAGGATGGGTAAAGATCACAACGGCATTGGCTACGTTGGTGGTAATGTGGCTCTTCATGTTCATTATCATTTCCCTAGTACCACAGTCAATCAACCCACCGTTGCCAGGGATTGTTTACTTTATCCTGGCAACAGTCGGGTACTTTGTACGTTTCTTCATGAAGAAGAAATTCAACTTCCGACCAAATATTTTCTAAAAGCAAAGCTATAATATTAAGAACGCCCAGTAGGATGCGAATCCAGCTGGGCGTTTTTGTGTGGGGAAGCGCTTATGAGCGAATATTACGGATCATTAATTATCCCTGCTTCCTGTAAGATTTTAAGGTGGTAGGAACGGTTTGACTTACTCATGTTTAGGGAGACTTTAATTTCACCACATGAGTGAGCTCCCTGATGGTGGTAGAGATAACGGATGATTTCAATCCGTTTAACTTCTGCCAGTGCTTAAAAATTTTGACGCGATATTGGTCTTGTTTTAATAGTTCAATAGTCATGGAACTATCATGGGATAAAACTTACTTATTGACAATCAAGTTAAAAAAGAAAAATTGTGCAACAAAAAAACCGGCATAACGCCGGTTTTTTCCTGCCTGTTAATCAGGCAATGCAGTTATTAGTTGTTGTAACGATCATCGTTCTTAGCAACTTCTGCATCGTAAACTTCACCGTAAGCAACAACCTTGTCGCCTTCTTGCTTGAAGTATACACCTTGGATTTCTGGAGCGAATCCAGGGAAGTTGTTGATACCATCTTGTAAGATAGTGAAGTACTTAACAGCAGTTTCTGACCACTTTTCACCTGGTGCTACACAGAATACTCCTGGAGGGTATGGAAGAGCACCTTCGAGGGCGATTTCGCCTTCGATCTTGTTCAATGGAACAAGCTTGTTGTGGTTGCGGATGAATTCTTGACGAGCTTCGTATGGAAGCATACCTTGTTCTGGGAAGAATTCACGTAAGAAGAGACGCTTCTGGTATGTGAACGTGTTGTTGTTCTTGTAGAAGTCGTGCAATTCTTGGCAAAGTTCACGGATAGTGTAGCCATTGTAACGTTCTTCGTTAGCAGCGTAGATTGAAGGAAGAACTTGCTTCAATGGAGCATCTTCTTCGATCAAGCGTTGTAATTGAAGAAGTTGAGTGATCAGGTTGTTCATCTTAGCTGGAGTTTCAGCTGGAGTCATCAAGAACAAGATAGAGTTCAAGTCAGACTTTTCAGGGATGATACCGTGGTCACGTAAGTAGTTAGCAACGATAGTAGCTGGAACACCGAAGTCTTCGTAGTCACCAGTTTCAGGGTTGATACCAGGTGTAGTTAACATGAACTTGTTTGGATCAACGTAGTATTGGTTGTCGCCGTAGCCTTCGTAAGCATGCCACTTAGCACCCTTTTCAAAGCGCCAGTAGTCAATGTTGTTAGCCATATCTTCAGTGTCGCCATCTTCCCACTTCTTGCCGTTAACAACAGGTGGAACGAATGGACGGAACATTGAACCAGCCTTGATCAACTTCTTACGAGCTTCAATGGTAGTAATCAGAAGGTCATGCCATAACTTGCGACCTGCTTCGCCTTCTTGCATAGCAGCGTTAACGTCTAATGCTGCATACATTGGGTAGAATGGTGAAGTAGACATGAACAAGTTGAAGGAGTTGTTAAAGTGCTTGTGGTCACAGTAACGTAATTGACCCTTGATGTGGCTATCCTTCTTGTGGATTTGTGAAGTTTGTGAGAAGCCGGCTTGTTGCTTGTGAACTGATTGAACAACAATGATACCAGGATCTTCTGGACCAAGGTCATCAATCAATAATGGTGAAGAGTTACGCATCATAGGAATGAATTGTTCGTAACCTACCCAAGCAGAGTCGAATTCGATGTAATCACAAAGGTGACCGATACGCTTTACAACTTCGTGTGCGTTGTAGATAGTACCATCGTAAGTACCTAATTGGATAACAGCCAGACGGAATGGACGCTTCCACTTAGCACGTTCTGGGTCAACCTTAGCTGCCAGTTCACGGATCTTCTTTTCATCGAAGTCGCTGTCGTAGATACCACCGATGAAGCCGTATGGGTTACGGTTTGTTTGGAGGTAAACAGGACGGCCACCAGCCATAGCTAAAGCTGAGTTGTAAACGGACTTGTGGTTGTTCCGGTCGAACAATACCAAGTCGCCGTTAGAAACTAAAGCAGATGTTACAGTGTTGTTAGCGTTGGAAGAACCACCTAAAACGAAGTAAGTCTTGTCAGCGTTGTAAACACGTGCAGCATGCTTTTCAGCAGCAACAGCAGGACCTTCGTGGATCAGCAAGTCACCCAAGGCAACGTCAGCGTTACATAAGTCTGCACGGAAGACAGTTTCGCCGAAGAAGTCGTAGAATTCACGACCAGCTGGGTGCTTTCTGTAGTATTGACCACCTTGGTGACCTGGGCAGTCGAATTGGATTAAACCACGGCTAACGTATTCTTTCAATGACTTGAAGAATGGTGGTAAAATGCTGTCTTCGTAGTTGTTAACAGCAGTTTCGATTTCACGAGCGTTAACAGTAGCATCAAATTTGTTTTCCAAATCAATGATGTGGAAAATCTTCTTCAGCTCATCAGCACTGATAGCTTGGGCATCCTTAGTTACGGCAAAAACAGGAATACCAAACTTAGTTGCATCAGCAGCGTCGATGACATCTGTTTCGTAATCCATTGCGATAACAGCACCGACATCAGTAAAATCAGAGCCTACAGCATCGACAACAACGCGGTCAGTATCGAAATATTGACGCGCTTCTTGAGTCGAAGCAATTTTAAGAGAAGAACTCATCATAAAACCTCCTAAAAATATGTAAATCCGTAATTACAACACACTGTGTGATGTAACCGAATTCAACTTGAATACATAATCTAGTATAAACCATTATTGATTTTAATCAAGGCGGAATCATCCTTATTTTTCTTTAAAAGAATAAAAAAATAGAACTAAAAATTAATGGGAACAAACGCCGTCGTATAAGTAAAGGTAACGGTTACTTTAAAAGTGAAAAAGGGAATGTTTGCAACTGAGACAATAATGAGAATGTGTATAAAAAGGCGGATGCGAATTATTGCGGAACTAGGGGGCTTTGTGGATCAAATATAACTAATTACTGTTTATATATGAAATATTAATCTTTTTCGATTTAAATAAGAAAGTTGTAAAGCGAAATGTTTGTAATTTACCCGTCTAAAGTGGCTTGAACGGGAAGGGGAC
>DHCFI07803__coassemble_1240_pt1 | contig 31222 bp, 26 predicted proteins | sample DHCFI07803__metabat2_high_PE_032 | metagenome-assembled genome bin DHCFI07803 | reverse complement strand
ATAGTTAAATAATTACTATATTTCAATGAGAAAGGTGCTAATTTGCCCCCCAATGAATTTTAAATTATTTTTACCAGATGATTTTTATCGGATAACTTCATGGAAAGATAGTTACTAATCAATCGTTTTACCCTATAATAGGGACAGTAGGATTATATATTGGAGGGCATTATGGAAAATAATACTGCTAGTTTAAAACTGTTTGCATTGAACTCAAATCCAGAATTATCACAAAAGATTGCTACCGAATTGGGAGCAGATCTATGCAGTGCTTCAGTTAAGCATTTTAGCGATGGTGAAATTCAAATCAACATTGATGAAAGTGTCCGGGGAGCGGATGTCTTCGTTGTGCAATCAATTTCTGACCCAGTTAATGAAAACTTCATGGAATTGATGATTATGATCGATGCTTTGCGGCGCGCAAGTGCTGAAACAATTAATGTTGTGATTCCTTATTATGGATATGCACGGGCAGACCGGAAAGCGCGTGCACGGGAACCGATCACCGCTAAGATGGTGGCTAATTTCGTTCAAACAGCAGGTGCTGATCGGGTAGTTTCTATGGATTTGCATGCTGGTCAGCTCCAAGGCTTCTTCAATATTCCAGTCGACCACTTGCTGGCAATTTTTACCCAAGTGGATTATTTCAAGAAGATTGGTCTCGACAAGGATGTTGTGGTGATTGCGCCAGATCATAGCAGTGCCAAGAAAGCACGGAACATGGCCCAACTACTCAAAGCACCAATTGCAATCATTGATAAGCGGGATGAGAATTCTCTGGAAACAATTCATGATCAGACGGTTATTGGCAACGTTGCCGGTAAGAACTGCATCATCCTGGATGATATGATTGATACCGGTGTTCGGATGACAGATGCGGCCAAAGCATTGAAGATGGCTAATGCCAAGGATATCTATGCCTGCGCAACACACGCTGTTTTCTCTGGCAAAGCTGTAGAAAGCTTGCGTGATTCTGATATCAAGCAAGTGATTGTGACAGACACGATTGCTATTCCGGAAGAAAAGCAATTCGCTCAACTCAAGGTGTTATCCGTAGCACCAGTATTTGCTCAAGCAATTTCGCTGATTTACCATAATCAGTCGGTCGATAGTCTATTTGAACAACACGAAATTTAATTCTTGCGATAAATATAGCAAAGCGGGAAGCACACGAAAAAAATGTGCTCCCCGCTTTTTTGTTTATCGGGTAATTGTTAATTTTCCATCATTCAATATATAAATTTTATCGGCAAAATCTTTGAGGCGCAGGTCGTGAGTTACCACTACTACTGCCTTGTGTTGCTGATGTACAACGGCCTGTAAAAGTTGACCCGTTTCACGTACCCGTGGACTGTCAAGAGCAGCAGTTGGCTCATCAGCTAAAATGATTGCTGGATCGGCATATAATGCCCGTGCGATTGCTACCCGCTGTTTCTGCCCACCAGATAGCTGCTCCGGAAATTTATGCTTGAGCTCGGCAATGCCTAGTTGTTTCAACAAGCGATCCAGTTCTTGTGGCGAAAGATTCCCTTTTTTGACTCGGTCAACTAGAGCAAACTGATCAGCGACATCAAGGTAAGGCACTAAGCTGGATGACTGGAGAACAAAGCCAATTTTATTCAGGCGAACTTGTTCCCGCTGTTGGGGAGTTAACTGATCGATTTGCTGGTCTGCGATGCTTACCGTACCTGTGGACGGTGTTTGCAGACCACCGGCAATCGTTAAAAAGGTACTCTTGCCGGAACCAGAGGGACCTAAGATAAGCACTAGTTCACCATATTCAGCTTGAAAATCAAGATCTTTTAGCACATGAACACGTGCGGACCCAGACCCAAAAAACTTATTGATATTGTGTAAATGAATTGCTGTCATAAAATTAACCTCCAATTACTGTGATTGGATCGACTTTAGCTATTACACGACCAGGGATCAGTGCCCCAAGGAAGGCCATTAAGAGCAGCCCCAGTGCCCCTAAACCTAGTAGGGGGAGGTCAAATGACACGGGGACACCAGCTGGTAAAGCCAAATCTGTTCCGTATGTTAAAAGGGTTCCGATAACAAGTCCGATTACAGTGAGCAAACCAGCCTGCAATAAAGTGGCAGTAACCAGCAAGCGGGCAGGAATCCCTTGAGCTCGGAGAACCGCATAGTTGGGTAACTTTTGCATTGTAATAATGTATAGAAAAACAGCGATGATAATGAGTGAGATCACTAGTAAAAAACCAATCATAAAAATGAAGGTGCTATTTTGAGCCGCATATCCCGGTAATTTTGCAATGAAGTCAGCAACAGGGTATGTTTTCGAGTTGGCAGATGGAGCCGGGAGGTTTTTGTGGGAACTAACTAGTGCACTGCCACCAAAAGTTGCTGGTAATTGGCGAATATTAGCCCACGCAGCAATGTTTCCGTAAATGACGGGTGTAACACTCATCTTAGCGTTATGAGTAAAGCCAACAATAGTATATTTTTGTGGATCAGAGTTAAAGGTAAACTGGTCGCCAATTTTCAGACCTTTATCTGCCAGGCTATCATCGACCACTAGCTGGTATTTTCCACGCAGCTGGTGACCAGTAGTGATCTTTATCTGGGAGGCAAGAGCTTGATTAGGATTGATCCCGATAAAAGTTCCAGAGATATTGGCATGGTGCGGACGTTTAGCAACAATGGTTGCCTGACCGATAACAGATACCTGGTGATTTTGTGTTCCTTTAGCGACTTCTTGGTTAGTTAGAAGGGATTGACGTAGGTTGGTATCAGCATCTTTGTTGAGGACAATCTTTTTGATTTGCCATGAATCAATGGCAGCGGTATTTTGGTTGGCTAAACCAGAAGCCAGACCGGTTAAAATGAAAATCATATAAGAAATTAGGGCAATCATTGCAATAACGAGCCCATACCGGAGTTTTTCGTGGCGTAATTCTTTTAATGCTAAAAACATAGTCAATCCTCCTCTGAAAATAAGTGCTTTAAGGCTGTATTAAGTCGGGTCAAAATCAACGCTTGAGTGGCAGAATCCGATGTGGCAATAGCCTCGCGCAGGGCTGCATGGCTCAGGGTAGCAGCAGCCCATGTTTTTGCATCAGAATCTAGTGGTACTGATGTGGAGACATTTTGTTCATTAAATAAAAGATGGTTCTTGATAAATAAAAAGTATTCACTAGCTACCGCTTGTTCAAGGAAGGAGCGGGTAAAGTTAGTATAGGTGGCAGCTGAGTGTGCAACTGGCGGAGCAGGAATGGTGCGATGAATTGTTTGGATTGCTAGTTGGTAAACAAAGTGATAAGCATCATTTAAATCAGTGAAATATTTATAAAAAGCCCCGCGCGCGATCGCAGCCTCTTTAACGATGGGGGCTACTTGAGCATCGGCCAGGGGATGGTGCGAGAACTCTGTGACCAGAGCATGGATGATCCGGTCCTTTTTCGGTGTGGGTAGGTTTAAAAAAGTCGAACTAGGCATAATTTCTCTCCTGTATTCTTTAGCATCTATGTGACACGATGTCACTTTTAAAATCAAGAATACCACAAAGTGACACGGTGTCAACTAAAATGTGGGAGGGTTGACAAAAAGTAAGTGTTCTTATGATATATGCATGTGCATACAAATTAATAATCAGGAGGAAACTATTATGAAGAAAATTTTAGTTTTAGGGGCTGCTGGACAAATTGCGCGTCAATTTAGTCAACGGCTATTGGCCGAAACGGACATGGAACTTGTCTTATATGGGCGGAATATCAGTACCCGTCTGGCTGCGTTAAAAGGAGATCGGGTTAGCCTGGTTGATGGGACTTTCCAAGACCAAAAGGCACTAATGCAGGCCTTGCAAGGCGTTGACTTAGTTTATTTAAATGCGATGTCTGATGCTCAGGCAACTCAAACAATCATTAACGCGATGAAGCAGGTAGGAGTTACCCACTGATCGGGGCTACAATTGCGGGGACAGAAGGAGAAGTACCTCAACCACTGGTAGGCTGGACCGAAGCTAATTTACCGGCTGCTTATATTGCTTCAATCTCAGGCACAGTGACCGGGCCAGGACAAGCTATTTATTCGGCAACTAAAGCGGCTGTCATCATGATGAGTGAGGCGTTGGCTGATGAGGTAGCACCGTTTGGGATCCAGGTAACTGCTGTTGGTCCTAGCGGAGTGCGCACTGACTTTTTGGATGACCGTTCGATGAAACGGCCCCAAAAGCAACTGCCAGAATACCAGGTGGTACGGCAAACAATGGCCAACTCAATCACAACCAAAGTGGGGACCCTGAATTGGTCGGCCAGGCAATCATTACCCTGGCTCAAATGGAAGAAATGCCGCGGCGACTGTATCTGGGCAACTGGTCTTTAGGCGCCCTCCAGCAAAAAATCGGAACGTTGGTAGAAGAAATTAACCGTAACGTTGCTTTGAGTCAAAGTATTGACTGGCCAGTAGAATAAAAAGTTTCCTCCTTGATTTATGGTATAATCGAACAAAATTAGCGGGAGTGGTGAAAGAATGGAAAATGAATCAATGCCAGTGTCAGCTCAGATCACAGCTGCAGACCTAGCACGGTATGAACAGGAATTAGCTGCGTATCCGGGAGCAGAGCCGTTGGCCAGAGCAGTTCAAAACACTGGAGTGGTCGAAGCTAGCAAGAATTTTGCGGCTAAGCAACATCTGGACCATGTCTTTTCAGTTGAAGTTAAGACTGGCAAGGTTACCAACCAGAAGCAATCAGGACGTTGCTGGTTGTTTGCAACCCTGAATACGTTGCGTCATCAGTTAGTACAAGAGTTAAACTTGAAAGACTTCGAGTTTTCTCAAAACTACAATGCTTTCTATGATCGCCTTGAAAAGGCTAATGCATTTTATGAACGGATCATTGCTACAGCCGACCGTCCCCTTAACGATCGGTTAGTCCAGTGGAACCTGAGCTGGAATGACAGTGACGGCGGGCAGTGGTCCAATGCGGTAGCATTGATTGAAAAGTACGGACTGGTGCCCAAGAGTGCGATGGAAGAAACTTTTACCAGCTCTAACACTGCCGGGTTAAATACAACCCTGCAATGGAAGCTTCGGCGCGATGCCATGTTTTTACGGCGAATGATAGCTGCCGGTCAAACTCCGGCTGCAGTTGCTGAACAAAAACAGGCCTTTTTGAGTGAGGTTTACCGGATGTTAGTTTTTGCCTTTGGTAAACCAGTTGAAAAATTTGATTTCGAATACCGAGACAAGGATAACAACTACCACATTGTGCGGAACCTAACTCCACAGGAATTCTATGCCAAGTACATTAAAGTTGACTTTAATGATTATGTTTGTTTGACAGACGCACCGGACCACGAGTTAGGTAAGGTATATTCCCTTCCAAGCCAAGATTATATTGCTGGTGGTCGGACGAACCAATTCGTAATTGTGGATACAGCAGCGTTAAAGCAGGCGACAATTGCGCAGCTACAAGCGGGTGAGACAGCTTGGTTTGGATGTGATGTGGGCGCGGATTCTGACCGTAAGGCCGGGATTTTAGACCCAGATTTCTTCAAGCAAGATGAACTCTTTGGGGTGGATTTGAGTTTCTCCAAACAGGATCGGCTCGCCAGCGGGCAGGGGGAAGTTTCCCATGCAATGACGATGACAGGCGTTGATCTGGTTGAAGATCAACCAACGAAATGGAAAGTTGAAAACTCGTGGGGTGACAAGCCTGGGCAAGCGGGATATTTCATTATGACTGATAAATGGTTTGATAATTATATGTATGAAGTGATCATCAACAAGAAGTACTTGACTTCGGCACAAAAGGAATTGTTGCACCAAGAACCTATTCCATTGGCACCTTGGAACTCATTGAAATAGGCTGTTGGATTAAGCACTGACAGGAAAATATGATGGATCTTTGCAACTAATATTGGTAAAGAGCGACGGGGCTGGGAGAAAACTTTATTTTCTCTCAGCCTCGTTCTTTTTATATCCAGATTTTGCCAAAAAGGAATTTTATTTACCAACCGTTGAAATGAAGATTTGCTCTAGTAGCAATTATGACACGGCATATAGTAAAATATGCGCGTTTCACAAGAGAAGAACCCTGGTCTGAAGCCTTTTTGAAAAGCACATATTTTTTAATATATCGTGTCAGCTAGAAAAAGTAGGCGGAGAAAAGATAATGACTGCTTAAATTATTTGGACATGAAACCTAGCTTGTTTGCGAAAGGAAACATATTCTGCTGCCAAGATCCAGCCATAGTTATTTTTTGCTTGTCAACTATCTCTTGTATGCTTTATATTAAAAATAATTTCAGGTATTTGCAGGCGAAACCGGATAAACTTTGCCGTCGTTGGAAAGGAAAACTTACATGAGAGTTAATATTTTGCAGCATACGCCGAATGAAGGACCCGGGACTATTCAAGATTGGGCCCATGCACATGGACACGCAGTGTACATTTATCATCCGGCGACCTTTGGCCGGTTGCCTCAAGCAGACGAAACAGATATGTTAGTGATTTTGGGTAGTCCCCAAAGTCCCAACGATGATTTACCTTGGGTCAAGGCGGAGCGAGATTTGATTCGGGAACTATTGGCCCAAAATAAACCGCTCTTTGGCGCTTGTTTTGGGGCCCAACAGATTGCTTATACTCAGGGAGCCCGGGTACATGCGGCTCCACATAAAGAAGTTGGTTGGGCGCCGGTCTATTTGCAAACTGACGTGATTCCGGGCTTGCCAGCAACGGTGGAAGTATTGCATTGGCACCAAGAAATGTTTGAAATTCCTAGGGGAGCAAAGTTGCTATTCAGTAGTGATCTGGTTGCCAACCAGGGTTTCTTGTTGAAAGATAATGTAATTGGTTTACAATTTCATTTTGAACCAACGCTGGATAATGTGCGCGAAATTGCCATTAACGATGCTACTTATCCAGATGACAATAATGATCTGCACCAAACGGCAGCAGAAATTATTGCTCATGGCGTTCCAGCGCAAAATCGACAAGTGATGTTCCAGTTATTAGACTACTTAGTGTCACAAAAATAACCCTTTAGGGGCTGACGGAGTGATCTTTTAGTGATCGCACCGCAGCTCCTTTTTGTTTTCTGCTAAAATGAGTCATGGACAATTATGATTTGGAGGCAATAATATGGGGCTTACTTTTATTCTTGGCAATGCGTCACAAGACCACCAGCAGGAGTTGCTGGAGCAAATGCTGGCGCTTAAAGAAGCGGACCCACAAGGGAAGTTTTATTTTATCGTCCCTGATCACGTTAAGTTTGGGACAGAGGTTAAAATACTGGATATGCTACGGCAACAAGCAGGCGTTGAGCGGCAGGCGACATTTGCAACAAACCAGGTGCAAGTTTACTCATTCACCCGTTTAGCTTGGTATTTTCTCAAGGACCAACCAGTTTATCAGGTGCCCCGCTTGAGCCAGGCTGGGACCAACATGCTGGTGACCAAAATTTTGCAAGATAAAGGGGATGACCTGCGCCTATTTCGGGGTGAAAAAAATCAACCGGGGTTTGTGGCTAAACTGGTAACACAGATGAACGATTTGCGGGCTGCTAACATCAGTAGTACAGATCTTCAAGAGCTGATCCCGCAAGTAGCCCCAGATGTGGGCCAGCAAGCCGACCTCCAAGCAAAACTAACCGATTTGGCATTAGTATATCGAGAATATGAACATTATTTGCAAGGTAAATATACTGATAATGCAGCCGTTTTAACAGCTTTGGCAGCATATTTTACTCAGGCAGACCTGAGTCATACTTATTTTTTCCTTGATAAAGCTTACCGTTACAATGCTTTAGAAGAACAAGTGCTTCAAGTGCTGTTTCAACGAGCAGCGCAAGTGTTTGTGGCGCTTGTGTTAGATCAACCGTCCTCAAAGCTACCTGACCCTAGTTCCTTCTATCTACGGACAGGGCGGACATACTTCCGGCTTAACCAGTTGGCACGGGCAAAAGGAGTAGCCGTACGGAATTTAGCAGTTCAACAGCCTCGAATCACCGCACCAGGCCTCCTCGGACTGGAGGATTATTGGATAAAGAGTAATACGGGCCAAACCAATAACGCAGTGCATGATATTGGGACAGCTGTGCATGTAGTTCAAGCGGCGACCAAGGACGCCGAGGTGAGATTTGTTGCTAACAAGATTCACCAGATGGTAGCGCGTGAAGGTTACCATTATAACGATTTTGTGCTTTTGACGCCGGACCTGACAGCCTACCAAGAAGTCATCCAGCCACTATTACAGCAGGCACAGATTCCGGCCTTTATTGATGGTCGCCAAACAATGAGTAATCACCCGCTAGTGGAGTTGTTGACAGCTTTATTTCAGATTAAGGAACACAACTATCAATACCAGGATATGATGCGGCTATTGAAGACAGAGTTGCTACTCCCCCGCGACCCAGATGCCGAAAATGAATATATGAGTCGGCATAAATTTAGGGAGCTTCTGGATATTACAGAGAATGCCATCCTTAAATATAATTTCAATGGTGCTCGTGACTGGTTACAAAAAGAGGACTGGAAGTTCTTTTATCGCAAGACAACGGCGGGACGGGAACAGTTTGCTAGTGAAAAGAAAGTTGAACATCAGATCAACTTTATCAGACATTATATTCAGCAGACACTACCGCCTTTCTTTAAACAGTTAGACCACGCCCAAACGGGGACCCAAGCGGCTAAATTACTAATCACGTTCTTAGTGGAAAACGGAGTAGTGGTTCAGCTACAAAAACTCCAAGAACAAGCCCACCAAGCAGGGGATGTAGTGGGAAGTTCCCGTCCCAAAGAAGTATGGCAAATGTTGATTAGAATGGTCGAAGAATATAACGAAGTTTTAGGAAAGCAGCCCTTTGTTGCCAACAACTTTCTTGAAATCCTGCAAAGTGGGTTTGAAGGAGCTAGCTACGGGCAAATTCCAGCTACGTTAGACCAGGTACTTGTGTCAGACGCATTGTTAGCCCAACTAAATGAACAAAAAGTGACTTTCATACTTGGGCTGTGTGAAGGGGTCATGCCAGAAATTATCAAACAAGACGACTTACTAACTGACCAAGATCGTGCCCTCTTAACCCCATTGCTAGCAGATAACCAGGTACTTAAACCAAGCAGTGAGTATGCGATGCTTGATCAAGCGTTTATTGCTTATTTGGCCTTTATGTCGGGCAACCAGCAATTGTATCTATCTTACCCCGCCAATATTGATGGTGAAAAAACAGTTAACCCATCGCCATATTTACGGCAGATCGTCACACACTTTACTTTACCAGTCCGGCAAGTAGCAACGATCCCACCCGTAACTACGGGGGCAATTGCTGACTATGTTGGCGCCCCCCGCTTGACTTTGACCAATTTAGCTGGGGTGACTCGGCACGCCCTCCAAGAAAATCAGCCGTTACCTGACCGCTGGCAGGCTGTTTATAATGTTTTAACCAAAGATCCACATTGGGCCAAACTAGCCCACAAGCTCTTAGGTGGGTTGACATACCACAATTCACCAGAACATTTGCAGCCAATAGTAGCTCAAGAGCTCTATGCTAGCAAACAAGACAATAAGTTGGTACTGAACACTTCTATTTCACAGCTAGAAGAATTCTACTCCAATCCTTATTCATACTTCTTGAAATATGGACTGCAACTGCAACCACGGGAAGTATTGGAAATGTCAACTACGATTCGGGGGACGATTTTCCATTTGGCATTGCAAGAGCTTTTTGACCGCCTAGCGCAGGCCGGCCAGACTTTGGCTGAGCTGAGTGCAACCGAATTTGACCGGATGATGACTGCGATTATGGATGACATTCAACACCGGGATGAATTCCGCATTTTGCAGAGTTCACACCGGATGAGGTACTTAGGGGATAAAATCCACGGGACAATTGCACATATGGGGTGGACGGTGCGCCAGTCCCGAACTAAGTCGCCAGTCAAAACAATTGGAACCGAAGTCGTGTATGGTCAATTAGGAGATACCAATAGTCGGCCAGGGCTACAATATGATTTTGCTGTGGGAAACCAGGCTGATTACCGCGTCAACGTACGGGGAAAAGTTGACCGCATCGATGAATTGGTGGCTAATAATAAACGCTACCGGACAATTATTGATTATAAATCTAGCGATAAACGGTTTAGCTATGGTAAAGCATATGCTGGTATTATGTTGCAATTATTAACATACTTAGCCTTTTTAGAGCGCGAAGCCCAAGCATTACCAGCAACCCAACGGTTTGAACCAGCCGGTGCTTTGTATATGCGGATCTTTAGTCCTAATTTGAATCAAGCTCAAGTTCTCAAGAAGAATAGTAGTCAGGAAATCTTTAAGCAACACAAATTAAACGGCTTGTTGGTCAACGACCAAGATTTCTTGTTGACTTTGGATCAGGATCTAGCGGGGGATGCGACTAAAGCTGCCAATTCCAGCATTTATCCAGTTAAACGAAAAAAAGCACGACAGGAAGGCGATTATCAGTTTGCCTCTAGCAGTCCGACTACCAATACTTTGTTGACACTTGACCAACTCAATCAGTTGGTGGCCCACGATGAGCACCTGATTGTAGCGGCTGCCCAAAGAATTTTTGCCGGAGATGTTAGTTTGGCTCCGGCGCGCTTTACTGACAATACAAGTGTGCTTGCATACTCTGATTACAAGGCGATTATGCAATTTGACGAGATGTTACCTGAGAATAACTATCGCTCAATTCCAGAATTGCGACTCCAAGAAGTCTTAGAGCTATTAAATAATGCACAGCAAGAGGGGGACAACAATGGCAGAAATTAATTTTACACCGGGACAAAAACAGGCAATCTTTGACCAGGGGCAAAACATCCTGGTGGCTGCCTCAGCTGGGTCTGGGAAGACCCGGGTTTTAGTCCAACGGGTGATCGAAAAGATTAAGCAAGGAACTGATATCGACCAGCTCTTAATCGTAACTTTTACCGAAGCAGCGGCCGCTGAAATGCGCGACCGAATTAAAAAGGCGCTCGAAAAAGAACTGCAAACAGCTACGCCAGCCGAAGTGCGCCGTTACCGGCAACAATTAGTAAAACTAAATGTTGCTAATATCAGCACCATCGATGCTTTTTGTTTGCAAATCATCCGTCGCTACTACTATGTTATCAACCTTGATCCGGGCTTCAGGATGTTGACGGACACGGCTGAACAGACCATGCTAATGGAAAATGTGTGGGAAGACGTGCGCGAGCAGTATTACCAAGCTTATTATCAAGGGCAGGACACGGCTGAACCCGACTGTGCGTCCTTCAAAGAATTAGCCGATAATTTTACCAATGACCGTGATGACGAAGGTCTGACAACGATTGTACTGCGGGCTTATCGTCAATCGTTGTCCTTGCCACACCCCCAGGAATGGCTCCAAAAGTTGGGGAAGGCTTATCAGGTTCCTGAAGCTGGCTTGGGCCAGATGGAACTATTTCGGCAGGGGATCATTCCTTTGGTAAAGCAGGAACTAGAGCAGCAAACTAGCAATTTGACCCTGGCACAAACAATTGCCGAAAACAATGGTTTTGACAAAGCAGCTGCTAAGATTGCCGATGATCAAGCTCACTTACGCCAAGTTCTGACTGCTTTGGCCGCTTCGGACCCAGAGTATGCCACCATTCAAGCACGCTTGGCCTTTACATTTACTAAGAAATATTATGGTCGGAACCTTGATCCTGTGGCAACCCAAGAGAAGGAACGGATCAAGGCACTGATTGACGATGTTAAAAAAACCCTCAAAAATCTCAGTACCCGGTGGTTTGGGGAAGACGAACAAGCCGTTCGGCAAACCTTACATGCTTGCTACCGCTTAGCTAATAAACTGGCAGAAGTGACCCTGCGATTTATGGATGCATATGCCCAAGAGAAAAGGCGGCGCCACCTGTTAGAGTTTAATGATTTGGAACATTTAAGCTTACAAATCTTACAGAATGAAGACGTGCAAACCAGTATGCGTAACCAGTTTGCGGAAATCATGATCGATGAGTATCAGGATACTAACCACCTCCAGGAAGCAATCCTGACGAGCTTTGCCCGAACTAAACCCGGCAACCTTTTCATGGTTGGGGATGTTAAGCAGTCAATTTATGGCTTCCGTTCGGCTGAACCCCAGCTCTTTTTGGATAAATACCACCGCTATGCCCAGACTGACAATGACGATGAACGGGTGATCCTAGCTGAGAACTTCCGGTCAGTACAAAATGTAGCAGACTTTACCAATTTGATTTTTAGTCAGCTGATGGACCAACAAGTGGGGGAAATGGACTATGACACTAATGCACAGTTAAAGTTTGGGGCGAAATATTATCCTCAAACCCAACCTGAGGCGCTCCCTGCCGATGTGGCGGACCTCCAAGCCGAAATCCTGCTCTATTGTGAACAGGATGGAGCGACAGAAGAACCTGTTCCGGATAAGGTGACGGGGCAAGTGCAATTATTGATTGCCAAGATTCAAGAATTGTGTGATGGTAGCCACCGGATTTTTGACCGAAAGACAGGTGAGATGCGACCAGTTACTTATAGTGATATCGCTATTTTGACGCGGACGCGTGGCAACAACAATACACTTATGGATTACTTCAGTCGGGCGGGCATTCCTTTATATGTCAATGATGCGGCTAATTATTTCCAAACAACTGAAATCAGAATCATGGTTTCGTTGCTAAAAATCATTGATAACCCCCGGCAGGATATCCCATTAGTAGCAGTTTTGCGTTCGCCAATTGTGGGCCTCAAGGAAAATGACTTAGCTCGGATCAGACTGACCCAAAGAGATAGTGATTATTACACGGCATTAACTAAGTATTGGCAAACTCACGATGAGCTACACCGCGAGTTGTGGGAGCGTGTCGACCAGTTTATGCGGCAGCTGACTGCCTGGCGTGATCTCGCCCGCCAGCAGGCGATTGCTGATCTAATCTGGGATATCTATGATCAGACAGGCTTTATTGATTATGTAGCCGGGATGCCTGGGGGACCCCAACGCCAAGCCAACCTGCATGCGCTGTATGACCGTGCGGCAGCTTATGAAAAGACATCATTTAAAGGACTTTTCCAATTTATTCGCTTTGTTGAACGGATGGAAGAAAATAATGATGATCTTAACGCGGCAACCACACAGAGCGTTGGCAATACGGTAACAGTGATGACTATTCACGGGAGTAAAGGGCTAGAGTTTCCGATTGTAGTCCTTTTCGATGCTACCCATCAATTTAACCTCACGGATGAGCGCCAAAGTGTGATCTTTACCCCAACCGAAGGTGCTGGTTTAACTTATGTACAACCATTAACTGATCCTGAGATTCCAGGCGTTGCCAACACGGCCACCATCAAGAGTGACTCCCTGGTTAAACTATTAGCGCAGAATAGGATTGCACGGAAAAACCGGGCTGAGGCGATGCGGCTCCTTTATGTAGCGTTGACGCGGGCTGAGCAGAAGTTGCTTATCATCGGAGCGTATGACAAACAAGATAAAGTGCTCACAAAATGGCAGGGGGCAGCGATGACCGACGCACTGGTCTTGCCAGCCGGCGCACGGGCAGCCCAAACATCTTTGATGGATTGGCTAGGAATGTGCCTAATTCGGAGCCATAAGTTTGGTTACCCACTTGATACGAACTTGCCTGAGCCGACATTTATTCAAGCTAGTGGGGCGGATTTCAGTGTTCGGTTTATTGGACCAGATCAGTTACCTCAGATTGAACATGAGCAACCGACGGATGTTGATCAGTGGTTGACAACTCAAACTGAGGCGGGGCAAGAGCATGTCAGCCCCGAGATGTTAAAAGAGATGGCGGTAGTTTTGAACCACCACTACGATCAACTCGATTTGACACGGACCACCGCCTTTCAGTCGGTATCGGATATTCGGCGCCTATTTGAGGATCCAGATACTGAGCGGATGGGACGACTGCAGAATCTTGACGGGGCTAAAAATGGGCAAGTTAATCGGCATTTGGACAATGAATTTTCGTTACCATCATTTATGCCAACAATGACCAAACCGGTATCAGCAGCCCAAATCGGGACTGCAACCCACTTGCTGTTCCAAAAAATGGACCTGCACCAGGAGATAACCAAGGACCGGGTCCAAGCAATGTGTGAGCAGTTAGTCCAGGATAATCTGCTTAGTCAAGAAGTTGCTGCGCAGATTAATCTTGATGGGATCGTTAACTTCTATCAAACGCCTGTGGGCCAGTTGGTTCTAGCCCATCCAGACCAAGTCTTCCGTGAGGTTCCGTTCTCGCTAGTGATCCAACCCGAAAAACTCTTTGCCATCACGGCAACGGCTAGCAAGCCGATCCTGGTTCACGGGATCATTGACGGGTATGTCGACACTGGGGACGAAGTGGTGATTTTTGACTACAAGACGAACCATCCATTTGGGCATATGGCAGCCACTAGCCGCGCAGGAGCGGTCGCTGGCGAAGATGCCCAGGCCTTTAGTGAGCGAATGAAGCGAGAATACCAGGGGCAACTTAACCTTTATCAACTGGCTTTACAACAAATGGTAGCTACACCGGTAACCCACAAGTACCTCTATTTGACGCAGACCGGTGAAACAGTAGAGGTGTAGCGAGGGGGCAAAACATGCTAGAATGAAATTAATATTTTTAAGGAGGTAGCGAAGTGGCAGCTAAGAAAAGTCACAACAGTTGGCTCTACCGGGTCTTGGCGCTGATTTTGGTGGTTATTGGGTTGGCCTTAGTTTTTAACGAACAAATCAAAACCATGGCGATTGGGCACATGGAAAAGTCTGCCTTAACAACCAAAATTTATAGTCCCAAGACACAAAAGGGAAATTTTGACTTTGCGACGGTTAAGGCCGTAGACAATCGCGAAGTGGTCAAAGCATCAATGGCTAAACAAAAAGCGATTGGGAAGATGGCTATTCCTGCAGTAGGGCTGAAATTGCCGATCTTTTATGGTTTAGAAAATAGTAACTTAATTCGTGGAGCGGGGACAATGAAGGCTGACCAGCAGCTGGGGGCAGCTAATAACTATGCTTTGGCTGGACACCACATGAAGAACGATAAGATCTTGTTTGGACCCTTGGCCCGGGTACAAAAAGGAGATAAGATCTATCTGACTGATGGGCAAAAAGTCTACACTTATACGGTTACTGTACGCCAAAAAATCAATGAAACAGAAGTCTACTGGGTGGATAATGTGGGGCAGCAAAAGTTAGTAACATTATTCACCTGTGCTTCAGGAGAACCTGGGGAGACTAACCGGATCGTTGTGCGGGGCGAACTAACCCAAACTTCTCCAGCCACCAGCAATAATTTAAAGATATTTAACCGTTAAAAAGTAAGACCACCATTGCGGGTAACAGCTCAGGTGGTCTCTTTTTTAGTCTAGACCTTGAAAAACTGCGGTTTTAAGTATAAAATGATAAAATGCATGAATAAATGAAGGGAGGTTTTCCTGTTATGCGTCATGATTCAACAAACGTCCATGTTGGCGTAGGTAACGACCGTCGTCCGGTTAACGCTAAAAATATCAAGAAGCGTCGTGCTCAACACCAAGCAGTTCTTGCTTTCTTAAAGGAACGCGAAGCACTTGACAAGGCTAGCAAGTAAGAAGTAGAGCAATCGTAATTACGATCGTTTGCAAATATTCGAATATTTAAAGGCTCCACATAAGACTGCTGTGTTTTGTGTGGATTTTTTATTATTCAGAAACTGACAATTAACAGAGAGAAGAGAACGATGAGCATTTTAGAAGTAACGCACTTATCCCATTCATTTGCTGATAAAACCCTCTATGAAGATGCATCTTTCCGCCTCAATAAAGAGGACCACATGGGGGTAATTGGACAAAATGGTGCTGGTAAAAGTACCTTGATCAAACTATTGACAGGCCAGGAACTACCAGATAAAGGGCAGATCAAATGGCAAAAAGGAGTTAAGATCGGGTATTTGGATCAGTACGCAGAATCAGCCCATGATTTAACTATTCAAACTTTTTTGCGGTCGGCATTTGCAGACCTCGACGAGATCGCGGCCAAGCAAGCTGCATGTTATGAAAAGTACGCCCAGTCGCTGGATGAACATTTGCTAGATCAAGCGGGCTACTATCAGGAGAAATTAGATGCGGCCGATTTTTATAATATCGATACCAGGATCGACCAGGTAATGATGGGGTTGGGATTAACCGCCTTAGGCAAGGACCGGCAGGTAAGTGACTGTTCTGGTGGACAGCGGTCCAAAATTATTTTGGCTAAATTATTATTAGAGCAACCAGACGTCCTCTTATTAGACGAACCGACAAATTATCTTGATACAGAACACATTGAATGGTTGCAAAACTACCTCAATGAAACTTCAGCCTGCTTTATGGTTATTTCGCATGATTACGATTTTTTGGAACAAATCACCAATACCATTATTGATGTTGCCTTCAAAAAGATCACTAAGTATACTGGGAGTTTCAAACAGGCGATGCGACAAAAAGCCGCACGGCAGGAAAGCCAACAACGAGCGTTCGAAAAACAACAATTACAAATCGCTAAAGATGAGGCCTATATCCGTAAAAATAAGGCCGGGAGTCGGTCGGCCATGGCTAAGTCACGCCAGAAGCGTCTGGACAAGTTGGTGCGGATCGATCCGCCAAGCACTAATCTGCAGGCCCATTTTAAATTTCCTTACCAGGAGATCCTGTCCGCTGAAACACTACGGGTGAACCACTTGTCAGTGGGCTACCATAAGCCTTTACTGGCGCCAGTAACATTTACCCTGAGTTATGGAGAAAAGGTTGTCTTAAAGGGTTTTAATGGGATTGGAAAATCAACGTTGATCAAGTCTTTGCTAGGAAAAATTCCTGTTTTTGCGGGGACAGCTAAGTTTGGTGATGCGGTAATCGTCAATTACTTTAGTCAAGAATTAGAGTGGGATGATCCGAACCAAACACCTCTGCAAGTAATTCAAGATGCGTATCCCTTGTTAGAGCCTAAAACAATTCGGCAGCGCTTGGCGCGGGCGGGAATTAATGCCGAAAATGCGCAAAAACCGATGCACCTTTTGAGTGGGGGAGAGCAGACTAAAGTAAAGCTTTGTCTACTAGAGCTTAAACCAAGTAACTTCTTGATCTTAGACGAACCAACTAACCACTTAGATGATGAAACTAAGGTGGCGTTGCGGACAGCATTGCAACAATTTCCAGGAAATGTCCTCTTGGTAACCCACGAAGCCTCTTTTTATAATGGCTGGGTCGATAAAATATTTGACGTCGAACGGATGCGCTTGTCTCAATAAGGGGCAAAAGAGGAGCTAAAGACTAGACTCTGTGTAAGCAAGGCTAGTCGTCAGGACTAAAAAGGCGTACACTGTATGGTAAGTATTTAGTTTGGAGGGTCATAGATGACAACAGAAACGGCATGTACAACAATTCTCGTGGGCAAGAAGGCCACGATTGATGGTTCAACAATGATCGCCCGCAACGACGACACCTTCTTACCAATCACGCCCCAGCGTTTCCATATGCAGGCAGCATATAACGAAAAGGGGCGGATCTTTAAGTCTAAGAAGAATAATTTCACCGCGGAATTACCGCAGCGGGGTTTGCGGACACCATTTACCCCTAACGTTGATTTGGATAAAGAGGGTTACTATGGGGAAAGCTCCATCAATGAAGCTAATGTAGCGATGTCATGTACGGAAAGTGTCTATGGTAACCAACGTGCGTTAGCTCATGACCCCCTGGTTCCAGACGGATTGCTAGAAGAAAGTATGCAACACATGGTTGCGCCTTATATTCACTCTGCTCGTGAAGGGGTGGAATATTTGGGCCAGTTAATCAAGAAATACGGTTCGCCTGAAGGAAATGGGGTCTTGTTTGCCGACAATGATGAGGTGTGGTACATGGAAATTGTTACCGGCCACCACTGGGCTGCCACTCGGATCCCGGATGATTCCTATGCAATCGCGGCCAACCAAGTAGCCCAACAACAGATTGATTTTGATGATCCCGATAATTTTATGTGGTCAGAGGGGTTGCGTGAATTCGTAGATGCCCATCATTTGAACCCTGACCGGGAAGGATTTAATTTCCGGAAGATCTTTGGAACAGATACAGAAAAAGACCGGCACTACAATACACCGCGGGTATGGTATGGGCAAAAGTGCTTCAATCCGGAAATTGACCAGGACCCAGAATCGAGCGAATTGCCATTTATCCGAAAAGCTAACCGGTTATTGGCCCTCGAAGACCTGGAATATGTGCTGAGTTCACATTATAACGAAACGCAGTTTGATCCGTTAGGTCACGGATCTGATGCAGATAAGGTTCGTTACCGACCAATCTGCCTTAACCGGACACAAAATTCCCATATTTTACAGTTACGGAACGACGTGCCGCATGACCAAGCAGCTTTGATGTGGGTTTGCTTCGGGGTACCAGCCTTTACGCCATATGTACCGTTTTATACCAATGCTAATGACACTGATCCTTCGTGGAGCAATACACCACTAGAGTTTGACGTAAGTAGCGCTTATTGGATGTACCGGGAACTTTCAATGTTAGTTGAATCCCACCATGCACATTTCATTCAAGATGACCTGGATTATTTAACGGCAGCGCGGGAAACGAAACACCGCATGCTTGCCCAAACTGATGCTGAAGCAGCGAAGTTGAGTGGTAATGATCTGACTGAATTCTTGACCAAGCAAAACTACGCGATGGTAGCAGAAATGCGCAATCGGACCATGAAGATGATCGGCCATTTCGTTACTGAAGGCTTGAAATTATCCAAATTGACCTTTAATATGGATAAGAATCTGTAGTCGACTTATGAGGAGGACGTGAAAGTAGTGGAAATTAAAGTACAAACATACCTCGATGCAGTTGATACTGGGCAATACCAGGTTCAAAACTTCACCGCGGATGCGGCTGACTTTGCTGCCCAGGAGATGGCAGCTAACCTGAGAACGATGTTTGATACATTCTCGGCTCAGGTCGCTACTGGAGCACTCGTGCATAGTGAGCTGACAATAAATGACTTTAAGGTGGAGTTAGAAACGGGGATTATTAACTTGCCGTTTGCTAACAATAACCGGGTAGATAACTTTTATGCGGACCTCAACCAGGCAGTGCCGGTAGTAGTTAATTTGATTGTTGAGGCTCCCAATTTAAACGCGTCTGCTTTTCACATTGACACTTTGGGACCAGTAGATCAAATCGGGGACGCAATGTTTGAACAGATGTGTGCGCTTGTGCAAGCAGCTTGGACAACAGCTCAAGCCCCAGCAGAAGCACCGACAACCGATGAATAATAAGTAAGTTAACACTGCTCAGCATGATCAGAAATGTTCAGGTTGAAGCAGTGTTTTTTCGTATGTGAATAATGGTATGATGGCTGTAAGAAAGCTACTCGCGAAGGGAGTTGGTGGGGATGTCACGGGTGATGACTTGGCTAACACAACGGATGTTAGATTTACAGAAACGAAGTTTTTATGTTGTTTTGCGGCAAACAATGATTGTATTGTTCCCGTTTGCCTTGGTGGGGAGTTTTGCCCGCGTATTACGAATGGCTCTTTTAGATCCGCAAGGCTTTGGGGGGACCATTTTACAGGTGACAAAATGGTTGCCTCACTACCAGGGACTGCACACGTTAGTAGGAAGTTTTGAGAGCTTGACCCTAGGCATTATCGCCGTTCTAGCAGCTTATCATGCAGCGAGCGAGACGGCTGCATTATATAAGCAAGACAAGCAGATAGCCGGAACGACGGGGTTATTAACGTATGCCCTTTTGTTTTTGACCCAGGTTTCGGCCACTGGGCAATTGAGTATAACTAGCGGTGCCTTTCATATGCAGTCACTGCTCTATGGCTTAGGCGTTGGCTATGTGGTAGGGCAGATTTTCCGTTGGTGGGGGCGGCATTTATCCGTGCTTACGGATGAAGCAATTATTGCGCGGTCTTTCAGTGCTTTACCGGCAATTGGGACCTGTTTTGTCTTGTGTGCTTTTATCATGACCGGGATGTGGCTGTGGGGTGGCGCTGGCAAAGCGCAACTTGTTAGCCTTATTTTGGGATGGGAACAGCATTTGGTAACCGGCCACTGGGCCTGGTTAGGAGTGATAGTATTGACGCTTTTGACGTCTTTATGCCAAATTATCGGTTTAACCGGGCCACTAACGATGAGTAACGCTCTGAGTAGTAGTGCGTTTTACGAAAATTTGGCATATGCACTACACCACAGCAATTTGCAGCACGTCCCGAACCGTTTTACGGATTACACCTTATACCAGAGTTTTGGTCGCTTTGGTGGCCCAGGAGCTACATTGGCGTTAATTATTGCAATTGTGTTAGTTAGTCGCCACCGGTCAACTAATATGCTGGCAGCCTGGGCAACAATTCCCACCCTCTTTGAGGTGGGGTTGCCCCTCATGATCGGCATTCCCCTCTTTTTGAACCCCTTATATGTTATTCCCTTCGTTGTGGCACCAGTGGTTAATGTGGTTGTAGCTGCCCTCTTGATCCAAATGGGGGCGATCATTCCGGCGGTGTATCCTGTTCCGCTGGGGACACCGGGGCCATTGATTGCTTATCTGGGAACTAACGGACACTGGCTGTGCTTAATGGTGGGGGTCTTACTGTTGGTACTTGATGTGCTGATTTATTTGCCGTTTGTGCGGATTGCTGATGATGTCCAGGAACAATTACTTATTGCCAAAGTCACGGCTGAAGGAGGGAGAAGAGATGCACCAAAAACCAACTAATAGTTTTTACCGTAGCAAGCGAAGTGCCGTCATGATGTTGTTGCTAGCTGTTGTGCTTCTTGGGGGCTTGCTTTTTCCGGCCAGCCATTGGGCCCACCAGCAAACAACGGGGCTGCGCCAACGCTATAACTCGAAACTCTCACCGGTAATCATGATCCCAGGAAGTAGTGCGACCCAGAATCGGTTTGATGATTTGGTTAAAATTTTGAATAGCCACGGCAATAAAAAGCATAGTTTGCTAAAGGTGAAAGTCTATAATGACCACCGGATCACCTATGAGGGCAAGATTCGCCCGGGCGATAATGAGCCAATCATCGTGGTTGGATTTGAAAATAACAAAGATGGGTGGGAAAACATCCAAAAACAAGCATATTATTTTCACTTAGCTTTTGATCAGCTGAGTGAACGGTATAAGTTCAATAACTTTAAGGGGATCGGACATTCGAATGGAGGATTGATCTATGCTACATTTTTGGAAAAATATTTTACCGATGATGATATTGTCTGTAAAAAATTAATGACGATTGCGAGTCCGTTTAATTTCTCCGAAAAAAGTATCGCGCACAAAACCCAAATGCTGGCATATTTGATCGACCACCGCCAGAAACTTCCAGCAGATATGACTGTTTATTCCCTAGCCGGAACAGAAAGCTATGAATCAGATGGACTGGTGCCTGAAGGCAGTGTCCGTGCGGGAAAATACATCTTCCAAAAGCAGGTGGCTCACTTTACGGAGATCACAGTAACGGGAGAGGGATCCCAGCACTCAGACCTACCACAGAATAAGCAAATTGTGCAGTATATCCAGCAATATATCCTCGATCTCGATCACGGTTTTGGCCGGCCTAATGGTCCGAACGTTGCTGATAATGATAGTCATAGTAACTAAAAGCAGCTTGCACAAGGATGTAAGTGTTATCATAAAAGAAAAGTGAAGAATACGTAATGAGGTGAGTTTTTATGCAACATCAAAGAATGCTGCCTTTAGCCCGGGGGGTTAATATCCGTGAAATGGGAGGATATCCAACGGTTGATGGCCGGACAACCCGGTGGCAAAAGTTAATCCGTTCAGGAAATATGGGTCAATTAACTCCCAAGGACCTGGACTTTCTAGCGGAGTATGGATTGCGATATGATATTGACCTGCGTTCCGAGTCGGAAACTTGGTTTTACCAGGATCGATACCCCGTGCAGACCAAGTATATCAACCTATCGCTTTATCCATTCGAACGAACTTTATTTGAAAATTTAGGGGTCGTTGCTGGGCACCAGTTGCGTTATGGTGAGCTGGATATTGTTGATCAAACCTATGCTCAGATGATGACGGATCCTCATCCGCGGGCGCAGTTTCGGCAGATGTTCGATTATTTACTTGAAAACGATCAGCCCGACCAGAGCGTACTTTTCCACTGTGCAGCGGGCAAAGATCGGACGGGCGCAGCAGCCTTTTTGATCTTATCGGCTTTGGGAGTTAAGGAAGAGGCTATTTTGCAGGATTATCTCTTAACTAACCTAGTTTTCCAAAACAAGACCCCCGAAGAAATCAATGGACTGCTGACAACTAGTGATGCAGATGCCTTAGCCAACGAGCTTAATAGTTACCTAGCCGTTAGTGAGCGGGGCTTCAAAACCTTCCGCCAGGTTTGTGAAACAGTGGCAGGATCGATGGAACAGTATTTTGCACGTTATTTGGATCTGGATCATGAACAACTGACACGGTTGCAAGACATCTATTTAGAATAGGTATTGGGAAAGGAAAAACTTATGCATGAACGATTAATTGAGCACTTGGGGCTGCCGGGTGCAGTAACAGCGACCTTTGTTACTGGTGGCGATGTTAATGAGGCGTATGAATTGGTGGATGGAAATCACCAGCATTACTTCTTGCTGGTGCAGCCAGGCTATGGAGCTGACTTTTACCAGGCTGAGATCGCTGGTTTAAGGCTCTTTCAAAAGTATGCGATTAATGCTCCCCAGGTCTTAGCCAATGGCGAATACCACGGTGATGCCTACCTGCTTTTGTCGTACATTGATACTGGGGTAGGATCGCAACGTGATTTGGGACGCTTAGTCGCGCACCTGCATCAGCACAACAATCCAACGGGGAAGTTTGGCTTTGACTACCCGTACCGCGGAACCACAATCAGCTTTACTAATACCTGGACGACTAGCTGGGAAGAACTCTTTGTAGACCAGCGTTTACTGCCACTAGGAGCCAAACTGCAACGATCTGGTTTTTGGAAGCCAGCTGATTACCAGCTTTTTATGCGGGCTGTGGCGGTTATTCGACAGTCTTTACAGGCACATTTGAGTCAGCCGGCCCTGTGCCATGGTGATTTATGGATCGGGAACGTTATGTTTGATCAAGCTGGCCAGCCGGCTTTGATTGATCCTAGCCCTTTATATGGTGATCGTGAATTCGACATTGGGATTACCCAGGTTTTTGGGGGCTTTGAACCTGAATTTTATGCGGGTTACAATGAAGTCTTTCCTTTAGAGCCAGGAGCTGAAGACCGGTTAGAATTCTACCGTTTGTACCTTCTGATGATTCACCTCAATAAATTTGGCACTACCTACTATAACGCGGTTAATGCAAGTCTTCATCGGGTGATTGCACATGAAAAAGAAGATTGATGTTGCCTTGGCGGTCATTTTAGCTGAGGGGCGGGTATTAGTAGGGCGACGTAATTTGGACCGGATCTACGGTGGTTGGTGGGAATTCCCGGGTGGCAAGATTGAGCCGGGGGAAACACCAATTATGGCAGTTCGGCGGGAAGTAGCTGAAGAATTAGGTGATCAGCTAATGCTAGGAGCTCCAGTAATGCCCCCGATACTAGGAGAGCACGCACTAGCACAAGTGCACCTCTTTCCATACTATGCCTGTCTTACCACTCACCACTTGCGACAAGTGGCGGCCTATGATCTACGCTTTGTTACTCCCCAACAGTTGCTAACAATGCAGGTTTTAGGACCGTCTTTACCCATAGTCCAGCACCTAACTACGGTTGATTTATTGGCGGTACAAAACCAAATCGAAACTTCCAACAAAACAAAGTAGGTTAACTACTTGCAAAGTGGCTTATTTTTTCATAGACTATTAACAACTTAAAAATAAATAAAAAAGGAGAGTTGTATCTACCATGTCCAATTGGGATACTAAATTTGCTAAAAAAGGTTACACATTCGATGATGTCTTACTAATTCCCGCCGAAAGTCACGTCTTGCCAAATGAGGTCGACTTAGGCGTCCAACTTACTGATAAGATTAAGCTTAATATCCCAATTATTTCAGCCGGGATGGATACCGTTACTGAATCAGAAATGGCGATTGCAATGGCCCGCCAAGGTGGGTTAGGGGTAATCCACAAGAACATGACGATTGCCCGCCAAGCTGATGAAGTACGGAAGGTTAAGCGGTCTGAAAGTGGCGTCATCATTGATCCATTCTTTTTGACACCTGATGACAGTGTGGCTAACGCCGAAGCATTGATGAAGAAATATCGGATCAGTGGTGTTCCAATTGTAGAAACAATGGAAAACAAAAAGTTCTGTGGTATCATTACTAACCGTGATTTGCGCTTTGTTACTGATTACAGCACTAAGATCGGCAACGTGATGACTAAAGAAAACCTGGTAACAGCACCAGAAGGAACTTCACTTGAAAAGGCCGAAGAAATCTTGCAACAATACAAGATTGAAAAGTTGCCGATCGTTAATGCTGCGGGTGAATTGACTGGTTTAATCACTATCAAGGACATTGAAAAGGTAGTTGAATTCCCTAATGCTGCCAAGGATGAACATGGTCGTTTGTTGGTTGCAGCTGCTGTTGGGGTAACAAGTGATACTTTTGAACGAGCTGAAGCTTTGTTGCAAGCTGGCGTTGATGCATTGGTTATTGACTCCGCTCACGGACATTCAGCTGGCGTTATCCGGAAGATCAAAGAAATTCGGGAACACTACCCAGATGCAACTCTGATCGCAGGGAACGTTGCGACTGCCGAAGCTACCAAAGCCCTCTATGATGTTGGGGTTGACGTAGTTAAAGTCGGAATCGGACCTGGTTCTATCTGTACAACCCGGATCGTTGCTGGGGTTGGGGTACCACAATTGACTGCGATCTATGATGCAGCCACTGTGGCCCGTGAATATGGCAAGACAATTATTGCTGACGGGGGTATCAAGTACTCTGGTGATATCGTTAAGGCCTTAGCAGCCGGTGGGAACGCTGTAATGCTGGGTTCAATGTTAGCCGGAACTGAAGAAGCTCCTGGTGAAACTGAAATCTACCAAGGTCGGCGCTACAAGACTTACCGGGGGATGGGTTCATTGGCTGCTATGGATTCTACTCACGGTTCCTCCGACCGTTACTTCCAAGGTGCAGTTAACGAAGCTAACAAGCTGGTTCCTGAAGGAATCGAAGGTCGTGTGGCTTATAAGGGTGAAGTTGGCGATGTGATTTACCAAATGGATGGTGGCTTGCGTGCCGGTATGGGTTACGTCGGCGCTGCTAACCTCAACGACTTACGTGAAAATGCCCAATTCGTTGAAATCACTGGTGCTGGTTTGCGGGAATCCCACCCACACGATGTACAAATCACCAAGGAAGCACCAAACTATTCTGCAAACTAATTTAAAGAATATTTCCCTAAAAGAGGCTGATTTTCGTCAGTCTCTTTTTTGCTAGTATAGCAGGATCCTTTAATGTTTCTTTAGGAGCAGGGCTGATAAAGTCTGGTACAATAGGAATAGTTACTATTATGATGAACGAATCAGCCCAGGAGGTTTTTACAAATGAAAATACTTGTTGTTGATGACGATAAAGATATTGTTGAACTCCTCAGCATTTATGTTAAAAACGAAGGCTATGAGGTAGAAAAAGCCTATAACGGTAAAGAGGCCTTGACTAAGTTACACACTAATCCTGACATTGCCCTAATGATTTTGGATATCATGATGCCAGAGATGGATGGGATGGAAGTGATCAAGGAAGTGCGGAAAGATTCGCAGATTCCAATTTTAGTCTTGTCTGCTAAGAGTGAGGATTTAGATAAGATCCAGGGCTTAATTCAGGGGGCAGATGATTATGTTACCAAGCCCTTTAACCCTTTGGAAGTTATGGCGCGGATCAAGTCTTTATTGCGCCGGGCTTCACATGACGTGCGTAATGATGAACCAGATCAAATCGAAGTGGGTCCGCTTCTGATCAAGCGTGATTCCCATGAGGTTGAAACAGTCAACGGTCAGACTATCCAACTGACAGCACTAGAATTTGGAATTTTATACTTGTTGGCGAGCCATCCTAACCGGGTCTTTTCAGCAGATGAGATCTTTGAAAGAGTTTGGCAACAAGAATCAGTTGTTTCTGCTAAAACTGTTATGGTCCACGTGAGTCACCTACGGGATAAAATCGAAGAAGCGACTGGCGGGGACCAAGTGATCCAAACAGTATGGGGTGTCGGCTACAAGATCGAGGCTCATTAGTAATCATGGAAGAACAAGAACGGATAAAATTCCAATTAACTGGAAGAGAAAAAAGTGAGCTTTTTGGTGAAGGAATAATCACGGTTTTTCTGTTACTGTTATTGAATATGTCGTGCTATATCCTCCTCAATCAATGGGTCGAATCTAACCCAGGGCTTCAAAACGGGATCTTTTTGATCAAAATGTCCCTGGCTTTTGGTCCCAATGACGTTAAAGTATGGTCATGGAGCTGGATTGCTGCTACTATCATGCTGATTATTGACACGGTAGTAGTGTATTGGCGCTTGATGCGGCGTTATCGCCAGATGCAGCTCAGACATATCATTGCTGAGTTGCACTATATCAGCGATGGGCACTTCGATCACCGAATTCCCTTCCAGCTTCACGGTCAGATGCAGCGGGTAGTTAACAGTGTCAATGCCCTCGTAGATGCTTCGGTGCAGGCTATGGATGAAGAACGGCGGATTGAAAAGTCCAAGGATGAGTTGATTACAAATGTTAGTCATGATATTCGGACACCTTTGACTTCAATTATTGGCTATTTGGGGTTGATAGAAAATAAGCAGTACCAGACCCAAGCAGACATCCTCAAGTATGTCCATGTGGCTTTCTTAAAATCTAAACAGATGAAGTCCTTGGTGGATGATTTGTTTGAATATACCAAGGTCCGGCAGACGGACACACCGCTAAATATTATGCAGATTGATCTGGGAAACATGCTCGAGCAGCTAGGAGCTAGTTTTGAACTAGAAGCCCAAAAGAAGCAAATGACGATTACAGTGCACAAGCCAGAAACACCATTAATGATGGACGCAGATCCAGAGAAGTTAGCGCGGGTCTACAACAACCTGATTACCAATGCCTTTAAATACGGAACTGGCGGACATAATATCTATCTTTCAGCGCACTTAGTGGATGACAATACTATTGAAACGAGTGTGGCTAACGATGGGGAAGAGATTCCGTTGACGGCCCAAAAGCGGATCTTTGATCGCTTTTATCGTGCGGAACATTCACGGTCGCGAGAAACTGGGGGGACAGGGTTAGGTTTGGCGATTACGCAAAGCATCGTTGAATTGCACCATGGTACGATCAGTGTCACCTCAAATAAACGGCTAACAAGTTTTGTAATGCACTTTCCAGTTCATTATCAACAAGTTAAAGATTAACAATGTGAGCGTAGCCTAATAGGTTGCGCTCTTTTGTTTACACTAAGTAAAGTAGGTTAAAACTGTGGTAACCTAGAAGGGAATAATTAGTAAAGGAAGACAGGCAATGAATTTTCACAATATTATAGTCCAAGTTATTTTATGTTGGGGGTTGGCGGCCTACATTTTGACATATGCCTTCAAGCAGCGACAAAAGGGGCGCAAGAAGGTTTTTGTGTGGTACCTAGTGGTAGGGATCATCCTAGTTTTCGGGGGAATTGAAGCGTTATACCAAACATTACATTAGGGATAAGACAAACCGCGACACTTGTTTCTTGTTACTAGAATAAGACGAGTGTAGTATTATTTTACGTATTCTACACACTCTAAATAGAGAGTCTGATTAACAAGAATGGGAGGTGTATGGACTTTGAATATGATTAAAGAAGAGCTAAAGAGTATTTTGCGTAACAAGATTACGATGATCACATTGTTTGGTCTAATGCTTGTTCCGTTCTTATACACTTTCTTCTTCCTTAAATCTGTTTGGGATCCATATGGTAAGACGGATAACTTACCAGTTGCAGTGGTCAACAAAGACCAAGCAGTAACATTTAGGGGGCAACACCTGAATGTTGGTAAGGATTTAGTTAAAAACATGAAGGAAAGCAAAGGCTTAAAGTGGGATTTCGTATCTCAAAAAGAGGCCGATTACGGATTGCGTCACCGGAAGTATTACCTCACTATCACAATTCCGAAAGATTTTTCCAAGAATGCGACTACAGTTTTGGACAAGCATCCTAAGAAGATGAACCTGCATTATGAAGCCAATGAATCGTTGAACTACATCGGTTCAATCATTGGTAAAAACGGGGTTAAGGAAATTGGTAGTCGGGTCCGCAATGAGGTGGCCACAACTTATGCCGATACGATGATTGGGGTTACCAAGAAGCTCGGTAAAGGGATGGACAAGGCCGCTAAAGGGGCGGGGCAACTCAGCGATGGGTCAACCGCTCTTAAAGACGGGATGTACCAGTACACTGCCGGCGTTAAGCAGGTCAACAATGGGTTGATCGAAATGCAGGTTAGCGTTAAGCCATTGAAAGCAGGGGTTAATGCCCTGGCAACTGGTGCCAATCAACTTGGTAGTGGTTTGAACACATTAAATGGCAAGACTGGGGCTTTAGCTTCTGGTGTAAACAAGCTGTATCAGGGATCAGGTCAGGTGACAACCGGGGCCAATGCCCTTCATACAGGGTTGATTACTTACACCAATGGGGTCTTCCAAGTGAACCAAGGTGTTGGTCAGCTGAATAGTAAAACAGACACTTTGGCTGGGGGAATTGGAGAACTAGCCACAGGGGCTAACGGTTTGCAAGATGGTGTAAACCAATATACCGGAAAGGTTGCAGGACTATTAGCTAAGTTCAATTCTCAGTCAGGTCAGCTTGACCAACTCAAAGCCCTCCCGCAAGCAACTTCTGAATTGAACAAGTACATGACTCAGTTGAATGACTCGGTCCAAAAGATTGATCCAAGTCAGTTTGCTACAATGTTGGCAACGATGAACAAGGTGTCGACGCAAACTGACCAGATGGCCCAATTGGTAAACCAGTTACCATCGACAACAGAGATTCAAAAGTTACAGACACAACTAGCCCAGGCTGGGGAACAAACCGAAGCAGCGGGGGCAGGGCTGAACCAAGCTATTGGAGCGGCCAATGCTTCCAAGAGTGATATTGCTGATGCTAAAGTTAAAATTAACGCAGTAATGAACTCAGACAAGTTGGATGATAGCCAAAAGCAGAGCTTACAGGCAGCGGTTGCCAAGCTCGATGATGCTAGCGGTAAACAAGATGGAATCAGTACTGGCTTGCAAACAATTGCTTCTAACTTAAAGCAACAATCACAGGCATCTTCTCAAGAATTGAACAAGCTGGCAGAAAGTTTGACAACTTTAGCTAACTCCAAGCAAAATATTGAAGATATGTTGACGACTGCTAAGGGAATGACCGGTCCAGAGATGCAAAAGCAACTTAAAGACTTGGGTGACCAGCTGACAGCATTAAAGAGTGCTACGGGGCAATTGCAGGCTGGATCGAGCCAATTAGCAAGTAAGACGGCGGGGTTAGATACAGAGGTTAACCAGCTTGAATCTCAACTCAAACAGGGCGGATCTGAAATAGGATCTGCAAATACGAAACTTAATGCGGGTGCCAAGGGATTAGCAAATGGTTTGAATACGCTGAATGGCAAGGTTCCAGAGTTAAAGGCAGGAATCGGGCAAATCTACGCCGGGACCCAACAACTAGCTGGTAATTCTGGACAGTTACTCAGTGGGTCGAGCCAATTAGCTAACGGTAGCTCCCAAGTTACTGCAGGTCTCGGTCAACTAAACGGCCAAGTGCCAGTTCTGGTTAATGCTATCCAGTTATTAGCTGCTGGTGGTAACCAGTTGTCATCTGGTTTGAATGAGTTGAACGCCAAAGTACCTACTTTAGAAGCTGGGGTCAATGCTTTAGCTAACGGAACCCAACAACTGGTTGACAACTCCGGTAAGCTAGAAGATGGTGCTAGTCAGTTAGCTGATGGTAGCGATGAATTGTCGACGAGCCTGCAAAAGGGAAGCGACGGCATCAAGGCCTTGCCACTTAGCAAGCGAACAGGCAAGATGATGGGGAACCCAGTTAAATTAAGCAAAAAGAACTATGCTCATGTTCAAAACTACGGCCATGCCTTAGCACCATACATGATGTCAGTGAGTCTGTTTGTCTTAGCTTTAGCCTTCAACATTATCTACCCAATTAAACGGTTAGCGACAGCTGATGGGACACCAACGGATTGGTTCTTCAGCAAAGCAATCGTTGCAACCTTCGTAGCGGTTGGGGCAGCCCTGATCGATGCGGGTATTATGTACACAGTTGGTTTGGTACCATTGCACCACGGTGAGTTCTTCTTGAACACCATCCAGTTTGCGTTACTGGCAATGTTCTTGGTAATGCTGTTCTCCTTGCTCTTTGGCAATCCGGGACGGTTTATTGTTCTGATCTTGTTGGTATTCCAACTCGGTGGGGCTGGTGGGACATTCCCAATCCAAATCACAACAGCGCTCAATGGATTCTACCAAGCAATCAATCCATACTTACCAATGACATACTCGGTCTATGGCTTCCGTGAAGCCCTCAATGGTGGGTTTGGTAGTGCATGGTTCATTCATTGTCAGCTGGTTATGATCACAATTACAGTGGTTTGCTTGCTTTTGATTTGGGTATCCATGCACTGGTTACGGCATAGCGGCAAAGTATCCTATGTTGGTGATATCAAACAAGACAAGGACTACCGTGCTAACCAGCACAATCCAGAAGAAAAAGAAGATAACTAATATCTATGCGTCATTAATGCATAAAGATCATGGCTGGGGGAAAACAGTGTTTTCTCCCAGTTTTTTGTGTCTCGAGGTGATATTTTAGGCGGAAGCGAGAAGTGCGGTATAATGGAAAGTGAACATTGGATTAATTTTGAAAGGAGAGACCAACATGACCCAAACAGACAAGAGTCGTGAAGAAGCCAAGAAGAAGCGGAATGCGCGGATGCGAGGGGAAGCCAAGCCTATTGTTCCCAATGCTCATGGTAAGAGTTTTGTCCAAGGAACTCACGTGGAATTTGTTTTTCACCGGCACAAGTATACCGGGAAGGTTGCCAAGCAATTGAACAATTCAGCCATTGTAGTTTTTGATCCCCGGTTTAGTCATACAATGACAGCTGCGGAGCTCAAACAAAAAGTGGTCATCTCCTATACCAAGATGCGCAAGATTACAGAATAACCAATTTGGCTCAAGTATGCGTTTTCATCGCATTTGGCGGTGGATAAATTGCTTAATATTCGGAATTTATATGTTATAATC
>DHCFI07803__coassemble_1222_pt1 | contig 34421 bp, 34 predicted proteins | sample DHCFI07803__metabat2_high_PE_032 | metagenome-assembled genome bin DHCFI07803 | reverse complement strand
ATAACTCATGATTCGGGCGTAATAACACAAACTCTGTCCGACTGCCACCATTCCCAAAATTCCCAACAACAATAAGCATGTAACCATCGTATAAGCCTTAGTCCGCCGGTATCTAACTTTCAGCATATGGAGCCATCACCACCCTTCGTTGGTACTGCCTGCCACTGATGGTGGCTTTTATAGTCAAAATGCCCGCCTGGTATGTATAGTGAATTTGATCGACATGATATAACAACGGAATCCGTCCCTTAAAGTCACTTGGTCGGGCAGGCGTGAGGGCTTTTTTCATAATTAGTTCTTTTTTATCAGGTTTATGAAGTAAACAGTAATATGCTTTTTCTGGCGGCGAATAAAATACCATTAACGAATCTGACTCAGAACAAGGTTGTAGCTGCAGGCGGTCCATTGTCAGAACTGTAATCAGGTGTTCCCACATCACTCTGTCTTGTTGCTGCGTAGTCCGTTGCGGTGAATAGAGTATCTGGGCTAATCCATTAATCAAAAGAATAGTCACAGCTGTAATCCCTAGGGCAATGATCGTTTCAAGTAAAGTGAATGCTTTACTCTTGGGGGACTTTTGGCGGTAGTTCATCTTCTTTCACCTCATACAAGCGCTGACGACTCCAATTGAGCTGCTGGTAAGACTGGTTTAATTGAGCATATACTTGCCGTTCACGGCGGACTAAAACCTGTTGATTGCATGCAACAAGCATGATCCCTAAACTGATGAAAGTTAGGCCTAACAAAGCTTCAGCTAGCACAAAAGCTTTATGTTTAGGTTTGATAAATTGCATAACGTCCTCCTACTCCCAACTGAAAAGCCACACGATAACCGGGTCCTGGTTGCCTAGCGTCCAAGTATACTGACTGAGGCATCACATTGCCGGTCGCGGTCAGCTTGATTTCATAGTAAGTCCGCGGGCGGAGACGGTGGGGGTAGGGCAAATGTCCCCAACTATTACGCTCCCCCCGCATAAAAACAACTTCATCGCGATAAAAACATAAGCGCGCACTTTTATTAGCAGTCATGTATTGGACAGTTCGATCCCACTCCGTATCGAAGCGGTGCCAAAATATTCGTTCCTGCGTACTTTGCCACGTCTGGCGTGCCGGCGGAAACCCCAAAAGTATTAATGCTGCTGTTATCGCCAACACGACGAGCATTTCGACCAAAGAAAAGGCCCTATAGCGTTTATTATTCATGGCTAATCTCTAAATGTTCCCGCTTGATTGCTTCTACCTGACTAGCAGTAAGATACTTAGCTTGTTCTAAGTCAGCAACCGTCACACTATTCACGTTATGGTCATTCATATACAACTGCGCCTGCGTATTAAGCTCAGTTTGTAATGCATTACGGTTAATTTTACTGGCATTTTTTCGTTGGGCAGCCACATTGGGGAGAATGATCAACACCAGTAGCGAAATAATAAATAACACCACTGCCATCTCTAACAAGGTAAAAGCCGGTACCTTTTTAGCCAAATATTTCTTCATTTATATACATATACTCCTTCCAAACTATGATATAGGGGTAATAGAATCGCCAAGTAAGTGCCAATAATCAGGCAAGCAATAATAACAAAGAGGAGAGGTTGAATGTAGTTCATCATCCGTTCACTCTTTTGCAATAACTTCTTGTAGGCTAGCTTGGAATAAACTAAAAGTTCTGTCCCCAGTTGAGACAAAGTCTGCCCCTTACCGATGAAATAAGTCAACTCTGGCGGTAAAAAAGGATAATGCCGAATAAATGTTGATAAGCTCTGACCAGAATTGATATGCCGTTCTAACCGTTCCCCTAACTGATAAAACAATGATGCAGGGTCAAAAACCAAGAGATATTCCCTAATCTGCTTGAGGTCCATCCCACTTTTCAGCAGCATTCCGATATTAAAGGAAAGATAATAGTAACTATATTGTGAATACAGTTTACCGATAATTGGTAAACTCACATACCAGCTGCTCCGTACTACCGCTCCTTGTTTCCGCCACCACCAACCGACCCGCAATAAATACACCACTAAAACGCTTAGTAACACTACTCCTATATACTTGAGTACTAACCACCAACTGATAAAGTTGGTTTGGTCAAAATTGCTAAAATGAGTTAACTGCGGAAATAACCATATTTTGACCGCCACAATAATCCCACCAATCACAACAAACAAAGCCACTGGGTATGCTAATAGTGCCCGCAAACGGGCCTTTTGGCGTATTCGGGTAGTCAGCAATTGCCCCAGCTGTTGTAAACTCTGGTCCAAAAAGCCATGCTTTTCTGCAATCATGATCTGGCTATAAGAATTAGTAGCAATCCTCCCTGCCAATGCTTGCCCTAAACTTTGTCCTGTTTGCAATTGTGCATTAATTTGCGTCAAAAATGATTCTAGTTCCGGTGCCAATCCCTGCATCATAGTAAGTGCTGTTTGCAATTGAAAACCTGCCTGTAATAAGTCGGCCAGCAGTGAGAAAAATAACACTTGCTGGCGCAGTGGTAAGCGTGTTTTGGGCGGGCGTAAATACTTGGCAGCCTGGCGGTTAGCTTTAGGATTAGCCTTCTTGGAAAGCGGCCACTGTTTGTGGGGTGATCCACCCCGCTTGTTGACATCGCGCAAGGTTCTCCCTCCATTCCGTCGTCATTCCTGCCTGAGGTCTTCGCAGTGCTTCTTGATCCCAACCAACCACTTGATCGAAAAGGACTCGCCGGTCACCTTGAATAGTTGGCAGTAACCGCTGGTATGAAATCAAATTCAATACCTGGCCTAGCTCCTGCTCGTCGACCCCCAAATTTACTAAGCGCTGGTACACCCCATACACGTTACGGGCATGGACCGTGCTCAAGACTAAATGCCCACTCAGAGCTGCCCGGACAGCAATCTGAGCTGTGCCTGTATCCCGAATCTCACCAATTATGAAAACATCTGGGTGGTGGCGTAAAGCTACCCGCAATAGCTGTTCATAGGTCATATCCGCCCGGTCATTAACCTGAATTTGGAGGAAACGCTCTTCTTGAATCTCGATTGGGTCCTCAATACACAGCACCATCTTCCCCGTCAATTGGCGAGCAAAATGATACATCGCTGTCGTCTTACCACTCCCCATCGGCCCGGCAAACAAAACTAAGCCACGTTGTTGGCACGCTTGGCTAATCCGCTGCCACTGGTCAGCAAAGAAATACCCCTGCTTGAGCTGGGCATGAGGATACAGCAGGCGGATTACCAGGGACTCCCGGTCACGGTAGTCCCCGACTGCCGACAAACGACAGTGAATCGTCTGGTCCGCATGTTTAAACTGCCACGCTCCCAACTGGGGGCGGCGCTTTTCCGTCAAGGACATATCACTATTAAACTTCAGGTAGTTGATCATCTTTTGTCCCTCTGCATGGGGAACACGTCGGTATTCATAGTGTAGTCCCTGACAGTCAAAGCAAATCAAGTATTCCTCGTGGCGGGGAAGAAAATAGATATCCCCCGCTACCATCTCCGCAGCTGCCGTGAGTACCTTGTGCGCTGCTCCTTGCATAAAAAATCCCTCCTTTACAATCTAAATACGAAAGGAGGGGGAATTCTAACAAAAAAGACCCGGAAGAAAGTCCGGGTCTAATCTCGATTCTATGTTACTGGGTTGTCCCACTAACTGGTATTAAATTAGTCTTCAGGGTATTCAGCAGAAGTGAACACTTCGGAAACGTCGTCTTCATCTTCAAGCTTTTCAATCAGGCGGTTAAGCTGTTCAACCTTGTCTTCCGGTACAGGAACAGTGGTTGTTGGAATCATTGTTAATTCAGCAGTAGCTAAATCATACTTCTTTTCCAATTCAGCCTTAACATCAGTGAATGCCTTTGGATCAGTATAGATTTCAAAGACTTCATCTGCTGATTGTAAATCTTCTGCCCCAGCTTCGATAACGTCTTCAAACATTTGGTCTTCATCAACGTCCAAACCTTCACGAGCAATTGCAATGTAGCCCTTACGGTTGAACATGAAACTAACGGAACCAGTTTCACCAAGACTACCACCATTACGGTTGAAGTCACCACGCACAGCAGATGCTGTCCGGTTACGGTTGTCAGTCAAAGCGTGAACTAAGATAGCAACACCTGCTGGGCCATAACCTTCGTAAGTGATTTCTTCGTAGTCTTCACCACCAGCACCAGAAGCCTTATCAAGGGCACGCTTGATGTTGTCCTTTGGCATGTTAGCGCTACGAGCTTTGTCGATCATTAACCGTAATTGCGGGTTAGAATCTGGGTCAGGACCGCCACTCTTTGCAGCCACATAGATCTCTCGTGATATTTTTTGGAAAATTTTTCCACGTTTAGCATCTTGAGCAGACTTTCTGCCTTGGATGTTATGCCATTTTGAATGTCCTGACATTTTTACTACCTCTTTCCAATCTTGATAACTGGCAATATATAGCCAAATTAAATATTACCAAAGAAATTTGAATTTTACAATCCTAACCGCCTAATCAATGCGACCGTTTTCTTTGCCGAATACCAAAGTAAATCACCAAGATCAAAATGGCAGTCAAGGCTTCCGGTACCATCTAGCATAACATCTTGAAAAAGCGGCGTCCGCCCACCCGTCAGCATCTGGTGAAACTCATCGCTGGCAGCATAACCTAGACAGGCCAGGTAGCAAACTACTCCGGTCAACCCGAGATTTCGGAGGCGGTCCTTGAGGCCAAGGACCATAAACCATCCCATTAAAAAATATGTCCCATAGTGGGCACACTTTCGGATGAAAAACTCTACCATTTTAGCATAGCCTAAAGCAGATAATGATACATGTTCTCCGGCATACGTAAAATCAATTCCTTGGAGGAGCTTCAATCCCGGCCGGCCTGGCAAAAAGTGATGGAGCTGGGGCACAATCGTCTGCTGGTGGTAAGTCTGGGCCGAACTATAAAACAGCACTGCCATGATTACAGCCACGATTCCAAGGTAGATATTAGTATTAAGCTGACGTTTTTTCATTCTTTCCCCTCTTTACTAGTACTATAAGTCGAAGCTAGTTAATAAAAATAAGAAGAGCTGGTTATATGGCTCTCCTTATTCAATAACTTATTTAGTTGATGCACGTTTAACGTACCCGTAAGGTAAGAGAATTGTCTTGTCTTCTTCGACGTCTTCTTCTTTATTCATCATCTTCGTCAAGTACCGCATGGATACTGCCCCAATATCATATAGGGGTTGGGTAATTGAAGATAACTTTGGCCGTACCATCTGGGTAATCTCGGAGTTGTTGCTAGTAACCAATTCAAATTCTTCTGGGACTTTGACCCCAGCATCCAAGGCACTATTCAAAACTCCAGCCGCTAACCGATCATCACCCACATAAGCAGCAGTAACCCCCGCTGCAGCCAATGCTGGCCAGATTGTTTCCCCAGCATGGTAACTGTAATCTGTTTCAAAAATCAAATTCTCGTCAAATTCGATGTTGTTTTCAGCCAGAATTTCTTTATAACCCTTCAACCGGTATTCACCGTTAATTGGGTCAGATAGTGGACCGGAAATGAAAGCGATGCGGTCGTTGCCATGGGAAATCAAATCACGCACAGCTTCCTTAACAGCAGCTACGTAGTCAATGTGAACACTTTCAACTTCGTTTTCAGGATCCACTGACCCCGCCAAGACGATTGGAGTCCGCGTCCGTTTGAATTCTTCCCGTAACTGGTCATCCATGTGGTTCCCCATGAAAATGATGCCATCAACTTGCTTAGCTAATAAGGTGTTTAAAACTTGAATTTCTTTTTCCTTATTATCGTCAGAGTTGGCCAAGATGATGTTGTACTTGTACATCGTTGCCACATCATCAATACCCCGGGCTAATGTTGAAAAGTAAACATTAGTTACGTCAGGAATGATTACCCCAACAGTAGTTGTCTTTTTGCTAGCCAGGCCCCGAGCAACCGCATTAGGACGGTAGTCTAAGCGGTCAATAACTTCCAGCACTTTTTTCCGGGTTGCTGGTTTAACGTTAGGATTACCATTAACCACCCGTGACACAGTCGCCATCGACACTGCAGCTTCACGCGCAACATCGTAGATTGTTACAGTTTGTTTTTCCATAATGTAGCCTCCCATTTTTTAGTTTTCATAACGATTTTCATCCGTAATGCTTAATCACTCTAGCAGATTTCATCTTTCATTGCAAGCGTTTCAATCTGTTTTTTCATTTGGTTTTCATAAAGGCTTGGAACCGTGTGCTATAATTAATATTGGTTTTAATTTTTATAAAGGAGTACATCATTATGTCACATATCACTACTGTTCAAAATTGGCTAGCAACCAATAATCTTGATATTGCATATGTCAGTGATTGGAAGAATATCGAATACTTCACTGGCTTTAGCAGTGACCCAGTTGAACGGGTCTTAGCCTTGTTTATCTTCCCCGATCAAGATCCATTTATCTTTGCGCCAGCCCTAGAAGTCGGCTCAGTCAAGCAAGCTGGCTGGCAATATCCTGTTTATGGTTATCTTGACCATGAAGATCCTTTTGCATTGATCAAGCAACACATCAATGACCGGAAAAACAACCCCACCCAGTGGGCAATCGAAAAGGGATCATTAACAGTGGAACGCTATGAAGCAGTGCGGCACCAATTCCCGCAAGCTGAATTTGCTGGCGACCTGACTCCTGTGATCCAACAAGAAAAGTTACTGAAAACACCAGATGAAATTCAAAAATTGATTGTGGCTGGTCAATACGCAGACAAGGCCTTTACTGTTGGTTTCAATGCACTAGCTCAAAATATGTCCGAACAAGATGTCGCAGCTGAAATTGATTACGCAATGCGGAAGCAAGGCATCATGCACATGAGTTTCGATACTATTGTCCAATCAGGTGCTAACGCTGCTGACCCACATGGCGCACCAAAGACGGACCTAATCCAACCAAACGCCCTTACCCTCTTTGACCTCGGGGTAGTTTACCAAGGTTATATCTCTGATGCTTCACGGACTGTGGCCTTTGGCGAAATCGACGATAAGCAAAAAGATATCTACAATGTTTGCTTGGAAGCCCAACTTACTGCACAAGCTAAGGCAAAGCCAGGGATGACCGCAGCTGAACTGGACCAAATCGCACGGGATGTGATCTCCAAGGCTGGTTATGGCGAATACTTCATCCACCGCTTGGGTCATGGGATGGGACAAAGTGAACACGAATTTCCATCTATCATGGAAGGAAACAATATGGAACTTCAACCCGGTATGTGCTTCTCCATTGAACCTGGGATCTACATTCCAGGCTTTGCTGGGGTCCGCATCGAAGATTGTGTTCACGTTACTGAAACTGGAGTGGAACCATTTACTCATACTTCCAAGGAATTGCGGGTTATCCCCCTGCGGTAATTAAGCTTGCGCATTTAGGTTAGTTGCTAACATTCGAATAAGCTACCAAAAAGAGCTCTACTTAATTGTGGGGCTCTTTTTTAGGCAATAAAAAATACCTATTGCCTGTAAGGAGCACTCGTTCTCCTTAGTAGGTAATAGGCATCAGTCTTGTTTAACCCATCCTAGTCTTCAGTGTGGGGATAGAAGACTTGCACCCGTGGTTCGTCTTCTTCGGTAAAGATCCCACTGTCAACAACGATGTCATCTTGGTAAGCTTCTTCTTCAGCAGGAGTTTGCATATCTTCTTTGACCTGGTTTAACCGGTCCTTGAGGTCAGCTGTACTCTGCTTCAGTGAGGCTAAAGTTGCTTGCATGTTGTCTTGTTGGTCTGCAAACTTTCCCTTCACTGTTCCCACTTGGTCCTTCATCCATTCAGAAAAAGTTTGTTCAGTAGTGGTTTCATCCATATATTCTGCAAAATACTTGTAGTATTTGAGCGCTGTTTGTTTGCCCTGGTCAACTGACTCGTCGAGTTGACGTTTGAGTTGCGCCCGTTTTTCAGTGCTCATCTTAGCAACATAAAAAGCTGTCCCAGCAGCTGCTGCACCCAATCCTAGTAACCACTTGTTTTTCATAATCACTACTTCCTTTCTGAATCTGTTGTTTGCTTGCGTGCTTTAAAGGCACGATAAACTTTAAAAGCTTTACGTCCAGTATTGTACGCCAATGACATCTTGGTCGTCTTTTGAACGGAATCTTTGAGATGCCCAGCTAGATCTTGCCCCGCAGTGTTAAGGTCTGAAACGCTCTTGGCCAAATCAGCGGCAGCGTCAAATACTGGGTCAATCTTGACTGACTTCTGGTTGATGTCAGCCATTAACGTATTAGTCTTTTGTACCAAATCTTCTACTTCGTGGGCGATCCCATCAGCATCATCGGTAAGCGTCTTAATACTTTTATTCATTTCATTAATCGTCTGCGTTAGTTTACTCAAAGAAACACAGATGAAAACAACTAAAAGTAAAAAAGCAAAAGCTGCGATCAGCCCGGCAAGTTGACCAAAAGTTAAGTTCATCCTAGAGACCCTCCTTGTTAATCTAAGAATATCATCAATATTTATAAACTTCAAATGTAAATGGAAACTGTTCCAAGCCTGATTGTTTGGTATCATTGAGATAGTCAATCACTATGTAACGAGGAGTCAATTATGCTTTTAAGTCCAATCATTAACCACCAACTCAATAAAGATTCACACTTTATTACCAAGTACATCACTAATCTCAACTGGGATGAAATCTTTGCTAAGATTGTTAACACGATTATCATTATTCTTGCTTTAAGCTTACTCTTTTTCATCATCAATTCGGTCGGCAAAAAACTGATTAAAAATGCTTTTCGTCGGGCTCGCAAGGGCAATGACTACACCAAAGGGCGAGCTGGTTCAATCTACACCTTGAGCTTAAATATCTTTCACTATACCGTCTTGTTCTTTTACTTCTATGCCGTCCTCTCGGTGATGGGAATCCCCGTTGGTACCCTGATCGCTGGGGCGGGGATCGTCAGTGTTGCGATCGGCTTGGGAGCCCAAGGTTTTGTTACCGACGTTGTCACTGGCCTTTTCATCCTAATGGAACAACAATTCGCTGTCGGTGATGCAGTCAAAATTGGTACTATCACCGGGACAATCCATGCTGTTGGTCTTCGAACTACCCAGGTCAAAGGTTATGATGGAACACTGACCTATATCCCTAACCGTAGTATTACTATTGTCAGCAACATGTCCCGCAATGATATGCAAGCACTAATCAATATTCCCATCACGCCCAATATGGACATTGAAAAAATGGAAGAGATCATCATGCGGGTTAATAAAGATCTGACACCGCAGCTTGATGCAGTGACCCAAGCTCCGGCCTTGATCGGGGTTGTTGAACTCCCCAGTGGCCAGTTAGTCCTCCAAACATCGGTCTTTGCCCAAAATGGCCAGCAGGCTAAGGTTAAACAACAGTTTTTAGCAGCCTACTTGGCAGCTTTACAGCAAGCAGGAATCGAATTGCCGGTAACTACCCAGCAAAAATTAAATAGTTAGCAAATGAAGAGAAAAGAACTCTTGTGTCAAGCCGTTCATCTCAAATCAAAGAATGGTTGGCGCAAAGTGCAGCCGTCATCGTTCGCACTTAGGTACTAGACTGACTGTTTTTTACACAATGCATAAAAAATAGGGGCTAAGAGAAAACAAAATTTTCTCCTAGCCCCTAGTCATATTAATCGTTCAATTATTCATACTGGGCTGTAAAAACTACGTGTTGCCGGTGTTCCAAGAAGCCCACCATTGCAGTAACTCCCTTCATGATAGCTTCTTCCTTAGGTGCTAAGTGTTCAGAATGAAGGGAATATGGACTCTCCACCCCCAACCAGAACATTGTCCCGGGGATTTTGGAGATCAAAAAGCCAAAGTCCTCCCCCGTCATGGCCGGAGTCGTCTCAATAAATTCGACTTCCGGCTTTTGTTGCATATAGGCGATGAAATCTGCCGTGGTTTGGGAATTATTTTCTACCGGCAAATATCCTCCCTGATGCAAATCTAAGTCCAATTCGCAAGCAAAGCTCTGGGCGACTCCTTCCGCAATCGCCCGCACCCGCTTTTGAATCAGCTGGTTATTAACCTGGGTCAAAGCCCGAATTGTCCCGTCAATTTGGCATTCCCCGGCGATAACATTCCCTGTCGTTCCGGCACTAAAATGCCCCAGGGTCACTACCCCTGACTGAATCGGATCAACGTTGCGGCTGACAATGGTCTGAATCTGGTTGACAAACTGTGCACCCGCTACCACCATATCATTGGCCTGGTGAGGATAAGCAGCATGCCCACTCTTGCCCGTAAAATGAGCGTGAATCTCACAGGTTCCGGCAAACAGCGTCCCCTGTCGACAACCAATTGCTCCCGCTGGTAGTTGGGGGTTGTCATGGAAGGCATAGATTTCATCAGGCATCCAAGCATCCAGTGCCCCACTTTCATAGAGTTGCTTGCCCCCACTAGCGTTTTCTTCGGCAGGTTGGAAGATGAAAGTCAAATTGCAAGCCGGCTTAACTTCTGCAAAGTGACTCAAAATCCCCAAAGCTACTGTCATATGAATGTCATGCCCACACGCATGCATCCGCCCTGGGTGCTGGGAAGCATACGGCAGACCCGTGGCTTCCGTTACTGGCAAACCGTCAATGTCAGTCCGATAACCAATCGTCTTGCTTCCATCTGTCCCTAAAACATGGACCATGATTGCTGTTTTCCAGGTTTTGACCTCGAGGTGGTCCTGAGGCATGGCCTGGATGATCTTTAATAATTCCTTTTGCGTTTCAAATTCTTCCATCCCGATTTCTGGGATCTGGTGTAATTTACGTCTAATCTGAATCAGTTCTGGCTCGCTTAATGCCATTTTATCCCGCTCCTCATCTCAATTTTAATCTCCCCCTTATGATACTCTAGTCACGATAGTTTGGGTACCCGGGGAAAATTTTCTGCAATGATAATGAAAATTCCTTGACATGGTCTTATGGTAATGATAAATTCTAAACTACATTAAAAACGAATTAAAGACAACGACCAGAAGATTAGGTTAGGTAGTTTGGGCAGAGATTTCTCGGCTGGTGGAAAGAGAAAGCAAACTTCCTAGCTGAACCACATCTGCCAGTTGCCCCGTTGAACCCTTAATAGTAGGCGGGGCCGGGTCTGCCCGTTAGCAGGAGAGTTTTTAACTCGCTGAGGTTAACTTTGTGAGAAGTTAACATATTTGAGGTGGGACCGCGTTATCAACGCCCTCTGAGCATAATGCTCGGAGGGCTTTTTGTTTTGGATCAAAAAGGAGGGATTCCATGACTTATATCTTAGAAATACTTCCGTCGCTTTTGGCGGGGGTCAAATTAACTCTAGCTGTTTTTGCTTGGACTCTAGTGGGGGCTTTACCCCTCGGTTTACTCGTCGCTTTAGGCTTGCTTTCCCGCTGGCACCCCTTACGCGCTAGTTTGCATTGTTATGTCTGGCTGATGCGGGGGACCCCTCTTCTCTTACAACTGATCTTTGTTTTTTATGGCCTCCCGATTCTAGCTAGCTGGCTGACCTTACCCCGCTACGAAGCGGCGCTAGTAGCATTTATTCTCAACTATACTGCTTATTTTGCTGAGATCTTCCGAGGTGGACTGCAGGCAATTGACCAGGGCCAATACGAAAGTGCCCGTGTTTTACGCCTTACTTACTGGCAAACAATTAGTCGGATCGTTGCACCTCAGGTCATTAAAATTGTCCTCCCCGCCGTAGGGAATGAAGTTATCAACCTCGTCAAAGATTCCAGCCTGGTCTACGTGATCGGGTTAGGTGACCTCCTGCGGGCAGGAAACATTGCAACAGCACGGGACGTGACGCTAGTTCCCTTGCTTTTAGTAGGCTTGATTTATCTGGTATTGACTGCCCTTTTGACTTTGATCTTGAACAAGGTTGAACAGCGGTTTAGCTACTGGCGTTAAGGAGGGATTACCATGTTAGAATTACGCAATATCAACAAGAGCTTTGGCAACCGCCAAATCATCACTGACCTTAACCTGCAGGTGAAAGACGGTAGTATCCTGTGTATCGTTGGCGAATCCGGTGGCGGTAAAACCACTCTTCTCCGCTGCATTAGCGGGCTGGAAACCATTGATAGTGGTCAACTATTGGTTGATGGCCGCCCTTTTGATCCCCAAGCAACGACTAGTGAAGCCGTCATCGGGGTCGTCTTCCAAGACTACAATTTGTTTCCTCACCTAACAGTTTTAGAAAATATTACCTTAGCCCCACACTTGGTACTCAAGCAGGATATGCCGACTGCCCAAAAAGCAGCCCGAACTCTCTTGACTCAGCTTTCCCTAGCAGATAAGGCCGACCTTTACCCTTACCAGCTATCCGGAGGTCAAAAACAACGCGTCGCTATCGCTCGGGCTTTGGCGATGAAACCACAATTTTTGTGCTATGACGAACCAACCTCAGCCCTTGATCCCACCCTATCCCAGGCAGTTAAAGAGATTATTCTGTCCTTAAAAGCGCAGGGAATGACCCAGATCATTGTTACTCACGATTGGGATTTTGCTGCTGAGATTGCTGACCAGACTCTGACTGTTACTCCGGTCCAAGCATAAGGGGGCCTAGTTATGAAAAAGATCAAACTATGGACTTGGGGCATAGTACTCATTGGTTTATTGGTAGCACCACTAGCTGGCTGCCAGCACCAAAGTGTAACTAGCAGGGCCAACCAAACCGATACTTGGAACAAGATTACCCACCAAAAGACACTCGTCGTCGGTCTAGATGACAGCTTCGTTCCGATGGGCTTCCGTCAAAAAGACGGAACACTTGCTGGTTATGACATCGACTTAGCAAGGGCGGTGGGAAAACGCCTCGGTTTGCGGATTAGTTTCCAAACGATTGATTGGTCCATGAAAGAAACCGAACTGCGCAACGGGACGATCGACCTTATTTGGAACGGTTATACTAAAACACCGGCCCGGGCCAAGACCGTTGCTTTCAGCCACACCTATCTCAAAAACAAGCAAATTCTTGTTAGTAAAAAAGCTACTGGTATTACCAGTCCCGCCCAAATGCAAGGAAAAGTCGTTGGCTTACAAAGTGGCTCATCTAGCTATACGGCCTACAACGACTACCCGCAGTATTTAAAGCGTTATCCCCGGCAAACCATTCAGTATGATACTTTTACCAACGCTTTTTTGGATTTGAATGCTAACCGAATCCAGGGAATGGTAATTGATAGTGTTTATGCTAATTATTATATTGCTCACCAAAAAGACCCCCAAAGTTACCGCACTTTAACCGTTGGCTTTCCCAGTGAGGACTTTGCCGTCGGCATGCGCAAGGGGGACCGAACCTTACGGCGTAAAATCAATCAAGTGTTCACTCAGATGGCCCACGACGGAAGTCTAGACTGGATCAATCAAAAATGGTTTGGTGAACCAAACCAAATTTCCTTTGCGGTTAAAAAATAGGGCGGCAACTCATTTAGTCGTTAAGCCAAGAAAATTTTTTAAGTTGCTGGTGTTTTTACTAAGTACACCCGACCTATAAAAAAATATGTGCAGCATTGAAATCGCGTGACCACGCGGTTTTTTTAATGTAAGCAGCGCCTATTATTCAATATGTCCTGTATCAGTTGTTCCAGGTGTGTTTTCTTGTCACCTAGCATTTAAAATAAACTACGCTTTCGTTTTAAAATGAACTTAAACAAATAAACTAAAAAGACTGCAAACTAAAAATCTAGTTTGCAGTCTTGCTGTGCTTAAATAATTATTTGCTTATTGTTAGTCGTTATTGACGTTCCGCAAGTCTTCGACAATTTCCTTCTTGCCATCAGCTACTTGGGCCACGTCCTTGATCTTCTTGGCTGGCATCCCAACTACTACCGTATATGGAGCAACATCCTTGGTTACCACGGCACCAGCACCAACAATCGCACCTTTACCAACGCGAACACCCTCTAAGACAACGGCATTAGCGCCAATGATAACATCATCTTCGATCACAACTGGAGTTGCAGAAGGTGGTTCTACCACTCCGGCTAAGACTGAACCAGCCCCGATGTGGCAGTTCTTACCCACGATCGCACGGCCGCCAAGTACGGCTCCCATGTCGATCATTGTCTTGTCACCGATTTCAGCTCCAATATTGATCACAGCACCCATCATGATTACAGCATTATCCCCAATTTCAACTTGATCACGGATAATAGCACCTGGTTCGATCCGGGCGTTGAACTTCTTTTTGTCAACCATTGGCACACCAGTGTTGCGACCATCATTTTCAACGTGGTAGCCGGTCACATGCGCATCAGCCAAGACTGGTTCCACGTCTTTCCAATCACCAAACAACACGCCAAACTTATCGTTGATATATGCATCAACTGTGGCTGGAATCTCTAATCCAGCCAGGTCCCCTTTAACGTGAACCTTAACTGGGGTTTTCCCCTTTGATTCAGCAATTGTTCTAATAATATCATTTGCATCTAATTTAGCCATTTAATATGACCTCCTATTTTTTATCATCTTGTTGTGCAGGGAGTGGCGTTACCATATACTGGCGCTCGAGATCATGCGCAATGTAGTTAACACATTTCATCACTTCCCGTCGCGTCACAATCCCCGTGAAGGTTTGGTGCTGGTCAACTACCACCAAAAATGGTTGGTCAACCAACAAGTGCAGGATCTTCTCCATATCATATGGGAGGGTAATCGTTGGTACATCCGTTTCCATGACGTCTTTGACCACCATACTTCCCAAATGACCTGGGTCAATCCCGTTCAATCCCATCATCTTGTCCGTAATCATCGCCAATGATATTAGTCCTTTGAAGCGCTGCTCATTGTCCAAAACTGGGATCTTCGCATAGCGAACCTTGGTGAGCACCATAAAGGCATGGTCGAGATGATTATCTTCTTGCACATTAGCAACAATCGAAGCTGGAATCAAGAAGTGTGCTTGTCTTTCTTCCAACATAGTTGCCACTGCTTTTGCTAGCATTATTCGTCCCCCTCTAGTTCACTACTTCTATTTTAGGGTATTTATATAGAAATGCCAATACTTCCCCCAAAGCAAAATAACGGACCAAACCACCCCGGTGGTCCGATCCGTTATAGGTCAAATCTGCTTATTTGTTCAAGCGTTCGTTTAATTCCTTAGTTAATTCTTCAAAACCAGGCCGACCCAAGAGGGCAAACATATTCTTCTTGTATGCTTCTACCCCTGGTTGGTTGAATGGGTTGATCCCGTTCAAGTAACCGGAGATTGCCACAGCAATTTCGAAGAAGTAAATTGTATAGCCTAATGTGTAAGCTGTTTGGTCAGGAATGTTCACAATCATGTTTGGCACATTACCATCTGTGTGGGCCAAAACTACCCCTTGGAAGGCTTTAGTATTTACGAAGTCCATTTCCTTGTTACCAACGTAGTTAAAGCCATCCAGGTTCTTTTCGTCCATTGGGATCACTACATCGTTAGTTGGCTTGCCAACCTTGATAACAGTTTCCATCAAGTTCCGGCGTCCTTCTTGGATGTATTGCCCTAATGAGTGCAAATCAGTAGAGAAGTTAGCAGATGAAGGATAAATCCCCTTTTGATCCTTACCTTCTGATTCACCCATTAATTGCTTCCACCATTCAGAGAAGTAAGTCAATGTTGGTTCGTAGTTTTCTAAGATTTCAGTAGTGTAACCCTTGCGGTACAAAATATTCCGCAAAGCAGCATATTGGTATGCTTCGTTGACCTTCAAGTCAGGGTTGGAGTATGCAGTCCGTGCATCTGCGGCCCCCTGCATCAGGTCGTCAATGTTGGCACCAGAAACAGCAATTGGTAACAAACCAACTGGTGTTAAAACAGAGAAACGACCACCGACATCATCAGGAATAACAAATGTTTCATAGCCTTCTGCATCTGCTTCTGTCTTGAGGGCACCACGTGCACGATCAGTAGTAGCATAGATCCGTTCCTTAGCAGCTTCTTCACCATACTTCTTGATCAAAACTTCCTTCAATACCCGGAAGGCGATTGAAGGTTCAGTAGTTGTCCCTGACTTAGAAATCACGTTGATCGAGAAGTCCTTGTCCCCGATCAAGTCGATCAAGTCGTGGAGGTAGTTCCCAGAGATTGAGTTCCCTGCAAAGAAAATTTGTGGTGCGTTGCGCTTTTCAGCTGGCAAATAATTGTAGAAAGTGTGGTTCAAAAAGTCGATTGCGGCCCGTGCTCCTAAATAAGAACCCCCGATCCCAATTACAACTAAGATGTCAGAATCAGATTGGATCTTTTTAGCAGCTGCTTTAATGCGGGCAAATTCTTTCTTATCATAATCAACTGGCAGGTTCAAAAAACCCCGGAAATCGTTACCAGCACCAGTGCCTTCGCGTAATTCGCTATCTACGGCGTTAACGAGTGCTTGCATTTCGTTAAGTTCGTTATCGTTAACAAACTTGGTTAAGTTTGAGCTATCAAATGAAATATGAGCCATCGCTTGTATCTCTCCTTTAAAAACTTGAATTGGTATTATTGTAATCCTCTTCATTATACAATATTCCAGCCTAAAATGGGAAAATTTAACGACAAATTATTATGTTTGCTGAAAAATACTTACAAAAGTTGATTGTCTGCCCATTTCTCCAATAAATTATTTCTAAGTCTTTCCTAAAATTATGATAATCACATAGCCTTTTACCGCCATTCGGTTTATCATAAATTAGATAATTCATACTTGTACGAAAGGACGACTATGATCGTGGCTTGGCAAAAATTTAGAAACTTCATTAATACCAGGTGGGGGTTTTTCACCCTTATCTGTACATTATTTTGGATTAAGACTATTCTGGTATATCTGATCGACTTCAATCTAGGAGTGTCATCGGCCTACCAGTTGCTTATCCTCTTGATCAATCCGATCGCCACCACCCTCCTGCTTAGCGGGATAAGTCTTTACAACAAACGGACGCTTCCGTTTTATATCACGGCGGTTCTCATCTATATTGCCAATACCGCCCTTTTATTATTCAACGTCATTTATTATCGGGAATTTACCGACTTTATGACAATGAATGTTATCTTTGGCTATTCAGCAGTTTCTCAAGGGCTCAGCACTAGTTCCCTTTCCCTGTTAAAGCCGGCCGATATCATTATTGTAATTGATGTTATTTTGGTTTTACTCGGCTTAGTAACTCGGTTCATCAAACTTGATCCCCGGCCATTGCGGACTAGAGAAGCCGCTGCTGTTTCTTCATTAGCAATTATGCTCTTCTTTTTTAACTTAACCTTAGGCGAAATCGACCGGCCCCAGCTTTTAGTTCGGACCTTTGACCGCAATTATCTGGTTAAGTATTTAGGGATTGATGCTTTTACGGTTTATGATGGTCTCAAAACTGCTCGGACTAACCAAGCGCGGAGTAAGGCCAGCAGCGCTAACCTTAATCAGATCATTGATTTTACCCAGCAAAATTATGCCCAACCTGACGCCAAGAAGTTTGGGATTGCCAAGGGAAAAAATGTGATCATCATCCACCTAGAGAGCTTCCAGCAATTCTTGATTAACTACAAGCTCAATGACAAGGAAGTAACGCCGTTCCTCAATAGCCTATACAATGACAAGTCAACGTATAGCTTTGCCAACTTCTTCAACCAAGTAGGTCAAGGAAAGACTTCTGACGCAGAAAATATGCTGGAAACCAGCACCTATGGGCTTCCCCAGGGGTCGCTTTTCTCAGCTTTAGGAACGGATAATACGTTCGAAGGCGCCCCTGCCATCCTCAACCAAACTCAGAGGTATTCGACGGCTGTCTTCCATGGTAACAAGGGATCATTTTGGAACCGGGACAATGTTTACAAAAATCTTGGTTACCAATACTTCTTCGATGCAAGTTACTACAATACAGACGCCAATAATCTCACTGAATATGGGCTCAAAGATAAACTACTGTTCCATGATTCAGTCAAGTATCTGGAACGACTCCAACAGCCGTTCTATGCCAAGTTTATTACCGTCAGCAACCACTTCCCGTTCGAGCTGGATGAACAAAATACCAGCTTCGACAAGGCGGATACCAGTGATAACTCTGTCAACAATTACTTTGTCACTGCGCACTATCTTGACCAGGCAGTCGAAGAGTTTTTCAACTATCTCAAGAAGTCCGGGCTCTATGATAACTCTGTGATTGTGCTCTACGGTGACCACTACGGGATCTCCGATTCACGTAATCTCAAACTTGCTCCCCTCCTAAACAAGTCAGCGGATACTTGGAATAGCTTTGATGACATGCAAATGCAGCGGGTTCCGTTCATGATCCATATTCCCGGCGTCACTGATGGTGGGGTGCAAAACCAATATGGGGGGGAAATCGACGTCTTGCCAACCTTGCTCCACCTGTTAGGGATCAATAGTCAGTCCTACCTGCAGTTTGGAACCGACCTGTTTTCACCACAGCACAAACAAGTCGTCGCCTTCCGCAATGGTGACTATACTTCACCGGATGTATCAGTTATTGGCAATAAGATTTATGATAACGGCTCTGGTCAAGAGATTACCCACCCTAGTGCCAAACTCCAAAAAGAAGTCAAAGCCAACCAGGAATATACCGCCCATGCCTTGTCCTTGTCAGATTCATTGAATAATAAGAACCTATTGCGCTTCTATGTTCCTAACGGCTTCACGCCGGTTGATCCGAAAAATTACGACTACAAGAATGATTTTGCAGCCATTACCCAGATCCAAAGTATCTTGCAACGCAAGTCAACTAGCTTGTGGTCCAAAAATGATAACCATACGACAATCGACGATTACAAGTCGGATGCTCCTGAACTCAAGACTACCGATAAGAATGACAAGAGCGTTGCCCAGGCTGAAAGTAAAGCTAGCAGCACCCCGACTTCTACCGGCAACAAGACCCAACAATAGCTACTAAAAAACCTGATGGCGAAATTGCCACCAGGTTTTTTCTTATTGCTCTACTGGTTTTTCATCTGGGAAGATGATCGTAAAAGTTGAGCCTTTACCAGGCTTGCTGGTTACTTCGACCTTACCGCCATGGAGCTGCATGAGCTCTTGAACGATAGCCAGGCCCAAGCCGGATTCCCCATACTTTGTGTTGGTCCGCGACAAGTCCGCTTTGTAGTAGCGTTCCCAAATATTTTTAACTTGGTCTGGTGTCATCCCGATCCCTTCATCTGTAATCCTAAAAATTGATTGTTGGTAACCGCGTTCTGCAGAAACATAGATCTTACCGTTATTAGTAAACTGAACTGCATTTTGCATGATATTAAACATGACCTGGATGAAGCGGTCATAGTCGGCATATACTGGCAATTCACTAGGTAAATTCAACTCAAACTTGTCCCCTGCTTCCTGGGCTTTCTGGTCCAATTGTTCAACAATATTTTTGAGGACTGCCACACTGTCGAAGGTCTTCTTGAACATAATGATCTGGCCGGCACGAATTTTTTCATAGTCCAGGTTTTCGTTGACCAATCTGATCAAGCGCTTAGTTTCATTACGCATCAGCTCTACACTTTGTCCCTTACTTTCCTCTGGGATCGCATCATAGGCCAACCCTTCTAACAAGCCATTGATCGTTGTCAATGGTGTCCGCATTTCATGGGCGACATCTGCCATAAAACGTTTGCGCCGTTCTTCTTGGCGCGTAATCTCTTCTTGGGATGATTTGAGGGACTGGACCATCTTGTTAAAGTCCTGGGTAAGATTATCCAATTCTGAACCCCCAGTTGCCTTTTTTACTGGGAGACGCACACTGAAGTCACCATTAGCCACCTTGCGGGCAGCAATTCGCATTTGGTCCAACCGCTTGGTCGTGAGATAGGCCAGCACATACGAAACCGTCACACTCAAGATCCCCATTACCAAAAGGATAAAGATCAGGTTTTGCTGGACCTGTTGAAAGTTGGCCTCCACATTGGAAACCATCGTCCCTACCCCGATCACGGCCAGCAAGCGGCCATTTCGATCACGGTAAGGATAGAAAACATCTGTCATCTCGCCGGAAACGTTTTGGGTCACTTTGTTAACCAAGTTATCCTCCAAGGCTGGTTTCTTAACCACCCGTGTATTAAGCTTAACCCGCTGGCCGTTGTCCCGTTTCCGGCGGATTATTTCCCCATTTTTCAACCGTTGCCAATCTGCTTGACCGATCGGGAAGCGGTAACTCCGCGCAGGAAAGATCACCGTCTTAGGACTCTGGTAGATCGTAATGTTGGTGTGCTGGTCGCGCAAAAACTGGTCTGTAGTCACCAAACTGGTGGGATCAATTTCCAAGTCACTATCAGGATCAACCCGTAATGACTGGGTAGCAATGCTTTTGGCGTAGTTTTCGAGCCGGTTCCAGGCTTCCTGATAAACCACTTGCCGCGAAACATGGAAAAAGGCAAAGAGCACTATTGACAGGATCGCAAAAATTACCGCAAAAAAGATTAGCATGTTTCGATAAAGGATCTTCATAGTTTATTCCTCAGTATCATCAAACTTGTACCCCACGCCCCAGACGGTCTTGATAACTTGGGGGCCAACGTTTTCAATCTTCCGGCGCAACTTCTTGATATGGGCATCTACCGTCCGTTCATCCCCATAGTATTCATAGCCCCAAACCAGTTGCAGGAGCTGTTCCCGTGAAAAAACCTGTTTAGGTTTTTGGGCCATCGTCTTGAGTAAGTCAAACTCTTTGGGGGTTAGGTCGGGGATTTCATGCCCGTCCAAGTAGGCTTCCCGTGTTTTGCTGTTGAGCTGGAAGTTAGCGGTAGTAACATCAAAGGCAACACTTGCCTCCGCACTGCTGCCTCCCCCCTCGCTAGTCCGCGGTAATTCAGCCCGGCGGTGGAGCGCCTTAATTCGGGCAATTAAAGTAATCGGCGAAAATGGTTTGACCACATAGTCATCTGCTCCCATCTCCAAGCCCAGCACCTGATCACTATCAGTATCGCGGGCTGTGATGATGATCAAAGGAACTGTCTGCGACACCTTGCGGATCTCGGCTGCAACTTCCATCCCATCTTTGCCAGGTAAGTTAAGGTCCAGGGTAATAATATCCCATCCCTGAGGGTCTTTATTAAATTCTTCAACAGCAGTGATCCCATCATAAACATAGGTTACTTCCCACTGTTCTTTCTTGAAGAAGATCGCCATCATCTCAGCAACGGACTTATTGTCTTCAATCATTAATAATTTCATAGCCAGCCTCCATTGTTCCGCTATTTTCCTAGTTCGATTATAGCAGAGATCTCCCAGATTTTTAGGGGAAGTCTGCCCCAACTACAATATGAATTTTAGAAGCAAACACTGAGCACAAAAAAAGAAGATGATACTAATTCATCTTCCGTTCTATATTACCTATCTTTATTAGCCTAACTTATCAAAATCCATTAAGTACTTGGCATCTTTAACCTTGTCGCGTGAAGTCAAGATCTTAGGACCATCCTTGGTAATTACAATCGTATGTTCGAACTGGGCTGACAAGCTCCCATCCATTGTTTTGACGGTCCATCCATCCGGAGCACTGGAGTCAGCCCGCCAATCGCCAACGTTAACCATGGGTTCGATAGTGATCGTCATGCCCTCACGGAGCCGGACCCCATGCCCAGCTTCACCAAAGTGAGGAACATCTGGGGCTTCGTGCATTGTTGGTCCAATCCCGTGGCCGATGTATTCCCGCACATCACCAAAGCCATTTTCATCTTCAACATAGTGCTGAATAGCTGCTCCAATATCACCGATCCGGTTACCAATCACTGCTTGGTCAATCCCGATATAGAGTGCTTTTTCCGTCACTTCTACTAATTTATCGATCTCAGGAGTTGATTCTCCGACAACATAGGTCATGCAAGAATCACTCATTGCTCCGTGATAGTCCACCACTGTATCCACCTTAACCACATCGTGGTTTTTAAGGATCAAATTCTTCCGTGGAAAACCATGGCAGATTTCATCATTGACACTGACACAGGTTGCATATTTATAGCCTTCAAACCCCATCTCAGCTGGGATCGCATCGTGTTCTTTAAAATATTTCCGAGCAAATTTTTCAATTTCCCAACTAGAAATCCCCGGCTTAATAATGTCTTTCAATCCATTTAACATTCCCGCCAGGATTGCCCCTGACTCAGCCATCGCTTTAATTTCACGCGGTGATTTCAAAGTAATCATTAAATCGTTGCCTCCATTTATCCAATATATAACACTCCTTATTATATCCTAATTCGCAACAAATAGTTAGTTTTACACATTAGTTACTGAAAATTAACCAAAAAACTATTCTAAACTATGCTACTATAATAGCAGCATAAATACTGGAAGGAAGGGATACAATGGCTCAAGCCAAAGTCCTCTTTGCATCAATTACTGGTAATAATGAAGATATTGCTGATATTGTTGCAGAAGCACTAGAAAATAACGGGATTGCCACTGAGGTCGATGATATTTCAATGGTCGAAGTGAGTGAAATCTTAGATTACGATATCTGCGTCATCTGTCCATACACTTATGATGAAGGTTCACTTCCTGATGAAGGATTAGACTTTTATGAAGAACTAGCCGATACCGACCTCAACGGATTAGTTTTTGGGGTAGCTGGATCAGGCGACACTTTCTATGGCGACGACTACTGCAAAGCAGTCATTGATTTTGACCAACAACTCGCCCAAGCCAACGGGACCCGGGGGGCAGCCCCAGTCATGATCAACCTCGCACCTGATGAAGATGCGGATATTCAAAAGCTCGATGCTTTTGCTGCTGAATTGGCCGCCAAGGTACAATAATTAATCCATGGATAAAATCTTAACCTTAGTTCATAAGTATCGGGCTATCCTCGCCTACCTCTTTTTCGGCGGAGCCACGACTTTAGTCAACTTCGGGGTGTATGCCTTGTTTACAACTTGGATTCCGCTCCATTACCAAGTCGCCAACTTCTTAGCCTGGCTTCTGTCTGTGCTCTTTGCCTTTTTTACCAATAAAGTCTGGGTTTTTGGATCACACTACACCACGGTCAGCAATTTTTTTACTGAATTGGGGGCGTTTTTCTTTTATCGGGCCCTCTCTTATGTGCTCGACGCGGGGATCATGTTTGTGGGGATCTCTTTACTTCATGCCAACGGACTACTCACGAAGCTGGTTGACCAAGTAGTGATCGTTTTGCTTAACTACCTATTTAGCAAATATCTTATTTTCAATAATAAATTAAAGAAGTAATACAAATACCGCTTTATCCTATCCAATGACTATTGATCATTGTATAATTGCTGGGTAAGGGGGTTTTTTTGTGTCTATTTCTTTTGATAAGCAGACTAAATCCAGGATAAAAAAGATTCTTTTTTACTATACTTTATTCTTTATCTGCACTGTGATCGCGTACTACGGTGTCTTTTTTATCACTGGTCACACGCTTATTCGTTCGACAGATGCCGCTACCCAGCATCTTCCGCTTCTTCAAAGTTTTAGATCATCTGTCTTAGATTTTTTCAAACATCCACTATCAGCTGATCAGTGGTCATGGAAGTTTGGACTGGGAGCTGATGTGCTTTCAATCTATGCTTATTACAATATTGGTGATATTTTTTCTTATCTAATCTTATTATTCCCGGCAGCTAAGGTTGCTGTTGGTTACCAAGTTATTTTAGGCATCCGCCTTTATTGTGCGGGTTTGGCTTTTTGTTATTTTGCTGCTCACCTCACCTGGAAAAACCGTCCTTTCGGGGTGGCATCAATCACAGCTGGGAGTCTAGTTTACCTCTTTAACTCCTACCTCGAGTACGCCTCACTCGCCCAACCGATGTTTACAACGGCGTTTATTCTCTTCCCATTGCTGGTTTTAGAAATTGAACGTACACTTCAAACACGGACTTACCGGCGGTTGACTTTCGTTTTTACTTGGATGTTGATTAATAACTTCTATTTTGCCTATATGCTTGGAATTGGGGCAATTGTGTTCTTGGTTCTTCGTTACTGGTTATACTACCGAAAACAACGTCCCCTCCTGGCAACAATCTGGCAGTTTGCTAAGGCAACCCTGATTTCCTTCTTACTATCAGCCGTTGTGTTACTGCCGGAAATCTATGATGTCTTGCACTCGACCAGAAGTGAGTCGAGCTTTGCCAACGGGTTAAAAGTCTACCCGCTGTATTATTACTTACTCCTGCCAAGTAAGCTGATCGAAGGAACAACCAACAACCAACTGTATTGGACTAGTTTGGGGTTTGCGGCGATTGCTTTCTTTGGTTTTGCCTACGTCCTCCTCAACTACAAGCAACTCAAGCTCCTCACAATCAGCATTATTGGTAGCCTGATCGCCCTCCTCTTCCCGGCGGTAGCAGCCACTTTGAATGGGATGATGTCCCCATCCAACCGGTGGACTTTTGTTTTGTACCTCATTGGGGCGGTTGCTACGATGCTTTTAGTCCATAACGTTCGGGCACTGGATAGCCAGGCCCTGCGCCGGCTGACCCTGATTACTAGTGGTTATACCGTCATCTTGGTGGTCTTATTCTTTATTCAAAACGCTGATGAACTGTTTGTACCGATCATTTTCCTTTGGGGGACCCTGTTTATCCTATATTGGGTTAACTTTCACCAAGTGGTTCACGGACGCCGGTTATTGGTGGGAACAGTTCTTGCTAACGTTATTTTAAACTGTGTTTATTTTGCTGCTCCGTTTAACAATAACTTTGCTGCTAGCTTCCTCCCTATTGGAGGCTACGAAGCTTTGACAACTGATTTTTACAAGGGCTTGACGACTGATCTGGATCAAAAGGGTTTTTACCGGTCATCAACGATCAGTGATAACTACTTGCTAGGGGGACCTTCCAGTAGTACTCCCCAAAACTTAGCCATTGCTAATCCCATCTATACGGGAATCAACAGTATCAATTCTTTTTATTCGCTCCAGAATAAATACATCGGGCAGTTGATGCAAGAATTGCAAAACCGGCAAACTTTAGGAAATATTCCAGTAGGACAGGCAGACGACCGTACTATCCTCACTAATCTCTTAGGGACTAAATACATCTTTGGCAAAACAAATAATCCTAACAGTAGTAAGATTCCGTATGGGTTCACAGCAACCGCGCAAACACCACTGTACACTGACCTTTATGGGAACCAATTACCAGGCCAAGTTGTCCGCTACGACAGTGCCAACAACTTTCCACTGGTCTACTGGCAAGGAAAGGTAGTCACCCCTAAAACTTACCACCAGTTGAATGCAACTGCTAAGGAAGCTCAACTTACGACTGGGGTAGTCATGCCTTCCGCCAAGTCTGCCCAGGGATTACCCCGGGCCAAAAAAGCCCCCGTGGCCGATGTGCCGTATAGCCTGTACACGACGATCCCTACTGATCCACAAAGTGATGACCCAGGAAACATCACTGGTCAGGCAATCGTCAAGCAAAATACGGATGAACAATACTACATCACTATCCCCGACTACAAGAAATACAAGAACATGGAAGTGCACCTTGAGCTAACGGACATCAAATTTGAACCCCTGACCCGGAGTGAAACGATTCAAGCGAACAATGATTACCATGCTCAAGAAAACTTGACCAATACCATTCCGTTCAATACGCTCAATGATGAGATCAAGGGCACACGGAATTACATCACTAAAATGAAGTCCGACCATAACTTCACGTTGACGGCTACTGCTAAAAAGAATACTGTCGCAGTCCGCCAGCTTCCAACTAGCGATACGTCGTTTTACTACCCACTAACAAAGACAACCCTCAACCTGGGATATTTCACGACGATGCCCAACAAAATTATGCTCAACCTATCCCGAATCGGGCGGTACCAATTCAAACTCAAGGTGTATGCTGAACCCCTGGGTAAGACTTATCAAAAGCATGTTCAAACTATCCAAAAGGATCAGCTATCCCACCTCAAGGTCGGGCGGGATACAGTCACAGGAATTAGTAACCACTCCCAAGCCGGTGTGCTGACTTCTTCCATCCCGTATTCTGATGGCTGGACCACCTATATTGATGGTCACAAAGTTCCAACTTTACGGACTAATCGGGCCTTTGTCGGGGTCAAAGTTCCCCAAGGCAAGCACAAAGTTCGGTTTGTTTACCACACTCCATGGCTAAAACTAGGCACATGGATCTCACTGGGGACTACATTGGTCCTTATCAGTTGGGGCTTGATCCGATGGGGCTTCTGGATATTCCGTAGACGTGATGCCTAACTTGATTACTTTTAGCTATTCCAATGATGCAGGGAGGAAACAATGTTTTCTCCCTGCATCGCTCTTTATTGACTAATGTTTCTCAGATAATTTGAAAAATAACTGTAAGTCTAATATCTAAACATGAACGAAAATCATTGCATTTCGGCTAACCCTTGTCCAAACTTAGTGTAACGACTTGCTGTAAAGGTTGTCTCCCATTCACATTTTTTCTTGCAAACTTTTATCCTCCCGCAAAAAAGACGAATGTGATATACTGCAATCAACCATAATGTAAAGGAGCGTTTGCAATGGCTGAAGATTTGCATACTAAATTAGAAAAATACGCCAACTTGATCGTCACAACCGGGGTTAATGTGCAGCCTGGACAGACCGTGGTATTAACCATTGGCATTGAACAACAGGAACTGGCCCACCTTATCGTCGCTGCTGCCTACCAAGCTGGGGCTGCCGATGTGATCGTTAAATGGCAAGATGATTTCTTAATGCGTCAATTTATCGCGCATGCGAGCGCAGACCGGCTGACCAACATTCCCGATTATATTAAAAGTGAAGCCCAGTATATTGCCGACAAGCGAGCGGCACGAATCTCAGTTATTTCCTCTGACCCCGAAGCCTTAGTCGGGTTAGATAACCCACGCATTGCTGCTCACCAAAAGGCAATGAGTTTGGCTAAACGTCCAATGATGAAAGCTACTACCGACAATGATTTAACTTGGACCGTTGTAGCAGCTGCGAGTGCTCCTTGGGCAACTAAGGTCTTTCCTGACCTCGATGAAGCAGCAGCTGTTGCCAAGCTCTGGGAAGAAATCTTTACTACTACCCGAATCAACACACCTGATCCAGTTGCCGCTTGGGACCAGCATGACCAAGTTCTGCATGCGAAAGCTGCCTGGCTCAACCGCGAACAATTCACTGCCCTCCATTACACTTCACCAGTTACGGATTTGACTATTGGTCTTCCTAAAAACCACAACTGGGAAGGGGCAAGTAGTTTAGATGCTGCGGGGACCCGTTTCTTTGCCAACATGCCAACTGAAGAGGTATTTACCGCACCTGATTTCCGCCGTGTTAATGGCTATGTCAGTGCGACTAAACCCCTCAACTACGGGGGAACGGTACTGCGCGATTTGCGTTTCGAATTCAAGGACGGTCGGGTAGTCAAGGCAACTGCTAGCAGCGGTCAGGAAGTGATCGACCACCTTCTTGCCAGTGATGATAGTGCTCGCTTCTTGGGAGAAGTTGCTTTAGTTCCTGATCCTTCGCCAATTTCCCAATCTAAGATTACTTTCTTGGAAACACTATTCGATGAAAATGCCAGCAACCACTTAGCTCTCGGTGAAGCATACTCTTTCTCGATTCAAGGGGGAACTAAGATGTCCGAAGAAGAACTTCGGGCCCATGGTATCAATACTAGCCACACCCATGTCGATTTCATGGTTGGCTCAGCTGATATGAATATTGATGGGATCAAAGCTGACGGAACTGTGGTTCCAGTCTTTAGAAATGGGGATTGGGCTTAATTTTCCCACACAAAAAGCTGTGCTTATTAGCTTTCGCAAAGCTAGTAAGCACAGCTTTTTATTTGTTCCGCCCTAAGTAATAAAAACCGTTGGATTGATGTCCATTCATCGTGGTAAAAGTTAAGGGGTGGTACTCAAGTTGGGTAAACGAATGCAATAAATGCTTTATCCACTGCGGATCATGGTGCCGACAAACAGCTCCTTCTGGCAACTCAAAAACCCCATAAGGCCCACCATGTTGGCTTTTATACTGCTGGTAACGTTGCTGGTTACGGGCATCAGAATTCAGCAAAAAGTCATTGACGTACAGGACACCCCCAGGTTTGAGGACCCTCTGAATCTCCGCTATGAGTTGTTCTTGCTCCTGATCATTTGCAATGCAAGTCAAGACAGCAAACAAGATCACTGCATCACAACTAGCAGTTGCTAACGGCAACACACCTGGCGCCATAACTCGCAAGTCAAGGTCTGGATACTGGTTCTGGCCCCGTTGGATCATCTCCTCGGCAAAGTCTACTCCGAGCAGGTTAGTAAAACCAGCGGTTGCTAGTTGGTGTAACGTTCGTCCGTATCCACAACCAACGTCTAAAACTTGGGCGGATGGATCTACGTACTGAGCAAAAACATCTGCTTGAAAGGGAGTTGTAAACTGTTTTGTCGCTGCTACCTGGTTCCAATAATCATGTTGCTTCATCATGAGTCCCTCTTTTCTCTTGTAAAAAACCCGCTAGCTCAGACCAAACCTGTGCTAACGGGAATCACTGTACTAATGTGCTCGATCGGAATTGAACCGATGACCTACTGCTTAGGAGGCAGTTGCTCTATCCTGCTGAGCTACGAGCACAAAACAACTATTTAAGTATAGATGCCCCTTTTTTGTTTGTCAAACTGGTCATCTTCCTTAAACAGTCGCTATTTAGTAACCATATTCAAATGTTCGTAACATCTTTTTAAGATTGTGGCGGTACAGGAGTTCTTGCCCCCACCGTACGGGGTTATACCAGGTAGTAGGAGTAGCTTTGCACAACTGAACTTCGACTTGGTCTGGGCGTAAGGCCCGCAGTTTCAATCGTTCGATGAATTTGACGCGCCCCTGACTATCCCGCATATCGATACGATAACCCCTGCCGGGTTGTACGTTACTGATCCGGGTAACAACACGTTCAGTCCCATAATCAGTCTGATACTCAAAGCCTTCCAAGTCATTCAGAGTCAAGGCACGGTTAGTTTGTCGCAAAATATCATATAAAAGAACATCGACCAACCGGGTAAATAAATAGTCAGCTGAAACATTGACTTTTGTAGTTAACTTCATCCTAACCGCCTCTTTTCAATAGGTTAATTTAACTATAACCTCTGCGTTCATTTTCTGCTAAGCAATCCTGAACTCTTTACTTTTTCTTTCTCTTTCCCTTATTCTTTTGATCACGTAAACGGCGTTTCTTTTTAGGTTTTTTAGCGCCACTATTGTTAAGCCCAGAACGGTAACCTTGGCGTGGTGTCCGTTTTTTCACGGGTGTTTCTGGTTTGGTCGTCACAATTTGATTTTCAAAGATATATGCTGTAACTGGCTGCACAGCAGCTGGCCGCATTAACTGTTTGAACTGCCGCAGGTCATGTTCATTCCCTAAGTTAACTACCATCCCGGAAGCACCCATCCGGCCTGTTCGCCCTACCCGGTGGATATAAGTATTCATATCCTTAGGCAAATCAAAGTTGATAACTGCCGGCAGGTCTGGAATATCCAATCCCCGTGCTGCCACGTCAGTCGTCAACAGGAACGTAATCTTGCCCTGGCGAAGTTGCTTTAAAGCCTGCACCCGTTGGGCTTTATGTTCATCCCCAGACAATAATGCCACCTTGACATGGCTGTGCAATAATTTTTGTGTTACTTCATTAGCCACCGCTGCTTGGTTGAAGAAGACTAGCCCCCGCATTTTTTTGACGTGAGCTAAGCGCCGTAACATGTCAGCCCGCTTGCGCGTCGGTGTTTCAATCAGATAGTGATCAACGTGCCCTTGTGAATCATCGCTAGTGCGCACATCAATAATCTGGGGTTCGACCCCAAACCACTGGTGGATTTTATGCAAAATCGGTGCATCAGTGGCCGAGAAAAATGCCAGTTGGACATCAGCCACAGTGTGCCCGATAATCTCCCGACAAATCGGCATTTTTTCTGAATCTAGCATCTCATCGGCTTCATCGATCACGACCGCTTGTACCTTGTGCATCTTCAACTTGCGTTGGTTAATTAAATTCAAAATCCGCCCTGGCGTCCCAACGACCACTTCGGGATGTTTTTTGAGTTTTTCGATCTGCCGTTTAAGGTTTGCTCCCCCGATCAATGGTGTAACTTGCAGATCAACCAATTTTACCCACTCCCGCAGGACATCCGTGATCTGCATTGCCAACTCTTGTGAAGGCGCCATAATAACTAATTGGACCCCATCATGTGGCAGCAAATTTTCCAGCAAGGGCCAAGCATAGGCCAGGGTTTTACCTGAACCGGTTGGTGCCAAGCCTAGAACACTACGTCCTGCTGCCAAAGGCTGATAAACTGCCTCTTGAATGGCAGTTAACTGGGTAAACCCTTGACGTTCAAATTCTCTTTCAAAATTACTATTCATTGTTTCTTCCTTTACTTATTATCTGTTGGAAATTCAATTTGGGCACTTTGCCGCAAATCATACATTACTCGGTTAACCTGAACAGCTAGTTGCAGCCATGCTTGTTCCTTTTGCTGATTAACCGAAGCAGTTGGACTTTCTAACACATCCGCAAAATCATTGATTTCTGCTGTCATCGGATTATTAGGACGGTTATTAGCCAAAACATGGACTTGTCCCTGGGCATCAACCAAGCTGATCTTTTCCATATCAGCTGCATTATTAGCTAAAATCAATGTCTGTTTGCCCGCATAAATTTCACCCGGGAGGTACGAATTATTCATCTTCCCCATATTGAGCACTACCTTAAAGTCCCCATAATCAAGGATTGCAGTTCCTTTTCCATCCACGCCACTTTCCAGTTTTTGGGTAACATATGTGCTAGCCTGAGGCATTCCAAATAAAGCTACTGCTTCATAAACCAAATAGACACCTAAATCTTGCAGGGCGCCGCCAGCAAACTCCAGGGTAAAGACGTTAGGGTTATTGCCTGCCAAGTAACTATCAAACTTAGATGAATATTTCTCATAAGTTAGGTTGGCACCTTGAACCTGGCCAAACTTTGCTACTTGTTCTTGGACAACCTTAAAGTTTGGTTCATGAATGTGCCGGGCCGCTTCAAAGAAGTGCACTTGTGGATGAGCCTGAAGTAAGTCCTGAATGACTTGCATTTGGGCAGGTGAAGTTGTCGCTGGTTTTTCCAAAATAACATTTTTCCCCGCAGTAATTGCTTGGCAGGCCTGGTCAAAGTGCAAACTATTCGGTGAAGCAATATAAACCGTTGAAAAGCTGTCATCGGCAAAAAAATCTGCCAAGTCATCATGGGTCGCCGTCACATACCGGTAAGCAGAAGCAAATGCCTGCGCCTTAGCTTGGGTCCGTGAATATACAGCGGTTAACCGCATCCGCCCCGTATTTTCTGCCGCCGCAATGAATTGCTTAGTAATGAAATTAGTTCCAATAATTCCAAAGTTAATCATAGAAGTGCCACCTTTCTGTCTTCGTGTTACTTTAATTTTACCAGAGTTGGTCTAGCTAGACTGCTTTTATCTTTATAGCCCGTGGGTTCCTATTCAACTTCGTTCTCTGCTTTTGCCCGTACAGTAGCTTCCCATTCCAATAAAGCCCGCTTTTTATCCGGTCCAGCCGCATATAAAAAGCGTTTGGCACCTGTCTTTTGCCCGATAACCCGGTGACAGGGTACGAATAAGCTTACGTGGTTCCGCCCCACTGCCGTTCCCACAGCCTGTGCTGACATTGGTTTCTTTCGTCTTTGCTCCAAAACCTGAGCGATCATCCCATAGGTCATAGTTTGCCCATAAGGAATCGTCAACAACACCTGCCAAACTTCTCTTTGAAACGGTGTCCCTACCAGGTGGAGCGGGGGAAGTTCACCAGGAATTTTTCCTGCAAAATATTCTGTCAACCACACTTGCGCGTGCCTGAGAAAAGCATTGGCTTGGGGTGAAACTTGGCGCGCATTAGCTTCCAGTATATCACCATAATAACGATCTGTATCCCACCAAGTACCTACTATTCCCTGGTCATCCGCTGCAACTGTTAGGGGACCAAAAGGACTGGTGTAGTGCATCAATTCTTGCATTGCTTTACCACCTCATACTTAGTTTACCTTACTGACTAGAGAACAACAAAGGCCCAGACCCTGGCATTGCCAGCTTCTGGACCTTTATTGTTTGGTAGCATTAACTGCCACCGGTATTTAATTATTGATTACCATTCTAAGTCTTCTGCTTCTTGTTTACCCAGACCTGTTGCCTTGTCTAACATGATCCGTTGTTCGAAGTGGGCGACATTCCGCTTAGTCAACTTCACCATATCTGGGTTAACTGAAACATAGTCAATCCCGCTTCTAATCAAGAATTCAGTAAACTCTGGATATTCAGATGGGGCCTGCCCACAGATTGAAACTGTCTTACCATCTTTATGCGCTGTCTGGATTAAATGCCGGATAGCCCGCTTAACTACTAAGTTCCGCTCATCAAAGAGGCTAGCTACTGTATCGTTGTTCCGGTCACAACCCAATAATAGCATAGTTAAATCATTAGAGCCGATTGAATACCCATCAATATACTTGTTGAACTGGTCAGCCAAGATAATGTTAGCTGGAATTTCAGCCATCATGTATACCTTAAAGTCAGCAGAACGAACCAAGCCTGCATCACGCATAATGGCCGTAACTTTTTCTGCTTCAGCAACTGTCCGGACAAATGGGATCATAACGTGCAAGTTCTTCAAGGAGAAGTCTTCACGAACCCGCCGCACTGCAGCCAATTCTAATTTGAAGGCTTCAATATACTTCGGATCATAGTACCGAGATGCTCCCCGCCAACCAAGCAGATCTGATGGTTCGTGCGGTTCATACTTGTCCCCACCCTTCAAGTTCCGGTATTCGCTGGATTTGAAGTCAGAGAACCGTAGTACCACTGGCCGTGGAGCCATTGCCCGGGCCACTTTACTGATCCCGTTAGCTAACATATCTACTACTTTTTCTGGTTGTCCTTTTTCTAAAAGGTACAATGGGTGTTCGTGAATGTATGTTGTCCAAATGAACTCTTCACGCATCAACCCGATCCCATCAGCAGGTAGGGAAGCATACTTGTTTACCAAGTCAGGATCACCCAAGTTCATCATTACCCGGGTAGCAGTTGGAGCAAAGTATTCTGCTACTGCAGTTTGTTGTTCTTTTTCTTCTGTATGTGGAGCAACAATAGCTTCAACATGACCCGAATAAACAACCCCGTTCTTGGCATCAACTGTTACTTGATCGCCGGTCTTGAGAACGTCCATGGCAGCTACACCACGACTATTAGTCCCTACGATACATGGAATCTGCATTTCCCGCGAAACGATTGCGGCGTGGCAAGTCATCCCCCCATTGTTGGTAATGATTGCTTTAGCTTTCTTCATCGCAGGAACCCAGTCAGGTGAAGTCATCATAGTAACCAGGATTTCCCCTTCATTAAATTGGTCGATGTCATCCGGACTAGCAATCACGTGCACCGTCCCGGAAGCCACTCCTGGGCTAGCTGGTAAACCTTTTACCAGTACCTTAGCGTCACTGACATCAGCTACTTGTACGGCGGAATCTTCCCGTTTAACTTCTTTATTCTTGATGGACCATACAGTCTCTGGCCGCGCCTGAACTAACCATAACTTTTGGGTATTCTTGTCTAAAGCAAATTCCATATCCATGTAGCAACCATAGTGCTCTTCAATTTGCTTTGCATAGCCAGCCAGTTCGATGATTTGTTCATCAGTCAATACTTGTTTACTTACCAATTCCTTTGGTACGGGAGCTTCTACTACCCCACCATCTTCTTTCCGTAGCAATTGGACTTGCTTGTCGGTAACAGACTTGGAAGTAATCTTCATTGTTTCTTTATCTACTAAATAATGATCAGGGGTTACTTTCCCTAAAACAATATATTCACCCAAGCCCCAGATAGCATCAATGGTGATCTTGCTGTCATCCCCATTGGCAACGTTAACTGAGAACATAATCCCGGATGCTTCAGAGAAGACCATCATTTGGACTGCAGCTGACAAAGCGACCTTTTCGTGGGGGAAGCCTTGCTTCTGCCGATAGTATGTTGCCCGATCAGTAAACAAGGAAGAATAACATTCTTGTACCTTCTTGACCACATCGTCACGTCCTACAACATTTAAATATGATTCTTGTTGCCCGGCAAACGAAGCATCTGGTAAGTCTTCAGCAGTGGCACTAGAACGAACCGCTACGAATGGGTTCTTTTGCCCCATCTTTTTACCCAACTTATCGTAGGCATGCTTGATATCATCCGCTAAATCTTTTGGCATTTCAGCTTCTACGATCATCCGCCGAATTTCCACACAAGTTTTATGTAATTCATCAGAATTTTCGTAATCCTTGATGCTAGCAAGGAGTTCATTAACCTTGTCGTTGATCCCTGTCTTTTCCATAAAGTAACGGTAGCCACGTGCGGTGGTTGCAAACCCATATGGAACTGGGATATTGGTTGATGAGGTCATTTCTCCTAAGGAAGATGACTTCCCACCAACAAGATCAACATCAGTACGATGTAAATCATCAAACCAAAGAACATTAGCTTTTTCTTTATTCATGTTAAATTAACTCCTCTTTCTGAGTAGACT
>DHCFI07803__coassemble_1172_pt1 | contig 55703 bp, 57 predicted proteins | sample DHCFI07803__metabat2_high_PE_032 | metagenome-assembled genome bin DHCFI07803 | reverse complement strand
CCCTGGACCCACGGATTAAGAGTCCGTTGCTCTGCCAGCTGAGCTAACTGTCCATTAGTTAATTAAATTAACAACAAAAATATAATAGCAAAAAACCTGCACAATGACAAGATTTTTTTGATTTGTTGTATCGTGATCACTTCATAGCTGAAGCAAATCAACGAATAATACTTTAACAAATAATTTAGATGAACGCAAGTGAAAATTTACCAACTGCAAATAATAAGTGTTTATTTGCAATTTGCCAGAGTAAAGCAATAGGTGAAAATACAGCCGTTTATGAAAATAACATCGCATATTAAAGATAAAAAATACATACTTGATTTAGCGCATGCTAAAAAAGTATATGGAAGCGTAATGATAATTGGGACCATAATATATTATTGTTTATATGCATAAATATACTGTATATAAATGAATAGATTGCTGGTGGAAAGTTGATTGAATGTACTTACTTAAACATAGATAAGTTTATGTTTTTTATATAGAATAATATATGGAAAGCGTTACTAACAATTATAGTTATAGGAGTTATATGTTCGGAATGGCAGAGACATCAGCCAAAGCAGACGGAACAATAATCGCCGATCAAACCTTGCACGTAATTTATGTTTACCGTAAGTTGGCAGAACCAGTGGTTAAAAAAGGCTCCGTTGACGTCAAATACATTGACCGGGCTACTGGTCAGGAAATTCCTGGTGGGGAATTGGCAGCGGTGGTGACCGATGCCGAAGCTGGGACTAGTTACAACACAGCTAAAAGGACTTTACAGGGTACACCTTTGCCGGGCTGGATGAAAAGTCCGCCGCTGCTAGTGGTAAGGTTGAAGCCGACGCGACTCTGCATGTTATCTATACTTATGACAAGCTTCCTGATCCCGTTGTGGAAAAGGGTTCGGTTGACGTAATTTACGTCGATGAACATGGCAACGTTCTGCCAGGTGGTGACCTTACAGTGGTTAAAGATAACGTTCCAGTAGGTGAAAGTTATAGCACCACCCAAAAGGATTTTGCGGGTTATACATTTGTACGGATGGGAACTGGTTCAGCGGATGTTAGCGGGAAAGTGACCCCAGGTACTCAGCACGTGATCTACGTTTACAGTAAGAATCTTGATCCGGTACCAGAAATTAAACGGGGAACAGTGACGGTTGTCTACGTTGATGAGTAGGGTAACCCATTGCCAGGCGGTGACGAAACTGTCGTTAAGGATAATGTTCCGGTGGGTGGAGGTTATACCACTACCCAACGGGAGTTTTCAGGTTACACTTTCACTCGTTTAGGTGAGGGATCAGCCGATCCAACGGGAACGGTAGTCCAAGGCAAGCTTCGGGTAGTTTATGTCTACTGGCAGACACCGACGCCAGAACTGCCACCACAACCAGAACAACCATTGGCGCCAGCACCGAAGGTGATGAATTACCGGCGGCCGGCACCGGTTCCGCCAAGAATGCGGACTCAAGCACGGCCGATTCAACGGGCTCAAGCTAAGGCAACATTGCCACAAACAGGTGACAGTGAGACTTCAGTCTTAACGGCACTGGGAATGGTGAGTTTAGGGTTAGCCGGGTTTGCGGTTACTGGTTTGAAAAAGAGATTTTAAGCAAGATAGACTGGCTAAATAAAATGAGAGCAGGATGCTACGATGGGCATCCTGATCTTTTTGAATGCAAAAAAGCGACCGGGTAAGGGTCGCTCGTACTTAGTTGTTGTATATCTCTGGTCAACTATGATCGTTGTTGTCAAAATGGCATCTTACTCTCACAACCCAGACTTTATCGACTCGAACATGTCAGCATGTCGGTTCAAGCCATAGTTGATCTGGATACCGCACATGGTGGGTTAAGCCTGTGGGGAGAAACAAAATAACATTTGCCTGCTGGTAGACAAGGGAAAATGCAGGAAACAGCAACCAAGCTTACCTGATAAATGGTAAGTAATCCCAGAGTCGTTTTTCATTATAACATGATTGCAAAGCGGAGGGAAAAGCTTTTTATTCGTGGTACCGCCTCCATCTGCTCAACTGCAAGGGACACCAAATATAAGTGTCCTTTGTCCCTAATTGTAAATGTCCTTTGATGTCCGTTGCTTACCCTTGCAACGGACATTTATCGGTAATTTAAGCGCTTTCATTAAAGATAGAATTAAGACTGTCAGGAGGGGGAAAACGATGCCGAAGGATATTGATCAACAAATTATTGATTATTTATTAACTCACACCGAGTTCACCACTTCTGATGAGCTATCAAGTGAACTGGGTGTATCGTCCAAAACGATTACCCGGCATGTCGGTAGTATCAATAAAAAGTTTTCTAAACAAATTATCAATGCTAAAAGAGGCCAAGGATACAAACTCGACTATGCCACATACCTGGATGTTGCGAATGAAAATTCGCAAACCAATTCTTCAGTCAAACTCAGACGCGAGTATATTGTTACCAAGTTACTGTTTGCCGCTCCAAATGCGGTAATGATCTATGACTTGGTAAACAAACTCTACATCAGCGAGTCGGTATTGCAGACAGATGTCAAAGAGATTGGTCAACGCCTAGAGAAGTGGGACCTCAAGCTGGTACGCAAGGAGCGGTCCTTACGGGTAGTTGGAAGTGAGAAGGCAGTGCGTGATGCTCTGATCGAAGTCGTATTCCATTTGAGTAATGCGACTGACATCGATGCTTTGAAAAATGATTCAGATTCGATGAATCAAGATGATTTTCATATGGCACTCAGTCAAGTGGAAATTGCAGAGCGCACCTTGAATGGGCTACTGCCATATCCTTACAACGTTAATTTCTTTGCCCACATCTACATCTTGCTCAGCCGGGCCCGCAAGTACAAATTAGTTGATGCTTCCATTGAAAATGAGAAGGACTTGCAGAAGGAATTCCAAAACAATCCAGAAATTTTCAGTGTTTGCCAGACTATTATCACGAATATCCGTGAGTACTTGCACCTGGGGGAAAACACCCTAAAGTCTGAAGCCTATTACCTGTTTGAGTACTTAGTAACTTCCCGTTTCAATTCCTTTGACGGGGTGGTATTAGGCGACGGGGAGCTTTCAGACAAGGTAACCGACCAGTTCGTCGCATTAGTATCCGAGAAGTTGAACTTCACATTTGACGATTCAATTCGAGCAGATATCAGGAGTCATATTCTCGCGATGATCAGTCGGTTAAAGATGAACATTTCGTTGCCCAATGCGTTACTAAATAGTATCAAGCTCGAATACCCTAAGGTGTTTGCAGCAACGCGTGAAGCATCGGCAGTCATCAGCGAGGAGTTTTCTCTTCCCCGGATTTCAGATGACGAAGCAGGCTTTATCTGTTTGTACTTTGTCAAATACTACGTTGCCGCCCGCGAAAATCGGGTTAAAACCTATGTGATCTGTACGACAGGGATCGGGACATCGGGAATTATTTCCACCAAAATTAAAAATGCAATCCCTGAAATTGAGATCGTTGGTATGGCTTCGACATTTGACATCGAGAAAATTCTTGATTCAAGTCCAAATATCGAGTTGCTGATTAGTACAGTACCACTGAAGAGTGAGGTTGATGTGCCAGTCGAACAGGTTAGTGCCTTTTTCACAGAGAAGGATGAGCAACAGGTCAAAAAAGTTGTTCAAAGGATCCAAAATGAGAAAAAGTAGTTTGGTTACTGGTCAACAATTGACCGGAGCGAACAAACAGGAGGCTTTACAGCAGTTAGCGCACGCTGCCGCTACCACTCTTAACCTTGACGAGATAGAAGTTAAAGCGACGTTAATGACGCGTGAAGCCCTTGCTGATACAGCATTAATCAGTGGTATAGCGATTCCTCACATCATCATTGATAAGGAGTTTACCCCGCGAATTTGCGTGGGCCTCCTCGCCAGTCCCCTGGAAGATTGGGATTGCCTGGATGGAACTAAAGTGCATCTTTTATTGGCTTTCGCTGTTCCCCAGCGAACCTTGGTGCACCAGCAAGAGATAAGAGAGATTAGTGAAATGATAACCCAGCTGGCTGACGAACAATTTTGTTGGCGCGTTAGCCAAGCACAAACAGTCGCAGAAGTTAGTGCAATTTTAAGTGAAGAGAGGTGAGTAGTGATGGCTGATGAAAAATTTGATATTGCTAAAATCATCAATGCTAACTTGATCGAGTTGCATCTGAAGGGACAAACAAAAGCAGAAGTCATCGACGAACTCAGTAATTTATTGACCGAGGATGGCGACGTTATTGACAAAGAAGCCTTCGTAACTGACGTTTTCAAACGGGAAGAAGAAGGCGCAACTGGGATCGGCCAGGGTGTGGCGATTCCGCACGGCAAGTCGACTGCAGTTCAAAATACAACGATCGCAATAGGCTTGAGTGATCACCCGATTCCATGGGAAACCTTGGATGGCGAACCAGTAACCGCAGTGATTTTGTTTGCAGTCCGTGATCAGGATGCAGATACTCTTCACCTCAAGTTGCTCCAACAGGTCGCGATTCTATTGTCAGATGATGGTTTTATCGAAGCAATGCACTCTGTTAAGACCAAAGAACAGTTGATTGAACTTCTAGGTGCATAAGTTAGGAGATGTCAATATTATGAAAATTGTTTGTGTTTGTGCCTGTACATCAGGTATTGCCCACACATATTTGGCAAAGGCAAAGTTAGAGAAAGCAGCAAAGGCTTTAGGCCATGAGATTCACGTCGAAACTCAAGGGACAATCGGAACTGAAAATGAATTGACCCCTGAACAAATTGCAGAGGCTGATGTAGCCCTTCTTGCAGTTGATATTGCAACTAGCGGGAACGAACGGTTCAAGGACTTACCAACAGTCAAGGTAGGGACTTCCATCGTGGTTAAGGCTCCAAAACAGCTCTTACAAAAAATTGAAGAACAAGTTAACGCACAGAAGGCTTAATAGAAAGCGTGAGTGATTAATATGGCAAAAAATAATTTATCAGGTGCTAAGAAGGTCGGAAATGCGATTAAAAAGCACTTATTAACGTCAATTTCTTACATGTTGCCGTTGGTTGTTGCATCTGGTTTGTTGATTGCGATTGGTAACTTGATGGGTGGTCAAAACGTCACCTCCATGGCGAAGATGAACTTCCCAAATGCGATGACGACACTTGGGGTTCTCGGGATGGGCTTACTGCCATCATTCATTTCAGGATATATCGGTTATTCTATTGCTGACCGTCCCGGGATTGCACCAGGGTTCTTAGCCGGACAAATTGCTTCCTTCTTAGGAGCAGGGTTCTTAGGCGGGATCATCGGTGGTTTCATCTCCGGTTACATCGCATTGTTACTCAAGAAGTACCTCAAGGTGCCAAACTGGGCAAGTGGTTTGATGCCAATGTTGATTATCCCAACTTTGACAGCAATCTTAACTGCCGTAATTATGTTCTTCGTTCTTGGTGATCCATTACAACTGATGACTAAGAGCTTGAACCACTTCATTACTGGCTTGGATCGTTCTCAAAGAGCTATGTACGGCTTCTTGATCGGTTGGATCGGATGCTTCGACTACGGTGGAGCTATCAGTAAGATTCCTAACTTGATTTGTGACGGTCTGTTGCTTGAAGGGATCAAAGGTCCTGAAGGTATCAAAGTTCTTGCTTCTATGGTTCCTCCATTTGGTGTTACTATTTCTTACTTCATCGCTAAGTTATTCAGAAAGAGAATCTGGACTAAGCAAGAAGTTGACAACATCAAAGTTGCCTTCCCAATGGGTGTCTGCATGATCACTGAAGGTGTTATTCCGATTGCTATGAATGACTTGCTGAGAGTGTTACCAAGTACTTGGATCGGTTGTGGGATCACAGGAATGATCAGTTACAGCCTTGGGAATGAAAGTCCTGTTCCATCTGGTGGTGTGTTCGTTATTCCAGCAATGTCCAAGCCATTGATCGCTGTTATCGCCTTGTTAGCAGGTTCCTTAGTAACAGCTATCTTGTTGGTAATCTTAAAGCGGCCTGTATCTGATGATCAATACAACGGCACTTTAGATACTGATGATGACAAGGAAGAAGAAGTAGACTTATCAGGTATCACTTTACAATAGGCTCATAACTTGGGGGTAGATGAATGCTAGTTTCAATGGGCAGTATTTTAGAGAGAGCAAACCGTGAAAACTACGGTGTGTTGGCCATTAACGTTTTCAATCTTGAAAGTAGTTATTTGACTATTAAAGCCGCCGAAGAAATGCATGCGCCAATCATCTTGGATCTTCTCATGCAACATATGCAAACAGATTTGCCAATGGAAGTTGTCCTCCCAGCAATCCGCCGTCTAGCTGAAGCAGCTATGGTGGAAGTAGCGATCAATTTAGACCACGGGAAAGATGAAGAGTATGTCAAGCAAGCTATCAAAGCCGGGTTTACCGGGGTGATGGTTGACATGTCCGAACATCCGTACGCAGAAAACGTCCGGATTACTCGGGAAATCGTACAGTTGGCTCATGATTATGGGGTAACCGTTGAAGCCGAAATCGGAGCAATGGGAGCAACAGCTGGTGAACACTTTACAGATGGAGATATGTTCACTGATCCAGAGCAAGCAATTGATTTTATCCAACAAACTGGAATTGATGTCTGCGCCTTATCTTTCGGATCTTCTCATGGGATTATGCCGGAAGGGTATGTGCCAGAATTCCACTGTGACATCGTTGAAAAGGTCAAAAAAGCAACGGGAATTCCGTTAGTCTTGCACGGTGGGTCAGGATGTGGAGCAGAGAACATCCAGGCTTCCGTGAAGGCGGGGATCAATAAGATCAATGTTGGTTCCGATGTTATGCATGCTCAAGCCAATGCCTTGCAAGAACAATTCGCACGTAACCCTGAACGGGACTACGTTGAAATTATGGCAACGACCGTAGAACCAGCGAAGGAAGTGGTCAAAGAATACATTAAGATTTCAGGTTCAGCAGAAAAAAGTGTAATGTAGTTATTTTTATCAGAAAAAATGTAAACGGTTTAAAAGGGGATATATAATATGACTTTAGTTAATATGACTCAAATGTTAGAAGTTGCTAAGAAGAACAAGTTTGCCGTAGGTGCATACAATGTATCTAACATGGAATTATTCCGGACGGCAATCGAACAATGTGAAGCTGACTATGCACCAGCAATCATTGCTATCCACCCAACTGAATTGGAATATTGCAAGGATGACTTCATTAGCTACGTTTTAACACGGATTCGCAACAGCAAGATTCCAGTAGTATTACACATGGACCACGGTGATTCAATTGACAGCGCGACCCGGGCAATTCATGATGGCTTCAGTTCTGTAATGATCGACTTATCTTTGAAGAGCTGGGAAGATAACATTAAAGAAACTGCTGCTACTGTTGAAATGGCACACCGTGTAGGCGTTACTGTCGAAGGTGAAGTTGGGACTATCGGTCAAACAGGGATGCACGTTGAAGGTCACAAGAAAGAAGGTATCTACACTACTGTTGAAGAAGCCACTGACTTCGTTAAGGAAACTGGTGTTGACACACTGGCAGTTGCTATCGGGACTAGCCACGGGATCTACCCATCTGATGTTGAACCAAAGATCCGGATCGACATTTTGAAGGACATTGTTAAGGCTGTACCAGATACACCATTAGTTCTTCACGGTGGTTCATCAAACCCAGATGATCAGATTGCCGATGCTGTTGCTAACGGGATCAGCAAGGTTAATATCTCCTCTGACTACAAGCACGCATTCTTTGCTAAGGTACGTGAAATCTTGGCTGAAAACGATGGCTGGGATCCAAACACCCTCTTCCCAGAAGCAATCGAAGCTGGTAAGAAGGTTGTTCACCACAAGAACAAATTGTTCAATGCTGTTGGTAAGGCTGCTCTTTACGAAGGCATCGACCCATGGCGTGCAGAATTCATCTAAACTTAAGCGTTACGCCTAAGTAACTACCTCTAATTTAAAAAGGCTGGGGCTTGAACACGAAAATGTTCAAGCCCCAGCCTTTTTTGTGATGCTTGCACATCACTGCGACTTTATGCACTAGGGCACGGGAGTTACCCGGGTTCGTTCACACTGCTATTGTCATGCTTCACATTGCAAGAGGCTCGTCTGTAAATAGCAACTTCGGTGATGATAAAATTATCACCATCAGTTGCTCCTTACAGCACGCCTCTTACCCGCAATGTTCAGCACTTCTATTAACGTGTTCACCAGCTCAAAAGCCTATGGATAACAACACCCCAGTGGATGACTTTATCATCTCACCGGGGTGTCCGTTATCCCATGCCTTTTACCCGAGCTGGTTCACACTTCTATTTGGTCATCTTAAACTTCAAAAACAAATCATTATATGTTTGGTTAACCTTGCGAGGCAAATCCTCATATACTTCCAAATGTTCCATCGTCCGTTCATCCGGATAAAAGGCCTTATTATTAATTATCGCAGGATCCAAATACTTCTTAGCCCGCCGATTCGGGGTAGCATAGCCAACATAGTCGGCATTTTGCGCCGCATTCTTAGGTTCAAGCATAAAGTTGATAAAAGCATACGCAGCCTTGGTATTTTTAGCCGTCTTAGGAATAACAAAATTGTCATACCAAATGTTACTTCCCTCACTAGGAACAACATAATGGAGGTGCGAGTTGACGGCCATCATCTCTGCTGCATCACCCGAATAAGTAACACCTAAAGCTGCTTCGTTTCGTTCAAGGTAGAGCTTCATCTCGTCGCCAACCACTGCTCGGGTGTTGGGCATCAAGTGGGTGAGCTTTTGTTCAGCTGCTACCAAAGTTGCGGTATCAGTAGTGTTAACCGAGTGCCCCTGGGTGATCAGCGCGATCCCCATCATGTCACGGGCACTGTCGAGAAGCATTTCTTGTTTGTGAAAACGGGGTTCCCATAACTGGTTCCAGTGCTGAGGTGGATTTTTGACCAGGCGATCATTGTAAATGATACCCAGGGTTCCCCAGAAGTAAGGAACGGAGTATTTATTACGGGGATCAAAGCTTTGATTGAGCAACCGGGGATCGATATTTTGCAGATTGGGCAATTGTTGGTGATCCAACGGTTTAATCAGGTGGGCTTTGGCCATCCGCGTAACGGTGTATTCACTAGGAACAGCGAGGTCATACCGGGTTCCACCTTGCTGGATCTTGGTCAACATCGCCTCGTTAGAATCAAAGGTTTCATAGTCGACGTGATAACCAGTTTGCTTCTCAAACTTAGTGATCAAAGCAGGATCGATATAATCTCCCCAGTTATAGATGACCAATGTTTTAGTGGGTGATGAGGCTTGCCGACTAGTAGTAAGTTGCCGGTTCCATAATGTCAAACCGCCGATAACAACGAGTAGGAAGATCACGGCTGATAAGAGTTTTTTCATTGGGTGAGCCTCCTTTTAGCACCTTTCTTAGTAGAAAAGCGGTAGTAAATATAGACTAGTATCAGTGATACAAGGAACATTATTGTGGATAAGGCATTGATTTCAAGATCAATCCCTTGGCGTGCCCGGGAGTATATTTCAACAGATAAAGTTGAAAAACCGTTCCCAGTAACGAAAAAGGTCACAGCAAAATCATCCAACGAATAAGTCAAGGCCATGAAGAAGCCAGCCATGATCCCATCCATGATCCCCGGAATAGTTACCTGGGAGAAAGCTTGCCACCTAGTAGCTCCCAGATCATAAGCTGCATCTTTGAGTGATTTGGGCAATTCTTTAACCCGTGGCAGGACCATGAGGACTACGATCGGAATGGAAAAGGCCACATGGCTGAACAATACTGACCAAAAGCCCAGTTTAAAGCCGAGGAAAGTGAAGAAAATCAAGAAACTTGCCCCGATGATAACATCCGGTGAAACGAGGAGGATGTTATTTAAAATCAGGATATTCCGTCGCCACAACCGGTTGTGCATCCCGTTGATCATGAGTGCTCCCGTGGTCCCCACTACGGTAGCTAGAAGGGCGGAGAGGAGGGCCAAGACTAAAGTATTAAGAACAATGCTAATCATGCGGGTATCCTGAAAGAGGGCCTGATAATGGACCCATGAAAAATGATGAAAGCCGTCCATGCGCTCGCCAGAACTAAAAGAATAGTAGATCAAGTAAAAAATAGGCAAGTACATGACCACAAGGACCAATGCGAGATAAATTCTGCCGATAGAAAAACGTTTTTGAGGCAACTCAGGCACCTCCCTTTTTATTGTTATCATCTGTTAATACCATGACTACCAGCATTGCTAGGACTAAAACCACGCCGATGGTCGACCCCATGCCCCAGTTTTGGGTAGTCAAGAAGTGCTCTTCGATTGCTGTACCTAGGGTAATGACCCGATTTCCCCCAATCAGACGGGTAATCATGAACAAGGATAGCGATGGGATAAAAACCGCTTGGATCCCAGCAGCAACCCCACTTTTACTCAAGGGAAAAATCACCTTGGTAAAGGTTTGCCACCGGCTGGCTCCCAGGTCGAGGCTGGCATTGATTAGCGAAGTAGGAATCGCTGTGATTGCATTAAAGATCGGGAGCACCATAAATGGTAGTTCAATGTAGGCAGCCACCCAAACAAAGGCTGCGTTAGTAAAGAGCAACTGGTGACTCCCTAACCCAATAAAACGCAGAAAGTTATTAATAGATCCATGTTGCCCCAAAAGCCCGATGAACGCATAGGTCTTTAAGAGGAGGTTGATCCAGGTGGGAAGAATGACTAGTGCTAACCAAAAATCTTTACTACGAAGTTGGGCAATAACATAGGCTACCGGATAGGCAACCACCAGGGTAATGCCGGTGATCACTAGGGCATACCAAACGGAGTTAAAAGTCATTTGGAGGTAGGTTGCTGAATGAATGTAGTCACGGTAGTTCTCCCAGGTCGGGTGACCATTGATGTTAAGAAATGATTGATAAAAAATCAAAACCAATGGTGCAGTTACAAACAATGCCAGCCATAAGATATAAGGCAGGGTAAAGACCAGGTGCTTATTCTTGCTCATGAGCGCCTCCTTCTTGGTAAGCGGCTAAACGGGCATCAAAATCAGTTTGGCTTTCATTGAACCGCATGACATGGATGTCTTCGGGATCAAAAGTGATCCCAATTTGCTTACCAACAACGGTTTTATGGATTGAGTTAATCGTCCATTCATGCCCTTCGGTATCACGGACCACGATTTGGTAGTCGACACCACGGAAGAGTTGCGATTCGACCGTTGCTGTGAGCATCCCTTTAGCAACTGAGGTGATATCGAGATCTTCGGGACGCAAAACGACTTCAACTGCTTCGTTAGGTTCAAACCCACCATCAAGGCAAGAGAATTGTCGTCCATCAATTTCAACTACATAGTCTTCAACCATTGTGGCAGGGATGATGTTGGACTCACCGATAAAGTCAGCAACGAAGTGGTTCAAAGGTTCATCATAGATATCCACCGGGGTTCCTGATTGTTCGATCAGTCCGTTATTGATAATCATGATATGGTCACTCATAGCTAACGCTTCTTCCTGGTCATGAGTGACAAAGATGAAGGTAATCCCTAAGCGTCGTTGGAGCTGGCGGAGTTCTGTTTGCATTTCTTTGCGCAATTTATGATCTAAAGCAGAGAGTGCTTCATCCAAGAGAAGAATCTTGGGCCGGTTGACGATGGCGCGGGCAATCGCAACCCGTTGTTTTTGTCCTCCTGATAATTCATCCAGCTCACGGTCAGCAAAGTCAGCTAGGTGAACAAGGTTCAAAGCTTCATTCACCCGGGCGGTGATTTCCTTTTTATTGATCCGTTGCAAACGCAAGGCAAAGGCAACATTGTCAAACACATCGAGGTGGGGAAACAAAGCGTAGTCCTGAAAGACTGTATTTACCTGGCGCTTGTTGGCGGGAACTTGGTTGATGGTTTGGCCATCAAAAGCAATCGTCCCCCCATCAGGAAATTCAAAGCCCGCAATCAAACGTAAAATGGTAGTTTTTCCGGATCCAGAAGGACCCAAAATGGTATAGAACTTGCCCTCCTCGATTTCAAATGAGATGTCTTGCAAGATAACATTGGATCCGAATTGTTTCTTTACTCCGGTAAACTTGAGCATCGCCAATCATATCACTCCCTTGGTATTAAGTATGTGCTTATGGTAATTATCGTTTATTTTTTTATTTAAATATGTTTATGCCCGTCGTTAATAGAAAAATGCTTTGATCGTCTATCAAAGCGGGTTAATTTATTGATGAAAAATTACCGCTGCTAAATCATAGCACTTTGAAGGATATGAAGGAAGAAAAAGTTATCGCGAATATGGAAGTGGGAAATGGTTTTTAATTAGCTTAAAATGAGCATTTCTTATTGATTTTTAATTTAAACAACGATTATACTAATAAAAAAGACACTTTTTTGTCCTAAAGGAGGTCATCTTATGGCATATGTTGATGATGTATACACCCGCTTGGTACAGCAAAATCCTGCTCAACCAGAATTTCACCAAGCAGTCAAAGAAGTTTTAGAGACGATCCGGCCAGCGGTCGAAGCAAATGAAGAACGTTATCGCCAGTTAGCGCTCTTGGAACGGTTGACAACACCGGACCGGCAACTTTTGTTCCGAGTGCCATGGGTGGATGACCAGGGACAAGTTCAAGTAAATAACGGTTATCGGGTAGAATTTAATAATGCGCTTGGCCCTTACAAGGGAGGGTTACGGTTGCACCCTACGGTTAACCTGGGAATTCTTAAGTTTTTAGGCTTTGAACAGATTTTCAAAAACGCCCTGACGACATTACCTATTGGTGGGGCTAAGGGAGGTTCTGATTTTGACCCTAAGGGAAAATCGGATCGCGAGATTATGGCTTTTTGTCAGAGCTTTATGACAGAGCTGTACAAGTATATTGGGGCAGATATTGATGTTCCAGCCGGTGACATTGGGACCGGGGCCCGCGAAGTAGGATATTTGTTCGGTCAGTACAAACGGTTGACCAACCGCTTCGAAGGGGTATTAACAGGCAAAGGCCTGGCGTGGGGTGGTTCCCTGGTCCGAACTGAAGCTACGGGCTATGGTTTGCTTTATCTTGTAGAAGCCTTATTAGCGAGCCAAGGACAAGATCTCCAAGGCAAGACAGTAACTGTTTCAGGTGCTGGTAACGTCGCAATCTATGCCGTTGAAAAGGCCCAACAGTTGGGAGCCAAGGTCGTTACGGTGTCTGATTCCTCGGGGTGGGTTTATGATCCAGCCGGGATTGATGTAGCTTTACTCAAAGAGGTTAAAGAGCAACGCCGGGAACGGCTGACAGCATATGCTTCAGCGCGAGAAGGTGCCACATATCATGACGGGCGGGGTGTATGGACAGTAGCGACTGATATTGCTCTACCATGTGCTACGCAAAATGAGTTGGATTTGACGGATGCCCAGGCTTTGGTGGCCAACGGTGTGCAAGTAGTGGCAGAAGGAGCTAATATGCCAACTACCCTGGAAGCGACAACTTATCTCCAAGAACAGGGGGTGGCCTTCTTGCAAGGCAAAGCAGCGAACGCTGGTGGAGTAGCCGTATCGGCACTGGAAATGAGTCAAAATTCAGAACGCCTATACTGGAGCTTTGCTGAAGTTGATGCTAAGTTACGCCAGATTATGCAGGATATTTTTACTAATATTACAACTACGGCTACTGAATACGGGGTGTCGGGTAACTACGTAGCAGGGGCCAATATTGCTAGCTTCTTAAAGGTAGCTGGAGCGATGGAAGCTCAGGGAGTAGTATAAGTTTACTAGTATACGGATGAAAACGGGTGGAAGATAATTCTGCTCGTTTGTTAATTTATCCAGAAAGTGGATTAACAAATGTGAAAGCTAACTATTAGTAAGCAAATTACTTTAGTAACAGTTACGGCGAATTTTATAATAATACCGTTAATAATAGTAATTGGGAGGCTTTACAATAACACTAGTCGATGTTAATTCACCAGTAAAACTCAACAACGGGGTAGAAATTCCTTGTGTAGGCTACGGGACTTTCCGGACAGAACCAGTCGCAACAGCCGCTGCGGTCAAGGCTGCCTTGCAAGCAGGTTATCGCCATATTGATACAGCTTCATTGTATAAAAACGAAGCAGGTGTAGGCCAAGCGATCAAAGAATCTGGGTTAGCGCGGGAAGACTTATTTGTTACTTCAAAATTATGGACTTCTGACTGGGGCTATGAAAACGTCAAACAAGCATTTCAAGCCAGCTTAGACCGGTTAGGATTGGATTACCTCGACTTGTATCTGATCCACTGGCCAGCCAATGAAAAGCAGTTCGGGGCTGATGCGGCTAAGATTAATGTAGAAACATGGCGGGCTTTTGAGGAGCTATATCAAGAAGGAAAAGTACGGGCCATTGGCTTGAGTAACTTTATGCCCCACCATGTTAAGAAGTTACTGGAAACAGCAACAATCAAATCGATGGTTGATCAAATTGAAATCCACCCTGGCTGGACGCACGAAGCAGAGATCAAGGAACTCCAAGTGATGGACATTGTAGTTGAAGCCTGGGGACCACTTGGTGGGCAGGGAGCGACTGTTTTAACCAACCCAGTTATGCAAGAAATTGCCACTGCTCATGGTAAGACGACTGCCCAAGTTAGTCTGCGCTGGATCCTCCAACAAGGCGTGGTTCCATTGCCAAAGTCAGTGCATGCAAACCGAATTAAGCAAAACATGGAGATCTTTGATTTTGAACTGACTGATGAAGAAATGGCAAAAATTTTCGCTTTGAAGGACTTAGGTGGGCAGTGCAAGGATCCGGATGAAGTGATTTTTAATTACTAAACAATAATGACCAAGTAAGTTATGGAGTACAATTGAACGGGAGGCTGGTAAGAAAGGAAGACTTTCTCCCAGCCTTTGCTTTTAGTAGGAAGAAGGAAGTATGGATGTATTATCACGAAATAAATTTACGGACTACTGGAACAGCGATGATGAAGGCATATATCTTGGACGAAGAAATTACTCATCGCCGCCATATCAAGCGGCCCCTGATGGTTATCTGCCCGGGTGGTGGTTATTTAACATTAGCCCACCGCGAGAGTGAACCAGTGGTGGCTCGTTTCTTGGGTGCAGGTTACAATGTTGTCTTGGTTGATTATTCCGTTTATTTTAAACAGCGACCAAATCCCGGTGAACCAGGCGTAGTTAACCAGGGCTTTCGGATCGCAGATGCTGTTCAAGACTTAGTTCAAGCGCTAAATATTATCCAAGAAAACAGCGACGCTTGGTTTATTGAAACAAGCAGGATATATTTATTAGGTTTTTCGGCGGGAGCCCACCTGGTAGGAACCGTTGCTGAAAACTATCGTGATCCCGAATGGCAAAAAAGATTCAGGGTGCAGTTTACCCAATTAACCTTACAGGGATTGATCTTAGCCTATCCGATGTTGACAGCAACCGAAGTTAACGTCAAAGAAAGGGATGCTTTTCGGGACTTAATGGCACGCGAAGATATCCTACAACTGGATTTAACGCAAAACGTATCTGCCCATATGCCGCGGACTTTTATCTGGCAGGGCAACGAAGATCAAACGGTTAATCCCCTGACGACAACGCAATTCATTCTCAAATTGCAGCAAGCGGGAGTGCCGTGTGAATATCACTTGTATGAAAAAGGAGGCCATGGGGTAGCATTGGCAGACCGAACAAGTGCAACGACTCCTGATTATATCGTGCCTAACCTAGCTCAATGGGTCGATGCAGTTCAGGTGTGGCTTGCCCAAGATGATGGTGAGCTTACGCTCTATCCGGACCTCCGTGAATAATATTGATTAATGGAATAAAACTGAAATTAGATGATTTTCAGTTTTATTCTTTTTTAATTTTATTTTTCTACATAAACATCAAATTAGTGGCAATTTCAGCTGAAATATGTGTTAATTAATAGAACTATGTAACACGAAGAAAATTAGGAAAGGAATGGTTAGATGGAATTGATTATTTCCGGTGGCACGATCATCATCGTGGCAGCTTTAGCCAGCATTATCAATGAGTTCTTACCCCGGGTTTCAGGAAGTTATGTCGCGATTGCCTTTGGGATTGCCATAGGCTTTATCCCGTTTTTGAATGATTTGGTGGTCAACTTCAATACGGAAATATTCATGCTCTTTGTAGTCGCGCCACTGCTATATTTCGAAGGGCAGGCGACGCGGCTGAATCTGATTTGGCGGCAAGTACGAGCGATCATTTCCCTAGCTTTGGTTTTGGCGTTAGCGATTACCATTGCAGCAGGATTCTCAGTCCATTATTTATTGGGATATAGCTTACCTTTGGCCTTTATCATGGCATCCCTAGCTACCCCAACGGATGCAACAGCTACTGAAGCAGTGTCCGACGGCCTGATAGTCCCTGAACGAACGGAACACGCCCTCAAGTTAGAATCAATGTTCAACGATGCTTCCGGAATTGTGCTTTTGAGTGCTACGTCACTATGGTTGACGCGGGGACACTTGGATGTGCAAGGTTCGATCATGTCCTTTATCATCGCAGCTGGGGGCGGGGTAGTTTTTGGCTTCCTTTTTGCCTTTGGAATGATTTCTTTTCGGAAATTATTTACCAAGAATTCGACTTATAATGGTCAAGCAATCCTGTACTTATTGACCCCAATTTTTATCTATTTGACTGCTGAACACTTTCATATGTCAGGGATCATCGCAGTAGTGATGGCTGGACTGGTGCAAAATAGTGAGTCATCGCGTAGTAGCTTCGCCCATGTGAAGCAGTTTCATACCAATTTGGTATTAATGAACTTTACCCAGGCCTTGCTGAATAGCGCGGTGTTTGTGATTTTGGGCTTGATGTTGGTGCGGATCTTTCGGGCTGAACTCGGTTTGGTCAACCTTAGCATCAGTATTGCAACCGGAGCCCTTTTATATGGGATCAATCTTTTAGTACGGTACCTGTACAAGCGGTTCAAACACGTATCCCACCATGAGAGCTTAGTCTTTGCTCTAGGCGGGGTTCGGGGGGCGATCACAATGGCTTTAGTCTTTTCGATAAAAGAAAGTGGTTTGACTAGTACCCAGTTTAACCAGGTACTTTTGGCAGAAATCTTTTTGATCCTGTTAAGTATGATTGTTCCAACAGTCTTGTTTCGGTTTATCTTGCCAGCCGATACACCTCCAACTGAGGCGGCCGCAACGCGGGATCGGATTCGCCTTGAAATGGTACAAGCCGGGCGCGAAGCAGTCAAAAAGATCTACTTGCCACCCCGGGTGCGGCAACGGGTAATGTATGATCTAGCGGACCAGGCCAATCGAACTAGCCAACGGGACTTTTGGCAAGAATGGCGTCGAACTAGTGTGTCAGAGTTGACGCAAGGCGAAAAGGAACTGGAACAACGGGCATTGACCTGGGCTTTGATGCAGGAATGGCGGTATATTGATGAGATTTCACAAAAAGAAGAACTAACTGATGATATTTATCGGTTTTATGATGAAATCACACTAGCATTGTCAATGCTGATGGATCCAGATAATAAATTACGCTAGATAAACACAAAAGCAGAGTACCAATTCGAATGGTACTCTGCTTTTTAATGGCTAAAGAAAATATAAGTTAGAAAGTATAAGTTAAGCTTGCTGACTGAATTCTTCAAGCAAGCGGGCGAGATAACCCGAAGCTTGCTGGTAATCAGTTAGGCGGATGTTTTCATTTGGGGCATGAGGAGTGCTGGCAGCGTAATGAACACCGACCCCCATCAGTGGTGCTTGGGTAACTTCAAAGAATGGAAGCATTGGGCCACCACCGGGTTGATTAGGAACTAAGACAACCTGGTCTTGACCATAAACTTCTGCAGCCACGCGTTTGCCAAGCTGAACGAACGGATCTTCTAGGTTAGTCCGGTAAGCATCTTCTCCTAACAGGAAGTGGAGCTTGATATCAGGGAACCCATTTTTTACGAGTTGATCCTGCAGGTAGCCGACAATAGTTTCTGGGTCTTGTCCCGGGACTAAACGGCAGTCAAGCTTAGCCATAGCGCGGCGGGGGATGACAGTTTTGACCCCATCACCCTCATAGCCAGCTGAAAGGCCATTAATAGTGATGGTTGGTTCAGTCATTACGGCCGTGAACGGTTTGGCTACCGGAAGCTTACCGTGGCTGACACCAAAGGTATCAACTACTGCTTGAGTATCAAAGTCGGGCTCTTGCTGGGCAACTTGTTCGGCTGCATATGGTGACAATGGTTGAACATTGTCATAGAAATGCTCAGCTTTAATCTTGCGGTCTGGCCCATATAGCGTTGCTAGCCCCTGAACGAGGCGCCAAGCAGCATTGTTCAGATAAGGAGCCAAAGAAGAGTGGGCGTCAGATTGGGCAGTAGTAACTTCAGCTTCAAATGAAGCCACCCCCTTGGTCCCAGCGATAATCTGAAACTTTTCAGCTTCGTTTTTACCGCCACCTTCCCAGATAACCGCGTCACAACTGAGATACTCAGCAGCATCTTGGGCATATTTACCTACATTGGGACTACCAATTTCTTCTTCACCTTCAATGAAGAATTTCAAATTACATGGGAGGCCACCATGTTCTTGAAAATACCGGACTACGGCCAAACGGGACATCAATTCCCCCTTATCATCGAAGACCCCGCGGGCATATAACTTGCCATCACGGACGGTTGGCTCAAATGGATCGGATTCCCATTCATCCAAGGGATCTGGTGGCTGAACATCATAGTGGTTATAGAACAAAATTGTCTTGGCGCTGTTACCAGTGAAGGAGGCAAACACAGCGGGATTTTGGTACTGGTCGAAGACCTTGACCTGGTCAGCCCCCAAGTCCTTGAACCAATCGGTAAGGTAGGCAACAGTTTCTTTAATTCCCCGTCCCTGCGCGGAAACACTAGGAATAGTTAAATATTTAGCACTGGTTTCAAGTTCAGCAGCAACAAACTTTTCAACATCATTGATATCTACTGTCATAAGCAAAGCCTCTTTTCTAAATTAAAGCATGTTGAGGAAGAAGGATGCGATCAATACGGATGCAATCGAAACAGTTGCAAAACCCCCAACCAGCATTTTAGGAAGCATGTTGTCTAAAAGGAAGGCCCGTTCATCGGCATCGTCAGTTAAACTATTAACCACATCGGTAGTTAAAATGTAGTCAGCGGGGAAGCCACACAGGGCAGTGAGAGCACAGGCGAAAGCCATGGGCCGACTCATGCCGAACGGCTTAGCCAGGATAACTGATGCCAAAAACATCCCGAGTAAGCCTAAAGCGATTAAGATCAATGCTTGGAGGAGGATCTTACCGATTGTAGCTGGTGTTGTTGCGTTTAATTCGGCCAAGACGAAAACCAGCAACCCGTACATCAACCAGTTGAAAACTTTGGCCTTATTCAAAGCATCATCAGGTAAGAAGCCAGCCGCATGGGCTACTACCCCGAAGATTAGGCAGAGAACGTTGGCATTGATCACACCATGGAGTAAGCTAGAAATCCAAAAACTGAAAACAGCGACCAGGGCTACTTTAGCCATGATGAAAGCAGGTGTGTCATATTCGGCGCCGAGGCTAAAGAAGCGTTGGCGGTCGTTGCTGCTACCAGAGCCAGTATCGTTGGCAACCGCTGCTTTCGCTGCTGCCGGATCTTTTTGGAAAACAACCTTCAGGCGTGCCCCTTCCTTGCGGAGGCAAGTTGAAATCATAGGAAAACTAATGATGTGGTGGCAAACAAACATTGTTACTGGGTAGGCAACTAAAGCTACCATTCCCGCTTTTTGGATCCCTTGAGTCATCAAAGCGGCTGCTACCAACCCCCCCGGTAAGGGTTGGAACAGTGGAAACAACGAGGTCACGTCCAAAGAATGCTAGCCCGATTGTCAGGGTGAAAATTAAGGTTCCTAACATTCCTAATACGGCGATACAAACGGCTTTCCATTGTTGAACCAACTTTTTTAAATTCATTAAAGTTCCTAAGTGGACCAGCAGGATCCCGATGGCAACGGTAATAAATGCTTTAGAATATGATGCTTGGGCAATTAAGTCTTTGGGGAAAACAGTCCAAAAACCGATCAAGAAAATAATCGCAACAACAAAAATTGATGGGATCCAAGAATGAGTTTTTTTAGATACCCATTCACCCAGGAACATGGCGACCATGATGGTCAAAAAACAAAGTAGGTTTTCCATAAGCAGCTTCCTCTCTTTAAAAATTTAGAACATTCGTTGGCCTTTTTTGTAAACTTGCTTGTCCTTTTGTTGGACGGCTTTGACGTTAGCTAATGGATCAGCATCTAGAACTAAGAAATCAGCAAATTTCCCTGGTTCGAGTGTGCCGTAATCAGCCTCAATGCCGAGTAGTTCGGATGAGAACTTTCCGGCCGCTTGGAGGGCTTGGAAATTAGTGGCACCGTTTTCTACTAGTAGCTGTAATTCATAGGGAGCTTCTTCAAAGCGGTTAAAAGGCGTCCCGGCATCAGTCCCAAAGGCGATTTTGACCCCGGCTCGAATGGCTTTGCCGATGTTTTCGAAGTAATCGTTAATAAAGGCTTTAGCCTTGTCCAACATGTATTGAGGTAACTTACCTTCGCCATATTCAGGAATAGTCCAAGCAGCAATTAATGTAGTTACTAGGAAAGTACCTTGTTCTTTCATAGCGGCAATGTCCTCATCACTCAGGTAAGAACCATGTTCGATTGAATCAACCCCAGCGAGGATAGCGTTGTGAATACCAGCTCGGCCTTCAGCGTGGGCAGCCACAGTCATATGCTTAGAATGGGCTTCGGCAACAGCCATCTTCAGTTCTTCCAGTGAGAGTTCGGTGTCATCAACTTGGTCAGTAGCTGACATGATTCCGCCCGTAGCCATAACTTTGATGTTTTGAGCACCGAGCTTGAATGCTTGGCGGACGGCCTTGCGGACTTCGTCAGGTGAATCGGTTAAGTAGCCCCAGGTAGTGCAACCGTCGTGTCCTTCAGTAAAATCACCGTGACCACCAGTCATTGAAAGAGGACGCCCGGAAGGCATAATTTCTGGCATTTTGAAATCAAAAACCCGCCCTTCGCGATAAAAGTTTGCCAATTGGATATCGACATTAAATGCGCAGCCACAGTCGCGGACATAAGTTTGCCCGCTCTTAAGGAGTAATTCGAGATTATGTAGTGCTTGCACGGTTGCTTCAGCTTCAGTTAAGTATTCTGTTTTATTAGTGATGGGATTCATCATAATGTGCGTATGGGCATTAATCAGACCAGGCATTACAAATTTGCCTTGAAGATCGGTACGATCGGCGACATCTGGATATTTTCCCGTCCCTTGGTTGCTAATCCGGCCAGCTTCGTCGACCACAAACCAAGCGTTTTCAGTTAAAGTAGCGGTTGTTCCGTCAAACATATTGCAATTAAAAAATAGTTTATCCATAGGCACATCTCCTTTTTAACCTGCAACTCATTATCAACTAATTACAAATTAATCATTTTTTAATAAAACGGTTAATAATTTAGCACTATTGAAAATATTTGCAACCCCTGAAAACGCATTAATTTAAAAGTTAGGACATGTAGTATATAAATAGGTGAAATTTTGTTTGCCAGAAATAGAGTTGCATTCGGTAGTTAAAATGGGCTGTTATTTCTCAAAAAATTTAGTATAGTAAACATAACGAAGCATTAGGAGGACTTAACTATGACAGCAAAAGCGCCTGTGACGACAATTGATTGGGAAAATCTAGGCTTTGACTATATGGACTTGCCATATCGGTACCGTGCCTATTGGAAAGACGGTGAATGGTACAAGCAAGGATTAGAAGAAGATGCTAACCTGGTGATCAACGAAGGATCTCCAGCTTTACACTACGGACAACAAGCTTTTGAAGGATTGAAAGCTTATCGAACTAAGGATAATCATGTGCAGTTATTTCGGCCTGACCGCAATGCCAAGCGCCTTCAGGACAGTTGTGACCGCCTCCTGATGCCTCATGTACCGGTAGAAATGTTTATTGATGCCTGCAAGGAAGTAGTGCAGGCCAATGAAGAATTCGTTCCACCTTATGGAACTGGGGGGACACTGTATTTACGGCCAATGATGATTGGGGTCGGTGAAAACATCGGGGTCCATGCTGCTAAGGAATACATCTTTAGTATCTTTGCGATGCCAGTTGGAAACTACTTCAAGGGTGGTATGGTACCAACTAAGTTCTTGGTTTCAGAATATGACCGGGCTGCTCACCGGGGAACTGGAGCTAGCAAGGTTGGGGGCAACTATGCAGCTAGCCTCTTGCCAGGTAGTAAGGCCCACGCTGCTGGTTTCTCCGACTGCATCTACTTGGATCCGGTTAACCATGAAAAGATTGAAGAAGTCGGTTCCGCAAACTTCTTTGGTATTACCAAGGACGGAAAGTTTGTGACTCCAAAGTCACCATCAATCTTGCCATCAGTGACAAAGTACTCCCTCCTTTACTTGGCGGAACATAATTTTGGGATGGAAGTAGAACAAGGTGACATTTACATCAATGATTTGGATCGTTTTGCTGAAGCAGGTGCTTGCGGAACGGCAGCGGTTATTTCACCAATCGCTGGGTTCCAAGTGGGTGATACTTATCATGAATTTTACTCGGAAACAGAAGTGGGCCCAGTGACGAAGAAGCTTTATGAAGAGTTGACGGGGATTCAGTTTGGTGACCGGCCAGCGCCAGAAGGCTGGATTGTGCGGGTGGACTAAAGAAGTGTGAACGAACCCGATTAACTCCCGTGCCCTAGTGCATGAAGTCGCGGTAATGCGCAAGCATCACAAGAGTTTATGACTAGGGATAGGGAGTTGGGTGAGGAGCACGTTAAAGAAGTGTGAACCAGTTCGGGTAAAAGGCGTAGAAGTGTGAACATCCTTGATTAGATCCCGTACGCTAGCACATGAACTCGTAGCAATGTTGAACATTGCAAGAGATCAAAGCTAGAGATAGGGATTTGAGGATGTGAATATGTTAATAAAGACACCATCCAATCAACAATAAGCAATAACTAGTTACGTAATTCATTTTCAAAAATTAGAGCTATTGAATTCAAAACAGCAAGGTAAACATCTTTTGCCTTGCTGTTTTCGTATGTTAAAGAGTATTTTAAATTAAATAGATAGTAATGTTATGATAACTTATTGCTAAAAAACGAGAGGAATTAGAAAGAGAGGGAAACATGGAAAATAATAAGAATGACGCGCAGAAAAACTTCAAGGACGACTTCTATGCCCGTGGTCACTGGGGGCTTAAAATCTGGCAAACCGTAGTAACCCTAGTTTGTTGGTTACTTTTTATTATTCCAGGTGTGATTACAGGGATGACTTATGTTGCTCACCTCACTCGGGGGCGCTATGGCTGGTTCTTTTGGCATTATCCAGAAGGGATGATGACCATTGCGTTCTTGCTGACGGTACTAGCATTTGCCTGTGGAATGATCGCTGTTTTTTGTTTAGCCAGTGCTTTTATCCAAAATCAACGGCGGTATGGTCTAAGCGAAAAGTGGCCGTTAGTGGACCTCAATCAAAATCAACAGGAGATCAACCTGGCAGAAAAATTTATGACGCAGCATTTTGGCCCGCCTACTGTACGGCATAATATACGGACATATACTGTGCGACCAGAACAAAATCTCACAACTGACCAGCTCAAAGAAATAATTCACGGAAAGGAGCAGGACTGATGTTGGCAAGTATTGGCAATGGCTGGCATACAGGAGCGATGGTAGTTTTGTTCATCTTGTGCATCTACCCAGTTTTGGGTGCAATGTATTGGTTTTGGGGAGCAGTTGCCTACACCCTGTTTCGCCGGCAGGATGAATTATCGGCAGTGGCTGAGCTGACCTTTGACCCTTTTATTACAATAATGGTGCCGGCGCATGATGAAGAAGTGGTCTTGCAGTCGACTTTAGAGTATTTGTTAAATGAGCTCAATTATTCTAATTATGAAGTCTTAGTAATTGATGACGGGAGTACAGATCAGACACCGACTATTTTAACGAAGCTACAGGAACGATATCCTAATCTGAGAGTAGTTCGGATCGAAGCTAATAAAGGTAAGGCGCATGCTTTTAACGTGGGGATGTTTTTTGCTAAGGGTAAATATATCTTGAGCAACGATGCGGACACATTACCGGAACGGGATGCACTACGTAAATATATGCGTTACTTTAAAAGTTCTGCCGGGGTCAACTATGCAGCAATTACCGCTAATATGGATGTCTATAACCGAACCACTTTGTGGGGAAAGTCACAGACGGTAGAATTTTCGAGTATTGTGGGAATTATCAAGCGGAGCCAAACGGCCGTCAATAATACGATGTATGCGTATAGTGGGGCAAATACGATGTACCGGCGGGATTTCTTGATCAGCGTAGGGGGCTTCCGTCAAGATCGGGCAACAGAGGACATTAGTATTGCTTGGGATCAAACGTTTATAAACATGACGCCTAAATTTGCCCCTGACATCATTTTCCACATGAATGTGCCAGAAAGCTTACATTATCTTTATCGGCAGCGCAAGCGCTGGGCTCAGGGCGGAACAGAAGTATGGCTAACTAATTTTGGCCGGATTGTGCGTCATCCGTGGCGGTTCCGGCATGTGATCTCCATCATGTTAGACACCACTTTGTCGATTGTTTGGTCATTTTTCTTTTGGATTACCAGTATTATTTTTGTGGGAACCATGCTTCATTTTGCCCTGGCTGGAAACTATGAGCGGATATGGCACGGTCTGGTGATGAGTATGATTTTTATGACGTTCCAATTATTTGCTGGTTTGATCCAGGTTTTGGCGGCGTTGTTGCTTGATCTGCGGGGAATAAAGTTACGGTACCTATTTTTTACGCCCTTGTACCTTCTCTTTACCTGGATGATCAATCCATTAACGATTGTGACAACCTTTATCCAGGCAGTTAAAACTATTGGTGGTCAAGGCGTGGGGACATGGGTTAGTCCAAAACGAAAGGGGCTCGACCATGACTGAGTTAGCAATTTTGTTGTTACGGATCTTTGTTGCCTTTACAGTGTTAGCCTTTGGAGCGTGTGTGGGTGCATGGTGGTATTATCGGACTAAGCGCGGGATCGACCTGGATGCAGGGTTTGAGGGGCAGTATGACTATCACGGTCAGGCAATTTATAATCAACAAGGCGAGATAGAAGGTTACGAGTTATTGTTACGCGAGTTGGACTCAGCTACTGGTGAATGGCGGCTCCCCGCCCATGTGCTGGACTTTCCTTTATTGCGAATTGTAGCTGAAATTCAGAGATTGGTGCCACACTTGGAAGACAATGTAGAGTTTATTACTATCAATTTAACTTTGAAACAAATTTTGGACTTTCGCAGTGACCAATTCATAGCCTGGACCCAGAGTATTTTAGCAGGACGGAGATTAGACATTGAGTTAGATGCTTTGGAAATTATTGGTTGTAATTTTATCCAACGATGGCGGCTTAAAAAACGTCTCCGTGCGATTACTGCTCGGAATATTCCCATCGTGATCGAAGGAGTTGACTCGACACGGTTGATGTACCGCCGGTTACTCCCTTTTTTGGAGAGGGTTACCCATGTCAAATTTGTTGCCAATGCCTTTAACAAATCAGCTACGCACTGGATTGAAGTAACTCTAGGTGAGTGGCAGGTAGCAACTCAAAAAGCTCAGGTAGGGATGATCTTGGGTAAGATTGAGCGTCTCTGCCAAGAACAACTGGCAGACCAGTTACATATTCCTTACCGGCAGGGATATCTGTACGCTCGTCCGGAAAAAATTGAGCGTGAAGATCACTAATATTAGGGCAAGTTTCCTAGGAAAAATCTATGGAACTTGCTCTTTTTTAAACATAGAAATATATAACTTTGATAATCAAATTAATTTTAAAAAGCACCTCGAATAATAAGGTGCTTTTATTTTGCAGTAAAAAATTAATTTGAGAAATATAATAGCCACAAACAAAAAGGAAAGTAGTTTGCAATAAATGTTGGTATGACAGCGTTTTTTGGTGATGAATATGCTGTTTATCAGTGATGGGAGAACAGTAGAAATCAAATTTATGAATGCGACATTTTTATTTATTTGTGTTGACAGATTTATTTTGATGTAATATTATTTGCCTATCGAATATTTTGATGTTCGAAATAAATTAAATAAGTGAGGTGCCAAGTGTGCGAGTAATGGATGCCCAAGAGATTATGGCTCTAATCCCCAATCGCTATCCGATTTGCTACATCGATTATGTAGATGTGCTCGAACCGGGAACACGAATCGTTGCAACCAAGAACGTGACGATCAATGAGGGTTATTTTGCCGGTCATTTTCCAGGTAACCCAGTGATGCCAGGTGTTTTGATCATCGAAACACTAGCACAAGCAGCTTCGATTTTGATTTTGAAATCTCCGGAGTTTCTGGGAAAGACAGCTTACTTGGGTTCAGTTAAAAATGCGCGTTTTCGGCAGATGGTCCGCCCAGGTGATGTCTTGAAACTAGAAGTCAAGATGGTGAAAAAGCGCGCTAACATGGGCATAGTCACAACCGTAGCATCGGTTGCAGGTCAGCCGGCTTGTACGGCAGAATTGATGTTTGTGGTAGAGGAACGAACGGAAAAAATCTAAGGAAGTAAACTTAATTCTTGTTATAATTTTGATGTTCAAACTATTCGATTAACTAGGATAAGGCGGTAGATAGAATGGATGAAAGAAATAAAGCTATCAATGACTCACTAGTAAGAATTTACGGCGACATCATGTGGATTGAAGAAAATGAATTGCGCAAGAGTAAGTTTAACGACCTGACTATGCGCGAAATGCATGCAATTCACGCAATTTCAATGTACGACCATAAGTCGACTTCTGAAGTTGCCAAAGAACTGCACTTAACACCGGGAACGCTGACTTCGATGGCTGACCGCTTAGTGCGGAAAGGTTATGTTATCCGGTTGCGGTCTGAGGATGACCGGCGGGTAATTCGCCTCGGTTTAACCAAGAAGGGCCGGGTTGTTTACCGGGCCCATGAAGCATTTCACAATATGATGGTAAAAAGTTTTCTCAAAGATCTGGATGCCACAGAAATTAAGACAATTGAAAAAGCGCTGTGGAATTTGGAACAGTTCTTACGAGAACACTCTTAATTTCGAGGGGAGAAAGTTTGGAAAAAGTTAAAATCATACAAACTGCTCATTACGTCCCAGAGATGGTAGTGACTAATGATGATTTGAGTTCTATGATGGCTACTTCTGATGAATGGATTAGCAAACGAACCGGAATCAAACGACGCCACATCAGTCTGTCAGCCAATACTTCAGACCTGTGTACCAAAGTAGCGCAAGAGTTACTCTATGTCAGCGGATGGCAAGCATCAGAATTGGATCTGATTATCGTGGCTACGATGTCACCTGATGCCTATACTCCAGCTACGGCAGCTATCGTACAAGGAAATATCAACGCTGCTAATGCCTTTGCTTTTGACCTAGGGGCTGCCTGCTCGGGCTTTGCTTATGCTTTTGATGTTGCTAGTCAGTTTATCACTAGTGGCCGAGCCCAGAAGGTAATGGTTTTGGGTGGTGAAGTTTTGTCCAAGCTAGTTGACTGGGAGGACCGGAAAACTGCAGTGTTATTTGGCGATGGCGCCGGGGGTGTTTTGTTAACTCCTAGTACCGACCAAGCTGCGGTATTGGCGTCAGACCTGAGAACTTTTGGACAGGAAGCTGCCAAGCTGAGTGCAGGGGTCAACCCACCGTTAGCAGCTTGGGGCGGGGTTAATCCTAGGACCATTTCAGCTTTTGCAATGGATGGACATGCAGTTTACAACTTTGCTACGCGGGAAGTGCCTGCGTCTTTGCGCCGGGCATGTCACCAGGCAGGGATAACTGTAGACAAAGTGGATCATTTCATTTTGCACCAGGCCAACGAACGGATCATTAAGGTCATTGCCAAACGGTTACAGTTACCAAGGGAACGCTTTGCGGTCAATATCAGTGAATATGGTAATACCTCTGCTGCTAGCGAACCGATCTTATTGGATGAATTAGTTAAGCAAAAGCAAATTAAACGGGGGCAAATCATTGCGCTGAGTGGTTTTGGTGGTGGTTTGACCGTTGGAACCCAAATTATTAGATATTAGTTTAAAGGAGATAAATTGTTATGACTGAAACAGAAATTTTTAACAAAGTAAAAGAAATTGTTGTGGAACAACTTGATGTAGATGAAGCTAAGGTAACATTGTCTGCTGATATTAAGGATGACTTGGCAGCTGATTCTTTGGATGTTTTTGAAATCATGAATGAATTAGAAGATGATTTGGACATCAAGCTAGAAGCTGACGAAAATGTTAAGACAATCCAAGATGTTGTGAACTATGTCAAAAAGGAACTAGACGCTAAATAAGCTAGGAAGTGGCCTGAATGGAAAAGCTAATTTTATTATTTTCTGGACAAGGGGCACAGTATAGCGGAATGGGCCTGGACTTGTATCAAAATGATCCATTATTCAAGGAGAAAATTGATCAAGCCAGTCAGGCTAGTGGGTTAGATCTGGTTAAGATCTTGGCTAACAAAGACGGACAACTGGATAAAACTGCCTATGTACAACCGGCACTAGTTGCCGTTAGCCTAGGAATTTATGCGATGTTGAAGCGAGATTATACCTTAGACATTGCAGGAATGGTCGGTTTGTCGCTAGGCGAATATGGTGCTTTGATGGCAAGTGGTGCCTTGGATGAGCGCGAAGGCATGCGCCTTTTACGTGCTCGGGGGGAGTATATGCAAACGGACGCGGACGCGACTGCCAGTATGCTGGCTGCGGTATTGGGTCCAGATATCCCACAGGTTGAAACTATTTGTCAGCAAGTAAATCAGGCAGAGAACCCCGTAGCGGTGGCTAACTACAACTCACCAAAACAGGTAGTGATCGGGGGCAGTCCAGCAGCCGTGACACAGACAATTGAAAAATTACAGACAGCTGGTGCGGCGAAAAAAGTGGTGCCGTTGCAAGTAAGCGGGGCGTTTCATACCCCGCTTTTTAAAAACAGTAGTAGTCAATTAGAGCGGCGCTTACAGACAGTTGGATTCAATGAACCCCAAGTGCCGGTTATCAGCAATACTACGGGCCAGCCCTTTACTAAGGACAACGTAGCAACGATTCTAAGCCGTCAAGTGTGTGTGCCCACTCATTTTGCAGACTGTGTCAAATATTTATTAGCAAAGCGTGAAGTAACCGGCGTCTTGGAAATTGGCCCGGGAGTGACGTTGAGTAAATTCGTTAAACAAATTGACCGTAACCTGGCCCGCTATCACATTGAAGATTTGGCTACTTACCGGGATTACGGTGCACAAGTACGAGGTAATTAAAGTGGATTTGAAAGAAAAAGTTGTGTTCATTTCTGGATCATCACGGGGGATCGGCAAGGCAATTGCCTGTGCGTTTGCCCAAGCTGGTTGTCACGTGATTTTGAACGCTCGCAAAGCAGTTGACCCAGAAGTAGTTGAACAGATCGAAGCCTATGGTGGCAAGGTAGCTGTGGTCTTGGGAGATGTTTCACAAGCCCAAGATGTTCAGCGAATGGTTAAAGAAGCGCTAGCAGCCTTTGGCAAGGTCGATATTTTGGTCAATAACGCCGGCATTACTAACGATAAGTTGGCAATCGGGATGAAACCAGATGACTTTACCAAAGTTATTGACGTGAATCTGACTGGGACTTTCATGCTGAGTCAGGCGTTTTTAAAAAAGATGTACAAGCAAAAAGCTGGTGTCATCATCAATATGGCTAGTGTGATCGGTCTGCACGGCAATGTTGGGCAAGCTAACTATGCAGCCAGCAAGGCGGGAGTTATTGGCTTAACCAAAAGCATTGCTAAGGAGGGGGCACTACGCAATATCAGGGTCAACGCAATTGCACCAGGAATGATTGCAAGTGATATGACCGCTGTTTTAAGTGACAAAGTCAAAGCCAATATTATGCAGGAGATTCCTCTCCACCGTTTTGGCAATGCTCAAGAAATTGCCCAAACTGCTCTTTTCTTAGCCGCAAATGACTACATCACAGGGCAGGTAATAACAGTTGATGGCGGGATGACAATCTAGGAGTGATTAGATGACAAGAGTAGTAATTACAGGGATGGGGACGGTTAGTCCAATCGGCAATGATACCCCAACATTTATTGCCAATCTCCTGGCTGGCAAGTTAGGAATCGACAAGATCAAAAAGTTTGATGCCAGTGCAACTGGGATCAGTGTTGCAGGGGAAGTGAAGGATTTTGATCCACAGCTAAGACTAAGCAAAAAAGCTGCTAAACGCATGGACCTGTATTCGCAATATGCAGTTTATACAGCGTTAGAAGCATTAGAGCAAGCAGGTATTAATGCTGAAAACACTGACCCATATGAAATGGGGGTCATTATTGGTTCAGGAATTGGAGGGTTAACTACCATCCAGGAACAAGTGATCAAGATGCATGAAAAAGGACCCCAACGAGTATCCCCACTGTTTATTCCGACCGCGATTGCCAATATGGCCGCTGGGAACGTGGCGATTGCAGCCAATGCCAAGAATATCTGTACGGCGGTTGTTACTGCTTGTGCATCAGCAACTAATGCGATTGGAGAGGCATACCGCCAGATTAAAGAAGGGCGGGCCCAGGTTATGCTGACCGGGGGTGCTGAAGCTTCGGTCAATGAAATCGGAATCGCTGGGTTTGCGGCTTTGACTGCTCTTTCAACGCAAGCAGATCCGCAGTTAGCTTCCCTGCCGTTTGACAGCAAGCGCTCGGGCTTTGTTTTAGGCGAAGGAGCAGCTACCCTTGTCTTGGAAAGCCTAGAACACGCACAAAAGCGGGGAGCTAAAATTCTCGGAGAAATTGTTGGCTATGGTGCCACTTGTGATGCTTATCACATCACTGCTCCTGATCCATCTGGCGAAGGGGCAGCACGGGCAATGCAGGCGGCTCTAGATGAGGCCGGGATTAAACCAGACCAAGTCGGTTATATCAACGCTCACGGGACCGCAACCCATGCCAATGATGAAGGAGAAGCCAAAGCGATAAACCGTGTATTTGGCGCTGATAGTCAGGTTTGGGTAAGTTCGACCAAGTCAATGACTGGCCACTTGTTGGGGGCAGCTGGTGCGATCGAGGCAGTAGCAACGGTGGCCGCATTGCAGCTAGGGCAACTCCCGGCCAATATTGGTCTGACCCAGCAGGATGAAAAATGTCAAATTAATGTGGTAACGCAAAATGCCCTGCCGGTGCCAATTGAATACGCATTGAGCAACTCACTTGGCTTTGGTGGGCACAATGCAGTTATTGCATTTAAAAAGTGGAGTGATTAAGAGTGGACTTTAAAGAAATAAAAGAACTGATGGCAGAATTCAATTCCTCGCCGATGCGGGAATTAGAAATTGAAACTGAGGGTTTTCATATTCATCTCAGTAAAAATGAAAATACATTTAAGCCCCTTCCAGCAGCAACGAATACTAAGGCTGGAAGAACACCGGTGCCAGCTAACAATGCCACAGATGATACGAAACAAGAAACAATCCCAGATGAAACCTACATTACAGCCCCGATGGTGGGGAGTATCTATTTGCAGCCAGAACCAGATAAACCAGCTTATGTGGAAGTAGGTTCCCGGGTGCATAAGGGCGATGTGGTCTGCATCATTGAAGCGATGAAAATGATGACGGAAATCAAGGCAGATGTTGATGGTGTAGTTACCAAAGTTCTGGTTGCCAACGAAGAACTAGTAGAATTTGGACAACAACTCTTTGAGATTCAGGAAGGTTAAAAAATGGTTTTAGACGTAACAGAAATTCAAAAAATTATTCCGCACCGGTACCCGATGCTTTTGATCGACCGGGTAGAAGAACTGGAAGTCGGGAAAAGAGCAGTGGCCATTCGCAATGTAACGGCTCATGAACAGGTCTTTAATGGCCATTTTCCTGGTAACCCGGTTCTTCCCGGTGTCTTGATTGTGGAAGCAATGGCTCAAACAGGAGCAGTGGCCCTGTTATCCATGGATGAATTCAAGGGTAAGACGGCTTATTTTGGAGGAATTAAACAAGCAAAGTTTAGAAAGGTTGTTCGGCCTGGAGATACCTTACGGATCGAAGTAACATTGGAAAAAATTCGCAACAATGTTGGTCTGGGCAAGGCTATCGCCATGGTTGCTGGACAAAAGGCATGTACGGCCGAACTAACCTTCATGATTGGTTAGATAGGTGGTAGAAATGTTTGCGAAAGTTTTAGTTGCTAATCGGGGCGAGATTGCAGTCCGAATTATTCGCTCCTTGAAAGAGTTAGGCATCAAGTCAGTGGCGATTTATTCGACAGCTGACCGGGAAAGCCTCCACGTGCAGTTAGCTGATGAAGCAGTCTGTGTGGGGACAGCCCGACCACAGGATTCATATTTGAATATGCAAAATATCTTGGCAGCAGCCGTAGGGACGGGGGCAGAAGCGATCCACCCCGGTTTTGGTTTCTTGTCGGAGAACAGTCGCTTTGTGGAAATGTGTGAAGCTTGTGGTGTGACATTTATTGGACCCAAGTCCCAAACGATTGATTTGATGGGGAATAAGGCTAATGCTCGGATGCAAATGCAAGCTAATGATGTGCCGGTTATTCCTGGTAGCGAGGGCTTTATTGCTGATGTGCAGGAAGCTCAAACAGTTGCTCAAAAAGTAGGTTTTCCAGTCCTCTTAAAGGCGGCCGCTGGTGGCGGAGGGAAAGGAATTCGGCGGGTAAACAATGCCCAAGAGTTAGGCCAGGCTTTTGAAGAAGCCCGGAGCGAAGCCCAAAATGCCTTTGGGGATAACCGGATGTATCTGGAAAAGATTATGGAAAATGTTAAACACATTGAAGTGCAGATTTTCCGCGATCAGGCGGGACATACTGTTTATTTTCCTGAACGGGACTGCTCGGTTCAGCGTAGCAAGCAAAAAATGATCGAGGAGAGTCCATGTTCAATCATTACACCTGCCCAAAGACAAGAACTCGGGCAAATTGCGTTGCGGGCAGCCAATGCCATTGATTATCTAAATACCGGAACGATTGAATTTTTAATGGATCAGGACCATCATTTTTACTTCATGGAGATGAATACCCGGATCCAAGTAGAACATACCGTGACCGAAATGGTGACGGGGATTGACTTGGTAGAAGCCCAGCTGAAAGTTGCAGCTGGGGAAATGTTGCCTTTTAGCCAGGATGATATCAAGGCCAACGGGTATGCGATTGAGTGTCGGATCAATGCTGAAGATCCAGCGCACAACTTCTTGCCATCTGTGGGCAAGGTTAAGTATCTATATTTCCCAGTTGGTAACTTGGGAATGCGGATTGATTCCGACTTGTATTCGGGGGTCGAGATTCCGCCGTATTATGATTCGATGATTGCTAAAGTAATCGCCTTGGGACATGATCGGTGCGAAGCGATTGAAAAAGTCAAACGTTTGTTGAATGAAATGGTCATCATGGGGATCACAACTAACCAAGCGATTCATTTGGATATTCTTCAGACCAAGACGTTTTTGCATGACCAGGTAACAACTGACTATCTGGAAAAGAAATTTTTACCACAGTGGAAAGAAGGGGTAGCTAGTGCAACTATTTGATGAGCTCAAGACACTGGGACATAAGCATATTAAGGCAGACAAGGAAGCCCAAAGTAAAGTGCCGACCGGTCTGTGGATCTCTTGCCCCAAGTGCCACCAATCTTTTTATCATAAAGATCTCGGTCCTTACCGTGACTGTCCTTCCTGCCAGTATGGCTTTCGGATCAGTGCTCGGGAACGGCTGGCCTGGCTAGTCGATGATTTCCATGAAATGGATGCAGATTTGCAAACCCAAGATCCCTTGGATTTCCCTGGTTATCAAGCTAAGTTGGCCAAGGCACAAACGGCAACTCAGCTCAATGATTCTGTTTTGACGGGAATTGCGCAGATTGGGCAGGCAAAATTTGCCCTGGGAATTATGGATCCAAAGTTCATTATGGGTTCACTGGGGACAATTGCAGGTGAGAAGATTACCCGCTTGTTTGAAACAGCTACCCAAAAGAAGTTAGCAGTGGTTTTGTTTACAGCTTCTGGTGGGGCGCGGATGCAGGAAGGAATTTTCTCTTTGATGCAAATGGCTAAAGTTTCACAAGCAGTCAAGCACCATGCTAATGCAGGATTGTTTTATTTGGCCGTTCTGACTGACCCAACAACGGGTGGGGTAACAGCTAGCTTTGCTATGCAGGGGGATATCATTGTGGCTGAACCCCACGCCCTAGTAGGGTTTGCTGGTAAAAGAGTGATTGAGCAAACGATTCACCAACGCGTACCAGAAGATTTACAGGCTGCTGAAACGGTACTCAAAGAAGGATTTGTGGACGCAATTGTTCCGCGGGCACAGCAGAAGGCAACAATTGCTTTCTTATTGGCTACTAATCAGAAAAGGAGGGTGGCTCATGGGTAGTCTATTTGAACATAAGCCACGAGAACAACGGACTGCAGCCGCAGTCGTCAAAGCAGCTCGGGCGGAACAAAAAGTAACGGCCCCAGAGCTGATCAAAGGTCTGTTTAAAGAGTTCCATGAGTTCCACGGGGACCGCAGTGGGGCGGATGACCCTGCGATCATTGGCGGAATTGGCTTTTTAAACGACGTAGCGGTAACCGTGATTGCCATTGATAAAGGAAAAACACCTGCGGAACGGATTGCCAAACACTTTGGTGGCCCCACTCCCAACGGCTACCGGAAAGCACTACGTTTGATGAAGCAGGCGGAAAAATTTGGGCGACCAGTAATAACGCTCATCAATACTGCAGGCGCCTATCCGGGCCCAACAGCCGAAGAAGGTGGCCAAGGGCAAGCCATTGCTCAGAACTTGTTAGCGATGAGCGACCTTAAAGTACCGGTCATTGCGCTTATCTTTGGTGAAGGGGGCAGTGGTGGAGCCCTGGCATTAGCAGTCGCTAATAAAGTATATATGCTGGAAAATAGTATGTACACAGTCCTATCCCCGGAAGGGTTTGCCACGATTTTGTGGAAAGATAGTAGTCGGGCTGCCGAAGCTGCTGAAGTGATGCAGGTAACACCGCAGGCACTATTGCAGCAGGGAGTTATTGAAGGAATTGTTGCGGAACCAAACTCCCACCGTAAAGTAATCAAGAATATTAAGCGTGTCCTAGTTGAGGAGCTAGCATCACTTCAGAGGTTAACTCCACATGAGCTGGTAGCTCGCCGGCATGCGCGCTTCAGAAAATTTTAAGGAGGAGCAACATGGGTGATCTATTAACCGGTAAAAAAATCGTAGTTATGGGGGCGGCTAACAAGCGGTCGATCGCGTGGGGCTGCGCTCAGATGATGATGGAGCAAGGCGCTCAGCTAATTTTTACCTATCAGAACGATCGTTTAAAGAAAAGTTTACATAAGTTGGTAGCAGACGAAGAAGCATTGGTTGAATGTGACGTTGCAGCGGATGAAAGCATACAGACTGCGTTTGCGACAATCAAGGAGCGCTTTGGTAAGGTAGACGGGATTGTTCATGCTATTGCCTTTGCGCCCAAGGAGGCTTTGGGCGGTGCGATCATGGATGCAAAACGCCAGGACTTCGCAATTGCACAAGACATTTCAGCATACTCTTTGGTAGCTGTTGCCAAGTATGGGCAAGCAATTCTGAACAATCCAGGTAGCATTGTAACTTTGACTTACTTTGGCTCGGAACGAGCTATACCGAACTACAATGTCATGGGGGTTGCTAAGGCAGCGCTGGAAGCAAATGTTCGCTACTTAGCGCGCGACATGGCAAAGTATGGCGTGCGGGTCAATGCGATCTCAGCTGGAGCAGTCAAGACTTTGGCGGTGACAGGAATCAAGGGCCACGCTGAACTATTAGAAATGTCAGCCGCACGGACTGTTGATGGTCAGTCTGTCACAACAAGAGAAATTGGTGGGGCATGTGCCTTTCTAATGTCGGACTTAGCAACCGGAGTAGTTGGGGATACGATTTATGTAGATAAAGGCGTTCACTTAATCTAATAGAATACAAAAATGGCAAACCTCCTGGTACTTATACCATGGTTTGCCATTTTTTATTAGTGAATAATTTGCGTTAGGTTCAAGTTACCAGATGTTTACCCGTTCGCTTGCAGGTAAGTACATCCCGTCGCCTGGTTGAACATTGAATGTTTGGTAGAAATCATCCAGGTTTTTAACTTGAATATTAGCCCGAAGCTCGTGTGGAGAGTGGACATCGATTGCCAGTAAGAGTTTTTGCCGTTCAAGAGAGGACTTCATGCACCAGATCCGCGCCCAGTTGATGAAGAAGGCCCGCAGGTCAGCAGAGCCGTCTTCTTTAGCGGCTTGCAAAGCACAACTTAGACCACCAGCATCAGCGATATTTTCAGAGACTACCAACTTACCGTTAACCTTGCCGGCAGGAGTAGTGAGCCCGTCAAACTGCTTAATCATCTTTTCGGCCAGTTCTTGGAAGTGTTTGAGGTCTGCATCAGTCCACCAGTTGTTCATATTCCCGTATTCGTCAAACTTCGCCCCGTTGTTATCAAAGGCATGGGAGATTTCATGGGCGATAACGGCCCCAATTCCCCCATAATTAGCACTGGCCGGTTGGTCCAAACTATAAAATGGTGCCTGGAGAATAGCAGCTGGGAAGACGATGATGTTGAACGATGGGTTGTAGTAGGCATTAACCATGTGTGCTGGCATTCCCCACCGGGTCCGATCGACAGGTTTGGTTAAACGTCCGTAGTGGTCTTTGAGGATGATCTTAGTAAACTCGTGATCATTATCCAGAAGCGAAGCAGATTCATCGACACTGAACTTAGTGTAGAGCGGGTCTAGCTCGTCCGGATAGCCCACGTTGATTCCCAGAGTATTGAGCTTAACAACGGCTTGTTTACGGGTGGCAGCACTCAGCCAGTCGTTATTTTCTAACCGTTGCTTGTAGACAGCGACCATCTTTTCAACCATGTGGTGGACGTCAGCTTTGGCTTGAGGGCCAAAATATTTGTGGCCATAGTAGAGCCCAACAACTTGGTCAAACTGGTTAGTTGCCAGGTAATAAGCCGCTTTTTGCGGTTTTTTTGCTTCCTTCGATCCTGATAGAGCCCGACCATATTCACCACTGGTAACCCGCATTTCATCAGTTAAGTAAGGTGCCATAGCAATCAGCATCTTGACCACGATCCAACTTTGAATTTGAGCGAAAGTAGCGGGTGTTACTAGTTGGTTTAAGGCAGCATAATAGTTAGGTTCGGTGACGATTACTTGGTCAACCGTAGTTCCAACTAAGCGTTGCGCATAAGCTACTAGATCAATGGCACTGCTGGTTTGTGCAAACTCTGCTGGAGTATATTTGTTATACATCTTAGTATAGTCAGCCCGCTCAGTAGAGTCTTTTTCATGGGGTGCCAGAGCAGCATCAAAAGCCAACGCCCGCTGGAGGTGGTCCTCAGCGAAGTCAGCGCTATAACCGGCCAAGGAGAACAACTTACGAACCATATTTTGATAAATTGCCAGCAATTGGTCTGCCTGATCCTTTTTTTCGTCTGTGTAGTAGGTTTTGTCCGGTAAGATCAAGTGAGGAGCTTCGGCATAGAGGGCATAGTGGGCAGTGTCCTTCATATCAGGGTCAACTGACATTGGGAATGGGGTGGGGTAGCCACTCATGGTCAGCTCTGGTAAGGCTTCCTGCCAATCTTGGAGGTCTTTAAGATCCAAAATGCGGTCCAGGAACTTTTGTGCTGGTGCAAAACCAAGGGCTTCCCGTTCATCAAAGTTGGCTGCTTTACGGTAGTACTTGATGAATTCTTGTAAATAAGGATCATCCGGGATATCCTTGCCATCGAGCATGGCTTGGAAATCGGCCATCAAGGTCTTTTCGATGTTGTCAGCCAAATCAGCAAAGCCCCCAGTAGTTGGCTTGTCTGCTGGAATGACAGCATGTTGGAGCCATTCACCATTAACGGCCTGATAGAGGTCATCTTTGAGCAATGCTTCATTGATTGGATATTGTTTATTTGTCATTCAGGTCATCCTTTCATGTGTAGTCAATGAGTTGTTATTTATATTTTAGCCCAAATATTATTGATTTCACAGAATTAACCCTGAACGCAAAAAGTTCAATTTTTGAAAAATATTGTTTGACTTGGAGCTCACTCCAAGTAATATGATGAATTTAGAAATTATAGCTGGAGGGAGATAAGATGGCAGATTTGACGATTTCCGCAGTGGCAGAAAAGTTTCACGTGAAACCAGATACCCTGCGTTATTATGAGCGCATTGGCTTGTTGCCACCTGTACCCCGGCGGACTAACGGGAACCGTTATTATCCGCCGAGTATTCAAGAATGGTTAGAAATGGTTTTGTGTTTTCGGGCGTCAGGGATGGCGATTGAACCGCTGATTGAATATTGTAGTTTATTGCAACAGGGCGATGAAACCGCCCCCGCCCGGGAAAAGATTCTGCGGGAGCAGTTAGCAGTGTTATTGACCCAGCGTGAACAATTGGACAAATCGATTCACCGGCTAGAAGGCAAGGTTGCCCGCTATGAAAGAGGGGAAGTTAAAGTAGGGGCTGATTGGCTCCACTTTGCAGAAAAAAAGGATGGTAGAAAATGAAGACAGTTGTTTTAGTATTTCACCCAGATTTAAATACGTCCCGGGTTAACCGTGCTTTGGCAGCAGGCTTGCCGGCAGAGATCGAGGTGCGGGACATATACCAGTTGTACCCAGATTTTAAAATTGATGTTGCCCAGGAACAAGCAGTCTTGGCGGATGCAGACCGAATCGTGCTTCAGTTCCCAATGTATTGGTATAGTTCGCCAGCTTTGCTCAAACAATGGGAAGATGATGTCTTGGAATATGGTTGGGCCTACGGGTCAAAAGGCGATGCACTCCATGGCAAGGAGTTGGTAATTGCGGTTTCACCGGGGGCAGATAATTATGACCGGGATAAGTTTGCCAAGTACCATGTCACAGAATTGCTTCGGCCTTTCCAGGCAACAAGCCGCCTGATTGGGACGAAGTTTGTTAAACCCTTTATCACAGTGGGGGCTTCGACGATTGGTAAAGAACAACTAGAACAACAAGTCCAGGCCTACGCAACCTACCTAACCCAGGCGACGTTACCAGTGCTGGGCGATTTTGAATAGTAGGTGATCAGTTATGGATTATGTACAATTAGGAAAAACAGACATTATGGTTTCCCCGGTATGTGTGGGGGCGATGAGCTTCGGACAGCCGGGAACGTGGACCAGGGGCAGACCACCAAAATGGTGCACGCAGCCTTGGAATCAGGAATTAACTTCTTTGATACTGCTAATTCATATTCACGGGGAACAAGCGAAGAATATCTAGGTAAAGCCTTAAAAGCTAATACTCAGCGGGATCGAGTAGTGATCGCTTCTAAGGTGTATTTCAATCCTGGACGTCTCGCTTACCAAGCAATCATGCGGGAAATTGATGGAACTTTGTTACGGTTGGGGACGGATTACTTGGACCTGTATATTATTCACCGGTTTGACTATGACACTCCGATCGAAGAAACCATGGAAGCTCTCAATGATGTAGTCAAACTGGGTAAGGTGCGGGCCCTCGGGGCGTCAGCAATGTTTGCAGACCAGTTTGCTCAGATGCAACAAGTTGCTGCTGACCATGATTGGGCCCAATTCCAAGCAATGGAAAATCATTATAACTTGCTCTATCGTGAAGATGAAGCAGAGCTGATTCCTTATTGCCTGCAAAATCAGGTTTCCTTGATTCCATACAGTCCTTTAGCGGCTGGGCATTTAACGCGCCCAACCTGGGAGGCAACCACGTTGCGGAGCCGGACTGACCGCGTGGCTCGGGGAAAATATGATGACGCTAAAGAAAATGATTTACAAATTATTGGCCGGGTCCATGATCTAGCGCAGAAATACGGGGTGTCGATGGCGCAAATTGCCTTAGCATGGCAGTGGGCCAAGGGGGTAACAGCCCCAATCGTTGGCGGAACCAAAATTCGGAACTACCGTGATGCCGTAGCAGCAACGAATGTTCACTTAACAGCGCCTGATATTGCGTACCTAGAAGAACCTTACCGGCCACATCGGATTGTGGGGCCATTGACGGCTAATCCGCCTCAGGGAACAATGTTGATTGATGAAAAGAAGTAAAGAAAGGATGGATTGAATATGAAGAAAGCTATTTTTGAAAAAGCGGGAAAGATGAGTGTTGTGGAAGCGCCGATGCCAACTATTGAAAAAGATGATGATGTTATCATCAAGATTGTTCGGACTTGTGTTTGTGGGTCAGACCTCTGGGCATACTCGGCTGGAGATGCCAAAGAAGCTCACTCAGAAAACACTGGTCACGAAGCCATTGGGATCGTTGAAGAAGTGGGACCGGCTATTACTACGGTTAAGAAGGGTGACTTTGTGATTGCACCTTTTACCCATGGTTGTGGGCATTGTCCAGCTTGTTTAGCGGGATTTGATGGTGTATGTCAAGACCACAGTGATAACTTTACTAATGGCAATCAAGCTGAGTATATTCGGTTCCAGCATGGACAGTGGGCGCTGGTGAAAGTACCCGGACAGCCGGAAGATTATTCCGAAGGGATGCTCAAGTCTTTGTTAACTTTGGCTGATGTTATGGCAACAGGGTACCACGCCGCTGTCACGGCCCATGTTGGTGCGGGCGATAAAGTGGTCGTTGTTGGCGATGGAGCAGTAGGCCAATGCGCTGTTATTGCTGCTAAGATGCTGGGTGCTTCCCAAATTATTATCATGAGCCGGCACGCAGACCGGCAAAAGATGGCCCTGGACTTTGGGGCTACGGACTTTGTAGCTGAACGGGGCCAAGAAGGTATTCAAAAAGTGGTGGAATTAACGGGTGGTACTGGCGCCGACGCAGTTCTGGAATGTGTTGGGGCCCAGGCTTCAACTGACCAAGCCTTTGGGGTAGTACGCCCTGGTGGGCGAATTGGTCGGGTGGGCTTGCCCCATGGCGAAAAGATGGATCCAACTGCGACCTTCTATCGGAACATTACTTTGGCTGGTGGTCCAGCTTCAGTGACGACATACGACAAGGAAGTCTTACTTAAGGCTGTGCTGGATGGAGCGATTGAACCGGGGAAGGTCTTTACCCAAGAGTATACTTTAGATGAAATCAATGCTGCTTACCAGGATATGGCTGACCGGAAGACCATCAAGGCTTATGTTAAGGTTAGTGACTAGTAAGAAGTAATTACTAAAACTTATCCCCAAGTGGATAAGTTTTTTAATTAGAAGGGAGAAGTTATGCACAAGCAAAAAGTAACATGGTGGATTCTCGGCGGCCTGCTCATCCTCTTGTTGGTTACTGGCGGCGGGTTGGGGCTGCGGTCTTACCAAAGAAAAGCTTTGGCCCGCCAATACCGACAGACGACTACGCCAACCATCTTTTTTCATGGTTATGGTTCGAGCTACCGGGCTGAACGCCAGATGGCAAATTACGCCCGCAAACAGGGCGTGACTAATACTGTTGTGCGGGCGAATGTGGCCCGCAACGGGCGGGTGACCTGGCACGGAACTATTCCTCCAAAAGCCCGCAATCCCATCATTCTGGTTAACCTGGATAACAATAAGATGACCGCCACGGAAAGGAAGGATTTTGTCAAAGTTTATGACCAACGCAGTCAGTATGTAAAAGCCGTTGTGGTAACCATGCAAAAAAGATATGGGTTTAAACATATGAATTTGGTGGCACATTCGATGGGTAACCTTTTGGTAGCCAACTATATCAAAAACAACGCGCATAATAAGCACTTACCACAAATTGACCATGTGGTTGCAATCGCCGGTCACTTTAACGGCTTTAATGGCGAAGCTGGTGCCAAACAGACAAGCATTGACCCGCAAACGGGAAAACCCGACCGAATGCTACCAGGTTACCGAGCGTTACTGCCACTTCGCCATACTTTCCCCAAAACAACGCGGGTCTTCAATATTTACGGTGACCAGGGAGATGGAAATGACGGGGCGGTACCAGTTGCCTCAGCCCGCTCCTACCACTACCTGGTAGCTACTAGGGCCCGGTCGTACCAGGAAAAGAAAATTACTGGACATGATGCCCAACATAGTCGGTTACATGAAAGCCAGCAAGTGGATCGTTTGTTAGCCAATTTTCTCTGGCGGAAGTGATATGGTAATCTTAGAGCAGTATCTTTGGAAAGGAGAGTTGGCGATGCCAACCAAGATTACTGCCCTGACAAGGGAGCAGCGTTTGAAGATTATGGCAACCCTGACAGCTGCCCAGGTCCAGGCGCTGGGGGAATTTACCCGGTTCACAATCTTGTCACGCTTTCACACCCGCCACTATTTGCACAATACTGACTGGGTCTTTCAAGGTGTACAAGTTGATCCGTGGTACCATATGGCACATGCACACCGGGGGACGAATTTGTACTGTGATTGTGGGCGACGTTTGAAAAATCAATTCATCCTCAAGTCACGCCGAACGGGTCAGGTTTTGATGTTGGGGAGTGCGCATTTTGCCCAACATGCAGCGATCCCCTACCAGGTTGTTCGTGAAATTCAGCAGGGGTTGAACGCAATCAACCTGTATGTTGACCGCGTGTTGGTAGCCTACCAACGCGGGCAGCGGTTCCCGCATGCTCTTTATGAGCGGGTGGTCCAGCAGCACGGGTTTGCCGGTAGGGAGCAAAGTGTTTTTTACCAGCGGTGCAATCTTTTTGACCAGGTTGATTTGCCATTATTAGCAGACGATGTTGCGCGGTTACGTCGCTTGCTACGTCCCGACAAACCACGGCTCTCACCAGCTGAAAAACAGGAACGTTATCAAGCAACTCTAACCAACTGGGAAGAATTAGCCCAATTGGTGCGGGCCTTTCAGTTGCGGTTGAGTCAGTTGAATTTGACGCCGCAAGCCCGGCACCGAATCATGATCAATGCCCGTAACTATGCGCTCCACCGCCGCCAGAATAAATACTATTGCCTGGATCGGAATGAAGCAGCAACATTAACCCTGACAAAATTACGAGCACAGGTCGAGCTCAAACTGCGAGAAATATCTTTTTATGCCCAAATAACTGTCCAGCATCCTGATCAGCAAGTGGAAAAGTTGCACCAACGGGCGGTGCAATTGTTGGATAAGCATGGGCGGAAACTAGTACGTTCACGGCAATTTGGGGTGGCTGAGGCCCAAGCATTATTAGAATAGAATTATTAGATCACCGTTAGTTTTTAAAAATTATAAACTAACGGTGATTTTTTAATTTTTGCTGGGGCTAAAGTAGCAATTTGATAATTGGCGGAGCTTAGATAGGCAGAAGCTGGGGAATATAAATCATTCTATTTCAATCTTTGTTACAATAGTTATAGAAGAAAGATGAAAGGGGTTACGGATGATGGCACATAAACAAAAGTTAATGCTCCTAGGTGGGGTAGCAGTCCTGGCCATGATTTGTGAGTGGGGATTGCACCAAGCCTTGTGGGCCCAAGCAATTAATACGATTGCTGGGGGAATCATTGCATTATCAATGCTGATTGAAATGGTCAAAAAGATGCGCACTGGTGACTACGGCGTGGATTTGTTAGCAGTGACGGCGATTGTCGCAACTTTGGCCGTGGGAGAATACTGGGCGGCAATGGTGATCCTACTGATGCTTATCGGTGGTGATACCCTGGAAGATTATGCTAATGCCCGGGCGCACAGTGAGCTCAAGACGTTACTGGACAATAGTCCGCGGATCGGACATGTCAGGCTTGACGGCGAGTTGGTTGACCAACCCGTAGAAGCCATCCAAGTAGGCCAAGAAGTAGTGGTGCGACCAGGTGAATTAGTCCCGGTTGACGGGATCGTTGTCCAAGGGAACAGTACGGTGAATGAATCTTCCTTAACGGGGGAATCAAAGCCCCTGGATAAAGGACCTGGAGACGAGCTCCTCTCAGGTTCGTTGAATGGGGATGTGTCCTTGACGATGCGGGTTGAGCGGACAGCCCAGGATAGTCAATACCAGCAATTGGTGGAATTGATTCGGCAAGCGGACCAAACACCAGCTGACTTTGTCCGCTTGGCGGACCGTTACGCTTTACCGTTTACCATCGTTGCATATATTATTGCCGGGATTGCTTGGTGGGTAGCCCAAGATCCGGTACGGTTTGCGCAAGTTTTAGTGGTGGCGTCACCGTGTCCCTTGATCTTAGCAGCCCCAGTTGCCTTTGTTTCGGGGATGAGTCGGTCTTCCCATGCAGGGGTTGTAGTTAAGACGGGGGCAGTGATTGAAAAAATGGCGACCGCTCAAACGGCGGCCTTCGACAAGACAGGAACTTTAACACGGGGAAACTTGGCAGTAAGTCAAGTTGTTCCTGTATCGGGGCGCGATCCTCACGAATTGTTGGCATTAGTTGCTAGCGCCGAGCAGACTTCGGGTCACGTCCTGGCTCAGTCTATTGTTGGCCGGGCTAAGGAAGAGGGCTTGATGTTGACCGATCCGACTACCATGAATGAAGTGACCGCTAAGGGGATTATTGCGACCGTGGCGGGCCACGAGGTAAAGGTCGGAAAGCATGCCTTCATTGTGGAGGAACTTGACGCAAGCCAGATCCTCCAAGTGCCTATTACAGCAGTATATGTAGCAGTTGATGGTGCATATTGGGGCCGGATTGAATTAGAGGATCAGCTCCGACCAGAAGCAGGCGAAACGTTGAACCGCCTTCGTAAAGCCGGAGTTAGTCACCAAATGATCGTGACGGGCGACCAGCAAAAGATCGCAGATCAGATCGCCCAGGCAGTCGGAATTGATGAAGTATATGGTGACTTATTGCCCAAAGATAAGGTAAGCCACCTCAACGACTTACGCCCAGACCAGCGACCGAGCATTATGGTGGGGGATGGGGTCAATGACGCCCCAGTCCTCAAAGTGGCTGATGTTGGGATCGCGATGGGGGCACACGGGTCGACGGCAGCCAGTGAGTCAGCGGATGTGGTGATCCTGACAGATAACTTGCAGAAGGTGGCTGAAGCGGTGGAAATTGCCCAAGATACATTACGGATCGCTAAGCAAGCTGTGTGGATTGGGATTGCTGTTTGTACCGCGTTGATGTTGATTTGTTCAACCGGCTGGGTCCCAACAATTATCGGCGCGATGCTCCAGGAAGTGGTAGATACGGTATGTATCCTCTGGGGCTTGCGGGCTAAGAGTGCTCACGGTAGAAATTAATAGCAAGCTAAGGGTAGTCCCACGTGAAAGCATGGGGCTATTTTGTCGAGAAATATAGTGGTTATCAATATTCACAGTTAACCGTCAGATTTAGGGAAAACAATAATTATTTCCTAAACCTGACGGTTATTTGTTTGATGAATAAAAAATGTTTTATCATATAGTTAGTAAGCGTTATCAAAAGGAGCGGATATTATGGCACAATGGTTGGATTGGGCGATTGAGTTACAGAGTTTGGCCCAAGCAGGTTTACACTACGGACATGATGTGTACGACAAGGAACGTTACCAGCGTATTCGGGAGATTGCAGCTGAGATCATGGCGGTCCATGCCGATATACCAGTTGAACGGGTCCAAGATTTATTTTGTAATGAAAAAGGATATCAAACACCTAAACTTGATTGTCGGGCAGCGATCTTTCAGGACGATAAGATTCTGCTGGTGCAAGAGAGCAACGGTCAGTGGGCGCTGCCAGGCGGTTGATCAAGCAACAGTCTTTGCGGGAGTTGACAAAGGGGGTTACGTCGTAGCACCAGCCACTAAGGCAGTGCCAGATGGAATTTTGATTGCTACTGGTTCAGAAGTCAACCTGGCATTGGCAGCTCAAAGTGAACTCCGTGACCAAGGACAAGATGTGAGCGTTGTTTCCTTGCCAAGCTGGGAACGATTTGCTCAACAAGATCCTGCTTACCAAGAAGCGGTCTTGCCAGCTGCGGTCACTAAACGGGTGACAATTGAAGCAGCCGCAACTTTTGGCTGGGCTAAGTTTGCTGGCAACCATGGTGCTTCCATCGGGATCGACCACTTTGGCGCTTCTGCTCCTGGTGATTTGGTATTAGATCAGCTGGGTATGAATGTTGCCAATGTAGTTGACACTTTCATGAATTTATAAAATACGGCTTAAACTATCTTTCTTATCCGAATATATGCTTAAAAGAGAAAGATAGGTTGAAAAGCAAATAGCGGCGACAGAATGTAATTTCACATTCTGTCGCCGCTATTTTTAATGCTTATTTTGATGACGATGCAAGATCCCAGTGATGACATCTTGTAAAGTAGTTGCCTGTAATTGTGCTTCGGCTGCTACTTGAACCTGAGCATAAACTTCGTTAAGAGTATCTTGGATATTAGCTCCCACCAGACAGTTAGGGTTAGTTTTCGGATCAATATGGAGTAAATCATGGTTCATATTGAGAGCATGATAAACATCCAACAAAGTGATGTTAGTAGGATCTTTGGCTAAGGTAGCGTTGGGTGCCCCCTGTTGACTTTGGATCAAACCGGCCCGGCGCAGATCCGACATAAGACTCCGAACTACGCTGGGATTGGCCTCAATGCTAGCAGCAATTTGTTTACTTGACCGGTCACCATCTTTAAAGATGTCCAGATAGGCCAAGATATGGATTGCATCGCTTAATTTATGAGAAAATTTCATCGGCATTCATCCTTCGCGTTAATTGTCATGGTGTAAGGATACCATATTTAGCAGAAAGGAACGATCAACTTGCTTATTTTTGTTCAACAAGCCGTGTGACAACCGTAGTCAATGGGGTCAAGTCACCGTCCAACAGATTCATCAAATCAGCGCTGGCATGGCGCAGGTCTCCCACGGCTGCGGGTTCTTGGAAAGAGGCAAAGAGGCTTGCTGTATCGTGGTCAAATCCTGCCTGTTCGAGCCCAGCAATGTAGGCTTCCCGTGTTACCAAAGTAGCAGTGTTGGTAATATTTAATGTACTAGCAAGGTCTTGTCCAAGTTGCGCATAAGTCCGAATTGGACCGGCCAATTCATAGCTTGGTTGGGGATCATCCATGGTTAAAACTTTGACAGCAGCCCGGGCGTAGTCTTGTTCAGCCGCCCAGCCCATTGCCTGGTCAGTCCAATAAGCAGCTGGCTGTTGGTGAGCTAGAGCTTGGATAAAGCCTGCTTCGTTTTCTAAATACCAGTTATTACGGACAAAAGAGTGTTTGAGCCCCGCAGCCTGGATTGCTACTTCGGTGGCCCGATGGTCACTGGCCAGAGCACTTTGCGCTTGGTCAGCATGAGGAAAACTAGTATAAACAGTCAAAGCAACGTGGTTAGCTTGCAAAGCAGCAATCACGTTTTGATGCTGGTCGAGCCGGGCAACTGGTCCTCCAGGTTGGGATGAGATAAAGAGAACCCGGTCGACACTATGCAAAGCCTCCGTCATACTAGGGGCGCTGTCATAGTCCCCAATTCTAACTTCATTATTAGGGAATAGTTTGGTGGCTTTTTCTTGGTTGCGAGCAATAACGATAACGTTATCAGCCCCTACGGCATGGTTGAGCGCAGCGACTGCATATTGTCCAAAGTGGCCTGTGGCAGCAGTAATAGCATATTTCATAAGTATTATCTCCTTTGTTGTTTTATTATTAACATGAATTAGTATAACTTATGTTATTTTAAAGTCAACAAGTTTGCTTACGATTATTTTAAACTGGGAGAAATTATTATTTTCTTCCCAGCCTTAGTCTTTATTTACTAATATTTTCCATTTACAAGAAGTGACAAAACTTGAACCCTAGCTGATATACACGCTGAGCGTGTGCTATACTGGAAATTATGTACCCTGTGTGTAATGGGGGAGTTAGGATGAATGGAGGAACAAGCATGCGTCAACGAAAAATTAGCCTCTTTTCTGGAGTAATGCTCGCCTTGAGCTCATTGATTGGGTCTGGCTGGCTGTTTGGCTCTGGCGCAGCTGCCCGGGTTGCGGGACCAGCTGCGGTGATCTCATGGATCATCGGGGCGATTATCATGATTATGATTGCTTTTAATTATGTCGAATTGGGGACGATGTTTCCCGAATCCGGGGGGATGAGTCGGTTTGCACAGTACAGCCACGGCCCCTTGTTAGGATTTATCGCTGCCTGGGCTAACTGGGTTTCGTTGGTGACCTTGCTCCCCATTGAAGCCGTGGCGTGTGTCCAGTATATGAGCTCTTGGCCATGGGCTTGGGCTAACTGGACCCGAAAGTTTATGGCAGATGGGACCATCACTACGGAAGGGTTATTAGTTGTCTTTGCAATTATGATTGTTTTTACCCTGATTAATTTTTGGTCAGTCAAACTATTAACGCATTTTACCAGTTTGATTTCAGTTTTTAAAATTCTAATCCCGAGTTTGACGATCTTGATGTTAATCATCGCTGGTTTTCACGGGAGCAACTTTGGACACAACTCTGCGACCTTTATGCCGTATGGAACCCGGGGGATCTTTGAAGCGGTGGCTGTATCCGGGATTATCCTGTCATATGATGCTTTCCAAACAGTAATCAATATGGGCGGTGAGATGGTCAATCCTCAGAAGAACATCTTCCGTGGGGTATGGATCTCATTGTCAATTACGGCAGTGATCTATATCCTCCTGCAGGTGGCATTTATTGGCGCAGTTGCTCCGAGTGATCTGGCTCGGGTGGGTTGGCATGGGATCAACTTTGCATCCCCATTTGCTGATTTGGCGATCTTATTAGGGTTGCACTGGTTGTCCTTACTATTGTACGTGGATGCGTTTGTGTCCCCATTCGGAACGGGGGTAACTTTCGTGGCTACTTCATCCCGAACTTTAGCAGCAATGACACGGAATGGTAATTTACCAGCATGGTTGGGGCGGATGAACCGCCGTTATATGATTCCACGGCTAGCGATGCTAGCAGACCTGTTTTTAGCGATGGTCTTGGTGTTCTTCTTCCGTGACTGGAGCAAATTGGCAACAGTAGTGTCGATCTCAACTTTCGTTGCTTATGCTACCGGGCCAGTGACAGCAGTGGCTTTACGCAAACTGCGTCCCCGCTTTACCCGCCCCTTTAACTCACGTCACCTGGCATGGGTTGCGCCAGTATCCTTTGTTATGACTGGTTTGGTCATTTATTGGGCAATGTGGCCAACCACGGTTGAAGTGATCGGAATTGTGTTGTTAGGTCTACCAATTTATTTCTACTATGACCTGCGTTACAACCATGTACCGCTGCGGCGGCAACTAAAAGGGGCCTTATGGCTCTTGGTTTACTTGGTATTTATCTCTGTGGTTTCGTACCTTGGAAGTACCGGTTTTGGGGGACGGGACATCCTTAGATATCCTTTCGACTTCATAGTAATTATCGGGGCTTCATTGATCTTTTACTGGTGGGCAGTTCGGTCGCGCGTTGATGGCCCTGACCTGGAAGCCGCGGAAAAGGTTAATGCTAAAGTTAAACGCACTTACGAAGATAAATAAAAAACTAGGCATACTAGTATGACGAGGGGCTACAAGCGACCTGCTTGTAGTCTCTTTTTATTTGATAATGATTGTAAGCGTTTCTAGATATATGCTATTCTGAACTATGAATTAAGAGTAGAGGAGTTTTTGTATGACGTTACCATTTAAAGTTGTTGCCTTTGATATGGACGGCACTTTTTTACAAGATGATAAGAAGTATGATTATCACCGCTTCAACCATGTTTTTCATCGGTTGCAAGACCATGGGGTGCAGGTGGTTGTAGCTAGTGGCAACCCTGCCCAGATCCTCCAACAATACTTTACTGAGTACACGGATCAGTTGACGATTTTAGCGGAAAATGGGGCGCAAGCGCTGGAGCGGGGACGACAAGTATTAGCTTCAACGTTAAACCGGAATAAGGTTCATGAAGCAGTAGCCTTCCTCCAACAAGACTTGGGGATTGCGCCTGCCTTATCCGGAAGTAAGCAAGGATATTTCCCGCGCAATACTTCCTCAGAATTCATGGAGCACATGGGTTTTTATTATCCTAAACACGTTATCCGTGACTTGTTACCTTTGCCAGCAGATGACATTTTCCAAATTTCAATGTTGGTAAAAGATGACGCTGTTCCTGGAATCAAGACTAAACTTGATACGAAATTCCACGGTGAATTGGATATTACTCCTAGTGGGAATGATTCAATTGACATCACCAAACCAGGGATTAACAAGGGCTGGGGGTTGACCCAGTTGTTACAAAGATGGCACCTAACTGCGGATGATTTGATTGCTTTTGGTGATGGGGACAACGACCTGAGTATGTTGCAGCTAGCCAAGTATTCTTATGCCATGCCCAATGGTAATGCTAACGTTAAAGCTACGGCTAATTATTTAGCAGTGGCGGATAACAACAATGGTGGGGTCCTGGCAACTCTAGAAGATTATTTAGAGCGAGCAGAAAAATAAACATTGAAAGAGCTATGAGTAGGAAATAACCTTTGTAGCAAGTTACTGAGCTACTAGACTTGTGGTTATTTTTCAGACTATCTAAAAAATAAAGACCGAGGCTGGTGAGAAAACAGTATTTTCTCCCAGCCTCGGTCGATTAATTAATATGTGAAGTGAATATAAACAGCGGTGTCTGATTGTGGTTTTCTCTGATGATGCTCATCATTCGTTACCCTAGGTTAGATCACGCTTTCTAACCGCACTACTCAGCACTTTCTTAAAAACCAGCCGTATCCGGGTCCGTCGCATAACCCACAACCCCATCCAGAGCATCAATCCGTTGCATTTGTTCTGGCGAAAGTTTAAAATCAAAAATCTTAGTATTATCTTCAATATAATTAGGATGGATCGACTTTGGTAATGGCAAGAATCCGTGTTGTAACGACCACCGCAAGCAAACTTGGGCCACCGTCTTGCCAGTTTCTTGTGCAATTTCTTGCATGGTTGGTTCTGTAAAAATCTTCCCCGTTCCCAAAGGACTATATGCTTCAAGTAACATGCCATGGTCGCGGCTGTAAGCAATCGTTTCTTGATCAAGATCACCCGGGCAGATCCGAATTTGGTTAACCATTGGGGCAACTTTTTGGGTCTGTTCGAGAACTTGGAGGTGGTGCTTACGGAAGTTAGACACCCCAATTGCCTTGAGTTTACCAGCTTGGTAAGCATCTTCTAATGCGCGCCAAGTATCTTGAAGGTGGGCTTCCCAGTTTTCATCCCGAAAGGCAACTGGATTTGGCCAGTGGATCAAGAATAAGTCGAGATAATCAAGCCCTAAGTCAGCAAGACTTTGATCAATTGCCTGGCTAGCTAGGTCATAGCTATGGAAAGAATTGTTAAGCTTGGAAGTAACCCAGAGGTGGCGGCGACTGATCCCACTTTCTTTGATGGCCTGACCAACCTCTTTTTCATTGCCATACATTTCGGCAGTGTCAATGTGCCGGTAACCTGAAACCAAAGCAGACTTCACCACAGATTTGGCGATCTCTGGAGCAGTTTGCCATGTTCCAAACCCAACCACGGGGATCTGGGTACCGTTACTCAGGGAATATGTGTCAATGATGCTACGCATAAATATAACCTCTCTTCATGCCATGATAACTTGCAACAAGTTTCATTCTAATTGTATTCTTAAAAAATAAGAAAGTAAAACTAAAATGTTAGCCTTACCCAAGATCCGGTACTACATTCAGCATGTTACTTTTGTTATAATTAGCATAAATATAGCGCGTTAATCCGCGCCAATTCCATGGAGGTCGATGAAAACGAGATATACAGGTAAAACTATCGCTGAAGCTGTTGCCACTGGGTTGCAGGCTCTGAATAAGCAACCTGAACAAGTAGAATATCAAGTCATAGTCACCCCGAAGAAGGGCTTTTTGGGAATTGGACGGCGTGACGCTGTGATTACAATGACTGTTAAAGAGGAACCCACACCGACTCCTAAACCAGAGCCAACGCCTGCTCCTGATCCAGCCAAGGTAGCAACGCCTGAAGCTGGTCCGACACAGGCGTCAGTGGAACCGCCGGTTAGTTCTGCACGCCAGCAACGGGACCAAGCCTTTCGCGAGTTAGGCTATTATTTGGCGGATATTACCAAACAAATGGGGATTACAACTACGATCAATGTAACTCCAGGAAGCCATGTGGTGCGGTACGATTTTACCACCCCAACGGAAGGGCTCCTGATTGGCAAGCACGGGAAGGTAATCAATTCGCTCCAACTTTTAGCCCAAGTCTTTTTGGATAAGCACCTGCGTCACCATGTGCGGGTTGAGCTCAACGTGGCTGATTATCGGCAGCGACGGGCAGAAACCCTGGAGCGCTTGGCTAAGCGGGTTGCGCGGAATGCCATCGCTCAGGGAGAGAGCCAATATCTTGATCCGATGCCGTCATTTGAACGTAAAGTTATTCATGGAGCCTTGGCCCACAATGACCACGTCAAAACATACTCTCGGGGTCGCGAACCTTACCGGTCAGTTGTGGTTGAACCGGTTCATCGATAGTCTATATCAGGGACACGCCTTAGATTAGGTCTACTAATCTGGGGCGTATTTTTATGGAGAAATAGTCTGGATAAGGACTTTTTACCAGGAAAATAATGGGTATTTTCGGAAAAAAGAAGGAGTTCATCAGTTGAAAAACCCTGCTTAAAGTCTCTTTTAGCGCTCGAAAAAATGTCCGTATTGCTAATTATATAGGGACAAAAAAGCTTTTAAATCAGCTAAAAAGGACATAAAGACAGCTACTTTTTAGCGAATATCCTGATAATGATAGCGCTATCTGCTTATAACTGTTATTATAGTAAGTATTATGATAAACGATTGACACAAATAGTAACTGGTGTTTGCGCTTTCATAATATTATAATTTAGTTGTAATCATACCAAGATAGGGGATATTTATTATGGCAACATTAGTTGGCGGAATTGAAGCAGGCGGAACAAAGTTTGTCTGTGTAGTCGGGACACCAGATGGTGAAATCAAGGACAGCGTGCGCTTTCCAACCGAAGCACCAGAGCAAACCATGGCCAACGTTTTTAAATTTTTCGATCAATACGACGTTAAAGTGATCGCAATTGGGTCATTCGGGCCAATTGATATTAACGAAGACTCAGCTACATATGGCTACATTACCAGCACGCCAAAGCCAGGTTGGACGAACTTTGATTTCGTCGGTGCGATGGAGAAACAATACCCAGGGGTAAAGATTTTATGGACAACGGACGTTAACATTGCTGGTTACGGTGAATACAAGGCTGGCGCTGCTAAGGGCCACAAGAATGTTTTGTATGTAACTGTTGGGACCGGTGTGGGTGTCGGCTATGTTCAAGATGGCAAATTCTTCCAGGGCTTTAGCCACCCTGAAGGCGGCCACATGCTCCCACGGCGTTATCCAGGCGATGAATTCAAGGGTGTATGTCCATACCATGGTTCCTGTATCGAAGGGCTGACAGCTGGTCCAGCAGTGGAAGCCCGGGCTGGGAAGAAAGGTCACCTCTTGGCAGTTGATGACAAAGTTTGGGACTATGAAGCATTTTATTTAGCTCAAGCATGCGCTACTTACACCGTGACCTTCCGACCAGACATTATTGTCTTTGGCGGGGGCGTAATGAAACAAGAACAACTCTTTGACAAGATTCGGAAGCAAACAGCAGAATTGCTCAATGGTTATCTCGATACACCAAACATGGAAGATTACATTGTTCATGTTGGCTTAGGCGATGATGCTGGGATCAAGGGTTGCTTGCTGTGGGCTGGCGACAACCTATAAAAGAAGGTAACACTACAATTCAAGCGGGGGTTCAGGTGAATGCCCGCTTTTTGTTGTGGTGCTTTTAATTTGCTGGTGAACTGTGTTACATTCTATGTAACGATAAAGAAATGAGGGCAAATCTGTGATTACTGTAAATGATTTGAGTTTAAACTTCTCGGGACGTTTACTCTATGATGATGTTAATTTGAAATTTACCCCCGGTAATTGTTACGGCATTATTGGTGCTAACGGCGCCGGCAAGTCGACTTTCCTCCATCTGTTGGAAGGACAAATCGAGCCGACAACAGGTTCGATTACGATTGGTGCTAACGAACGATTATCTAGTTTGCAACAGGACCACTTTGCTTTTGAAGAATTTCCGGTCTTGGAAACTGTGATTCAAGGGCACAAGAAGCTATACGATATTATGAAAGAAAAAGACGTCTTGTATGCCAAACCAGACTTTTCCGAAGCCGATGGGATCAAGGCAGCAGAACTAGAGGCGGAATTCGCAGAAATGGATGGGTGGAATGCTGAGGCCGAAGCGGCTCAGCTGCTGCAATCCTTGGGAATCCCAGAGGGGCAGCATAACTTGCTGATGAGTGAACTGGCTGAAAGTGACAAGGTGAAAGTGCTCTTGGCCCAGGCCCTCTTTGGTTCACCGGACATCCTCTTGCTGGACGAACCAACTAACGGGCTGGATGTGCACACTATTGCCTGGCTCGAAGACTTTCTAGCTGATTACCAAAATATTGTAATCGTGGTTTCTCACGACCGCCACTTTCTCAACCAAGTCTGCACCCACATGTGTGATGTGGACTTTGGCAAGATTAAACTCTATGTCGGAAACTATGACTTCTGGCTGGAATCCAGCCAGTTAGCAGCTAAACTGCAGGCTAATGCGAATGCAAAGAAGGAAGAAAAGATCAAGGAATTGCAGGAGTTTATCGCCCGGTTCTCGGCTAATGCTTCTAAGTCCAAGCAGGCAACTTCACGGAAGAAGCAGTTAGAAAAAATTACCCTTGATGATATCAAGCCGTCTTCGCGGAAGTATCCGTTCATCAAGTTCGACTTGGAACGAGAACTAGGTAACGATTTGGTCAAGGTAGAAAACATCTCCTATACTGTTGACGGCGAACAACTCCTCAACAATGTTAGCTTCATTATCCGGCCTGGGGAAAAGGTTGCTTTCCTTTCCCGTAACGACCGGACAACAACAGCATTGATGCAGATCATGGCGGGAGAATTGCAACCTGATGCAGGAACGGTAACTTGGGGCCAAACAACGAACCGTAGTTACATGTCGAAAGACCTTAATGCTAGCTTTGAAAATGATGAGCTCAGCATCTTAGACTGGTTGCGTCAATTCGCTTCCAAGGAGCAGGATGATAATACTTTCTTGCGGGGCTTTTTAGGTAAGATGCTATTTTCAGGTGATGATATTACCAAGCAGATCAAAGTCTTGTCTGGGGGCGAGAAGGTGCGGTGTATCCTGGCAAAGATGATGTTAGAGCAACCTAACGTACTCTTGATGGATGATCCGACTAACCACTTAGATTTGGAGTCAATCACAGCGTTGAATGATGCCATGATTGATTTTAATGGTTCTATTCTGTTTACATCTCATGACCATGAATATATTCAGACAATTGCTAATCATATTATCGAAGTGGGGCCGAATGGTTTGATTGATCGCTTCGATACAACGTATGATGAGTTCTTGGCTCACCCAACTGTGCAGGAACAAGTAGCCAAGTTATATTAAGAACAGATAATTAATTGTGCAGCTCACTACTAGGATGTGGTGGGCTGTTTTAGTTGGGAAAAATGAGCGTGAAATTTCAGAAAAATTATTTTGCTCCATGAGCATTGTGAAGTGTCCCACCCGACATATCGTAATATAGGCGCAAAAGCGGATTACTTTTATGCTTTTTACAGAGAAATGGCGCATATTGTAATATATTTCGTGTCGCTTGTGCTCAAGTTGATAAATTGTGCCGAAAAAATTTATTGCAATAAGTTTTGTGCGCTGATTAATGAAGTAGAGTGTTGAGTGTTAGGCAGAAAAATTGATCCACAATATAGTAAAAAACTCAGTGATGGACTTAAAAGAATATTGTGGTATAGTTAGTCAACGTAGGGGTAGGAAACTACGCGCAAC